>Ga0208060_1000518_pt1 | contig 11557 bp, 11 predicted proteins | sample DeeseametaMP0901_FD_184200 | JGI IMG/M metagenome (GOLD analysis project Ga0208060, IMG submission 184200) | Marine microbial communities from the Deep Indian Ocean - MP0901 (SPAdes) | ecosystem: Environmental > Aquatic > Marine > Oceanic | place: East of Durban, South Africa, South Indian Ocean... | reverse complement strand
AGATGATTATATAAAAGAGATATTAAATATTTATAACACTATCGCAACAAAAATGACAGCGCTGACATATTTCTTTTAAATACCTTAGGTGTGAAATGTATTTCGGCCGATGTTTTAAGATTAGCCGTCAGCTTTCAGCTGTCAGTTTTGATCCGAATGGTGTTGAATGTAAAACGCGCCAAGCAAGCGTGACGCCTACGGAGTAGGAGGCGTTTTAACGCCGAACAGATTTGACCTATTCACGGCTAAAGCCGTTCCTACGAGGTCCGGGGTTCGAGGTATTGTAGGCGTGAAATTTATTTCGCGCGCAGTTTTTAGGCCGCCAGATTTTAGTCAGACGCGCAAGCAAAAATGACGCCTACACTTTGCTGTAGGCGTCACATTTATTCATCACAAAGCACTACTCACCAACAACTGTGACGCGACTGGTTTGTTTTGCGTTTAAGCGGGTGCGTAGCGCAACTTCTGCATTGTTATCAACCTTCACAGGCTCGGCATAAGTTTGCCAGCTTTGGCCGTTGTCTAAGCTGTATTCAATGCTCAAATATGCAAATGCGCTGTTGGCATACAACTTACCATCTTCAATCACACCGCCAGGTACTGGTAAATGCAGGTTGATGCCGTCTTTAGCTAGTTTCTCAAGCTCTTTTAAACCAACTGCACTTGAAAACTCCGCCCAGTCTTTTGCTTGTTTTTTACTATCGACGTTTTCGCCTTCCCAATCGGCTTTATGCCATGCGCGCTCTGCCACTGACAGAATACGCGGGAAGATCATTGCTAATACTTGCTCTTCAGTACGGATTGTTTCTGACCATACCTGTCCTTGCATACCCAGAATGTTCTCTGGCTTTTCAAGTTTAGGTAACGGGCGGCCCACCAACGCTTCTAAATTAACAATTGGCTCACGAGTGCGGGTGTAATCAGCATTGGCATACACGTCATCAGGCATATAGTTAAAGGCCTTTTTAGTATCTGTGTAACGAGTTGCCCAGTAATAACCGCGCTCTTCAGGGCTTGCTTCGTATGGGTGGTCAAAGTACAAATGCGTACCGTGTGATAACACCACTTGGTAACCGGCATTTGCTAGGCGGTATGCTCTATCGGCAACGCCCCATTCCCAAATGTTATCCCAAGTATTGACGGTAAAGGTTTTATTAGGGAACTCATCACGTTTAAACGAGTTTTCACGGTCATACATGATGCCATCTTCCCAAATACCCGGAGAAATACCACGTTTTTCAAGTAAGGTAGCAACACGTTGTGTGAAATAAGGTTTTAAATCAGCAGGGCCCGATACACCGTTATTAGGATCGGCAAATAGCGCCTGACAGATTGGCGAGCCTATCCACGAACCAGCACCGACTTCATCACCACCAATATGCAGGTTCTTTAACTGCACACCTGCTTCGCGGTACATCTGCTGAAGTTCATAAGTTACTTTATCTAAAAATGCGTAGGTTGAGTCCATACACACATTCATTGAGTTATCTTTGTAGTTTTGTACCGTCATGTACACAGAGGTATCTTTAGGGTCGGTAAGCAAGTATTGCGTTGCTGGCCCCATATCTATGTGTTGAATTTCTTTGTTTGCAGAGCGCGTTTTAATATTGTTTTTAGCGGCTTTCTCAGCTTCTTCTAACATGTTGTGATAACGTGCTTCCATCGCTTTGATTGAAGCACGCGCATGACCTGGCCCTTCAACTTCAGGGATGATTTGAATGTGGCGGTCTTTCGCAAACTTTAATAGCTCAACAAACTCATCACGTTTCAAATAACCATTACCTGAACCCGATTTAAATGGCCCAGTGCCAAGCTGAGTTAATAAACACTCACGCTCTTCTAAATCAAAGCAGCGATAGCCGCCAACGTCGGTAAGCTCTGGTAGACCTGGGATCTCAAGTCGCCAGCCTTCATCTTCTGAAAAGTGCCAGTGTAGCTTATTCATTTTATAGCGAGCCATTTGCTCAACCAGCTTGAACATTGCCTCTTTGCCATGATAGTTACGACCATTATCGTAATGCATGCCACGCCAACCATAACGCGGTGAGTCTTCAAGTTCTAACTGCGGTAAGCGGGCACTGCCTTGGCTATTTGCAGGAATGAGGTTTAATAAGCTTTGCATCGCATAAAACACACCGGCGTTATCGCTACCTACAATAGTGATCACTTCATCATCAATCTCTAGAGTGTAGCTTTCTGCTTTTGCATTATTGAGTTTAGGGTCGACTTTTAAGCGTATTACTTTGTCTTTGCCAGCATTGATATGATCAGGCTGTGCTTTAAGGCTAATGCCATAGTCATCTTGCAAGTCTTGCATAAACACCATAACTTCGTGCTTAAGCTGGCCTTGATAACTGATTTGCCAATTATTGTTTAGCGTTGCGCTGCCACGGTTAAAATCGACTTTACGAGGCTTAGGGATAATACGCTTTAAAGCATCCTCTTTACTGATCGACACCTTGTCAGCGCTATTACGCTCGAAACGTACTTTTGCCGTTGCTAAAACCGATAAATCTTTTGGCTCATTGTAACGGCGTAACTGGCTTTCACGGGTAAATGGCGTCACAAACTGTTTAAAGTCTTCAGTGTCGGTATTAGCAAATACGGCTGGTTTATTCTTACCCGAAACAAAAAATGCGCGAGGCATAAAGTCACTGTAAGCAACAATCCACACTTGCGCATCGAACGGTAGCTCTAAACTTTTACCTGCAGCTAAACCTTTAAATGAGCTCGTTGGTACGATGCGGTGCAAGTCACCATTAACGTGTTCAATGTTTAAGCCCGCAACATGCTCAGTTGAGATTTTACGAACTGAGTGGATATAAAGCTGCCAATCGCTCTCGCCTGCAGGTAACGTCACATTAGAGCCATTGTTGAGGGTAATTTTTCCTAAAAAGCCCGCATCTTTATTACGAAAGTTATCTTCTACCGAAAACAACAGTTCGGTACCTTTCGCAAACTGATCAACTTGTGATTGAGTTAATGCTGCACTAGCCATTAAAGGCGCAGTCGCTAGCATTACCGCGAATAGTGACTTTTTAAAATCCATTACTTTCTCCTCGTTTAAGCCCTGAGTGTACGGTATTTCTGCGTACTATTTTTCATTTTTGTTAATAATTCGTTCCTATCATATAAAAACTAAAATGACAGCGCTATCATTTTGTGAAAAATAAAGGCGAGGAGTTTGAAGCTTTAAGCCATAAGCTGTAAGTTTGAAGCCGAATTGTGTTGTTTGTTAGTAAGGCGTAAATCCATCGAAAGAGTGTTGAATGTAAGACGCGCCAAGCAAGCGTGACGCCTACGTGGTAGGAGGCGTTTTAACGCCGAATAGATCTGACCTATTCACGGCTAAAGCCGTTCCTACGAGGTGCGAGGTATTGTAGGCGTGAAATTTTTTTCACGCGCACTTATAGCTTATAGCTCAAACCTTAACACAAAGATACTTCTCTTCTAGGTACTCATCTAGACCTTGGTGGCCGCCTTCTCGGCCTAAACCAGACTGTTTAACGCCGCCAAATGGCGCTACTGGGTTTGAGATAAGCCCTTCGTTAATACCTATCATGCCGTATTCGAGTGCTTCGCTTACTCGATAAACTTGCTTTATGTTTTCACTATAAAAATACGCAGCTAAACCATAAGGTACGTCGTTCGCAAGCTGAAGTACTTCTTCTTCATCATCAAAAGCGATGATACTGACTACAGGGCCAAACACTTCATCATGATAGATATCCATCTCTGGGGTCACATCGGTTAAAATTAATGGCGCTTGAAAGCTACCTTCAAGCTCGCTGTTATCACCGATTAACGACGCCCCTTTATCAACCGCATCTTGCACAAGCGTTTGAACTTTCTCTTTTGCTTTAGGGTAAATTAATGGGCCGATATCTACCCCGTCATCAAGTCCATTACCTACCTTTAACTCAGCTACTTTGTCTGTGAGTTTTTCGAGCACCGTTTCAAGTACTGAACGCTGAACAAATATGCGGTTTGCGGCGACACAGGTTTGCCCTGCGTTTCTAAATTTAGCCCCCATAAGGCCTGCAACTGCTTCATCTAAATCGGCATTATCGAAAATAATAAATGGGGCATTGCCGCCAAGCTCCATTGACGTTTGTTTAATTGTTGAGGCACACTGCGAAAGTAACTGCTTACCTACACCGGTTGAGCCAGTGAATGTGAACTTACGCACACGCTCCGACTCGGTCATGATCTCACCCACCATTTTGGCGTTTTCAGAGACCACCACATTCAGCGATCCTTTTACAAATCCCGCTTTATCAGCAAGATAAACTAAGGCAATAGCGCATAATGGCGTATGTTCCGAAGGTTTAATTACAAAACTACAACCCGCGGCATAAGCTGGTGCCACTTTACGGGTGATCATGGCAATCGGGAAATTCCAAGGGGTAATACCAGCCACCACACCAATGGGCTGCTTTATCGTTGTTAAACGATGTTTGCTGTCGGTAGCAGGGATGGTGTCGCCATAACTACGCTTTGCTTCTTCACTAAACCATTTAATAAAGCCTGCACCGTATTCAACTTCGCCCAAGGCTTCTTTTAAGGGCTTACCCTGCTCTTTAGTCATCAACTCAGCAAGCTGTTGCTTGTGCTCAATAACCAACTCATACCAGCGACGCAACGTTTCACTTCGCTCGGTTGCAGTTGTTTGCTTTAGTTTGCTAAATGCCTCGTCAGCACTTTTTATAGCCAGCTCAACTCCTGCTTCATCAATATCAGAGACATGGGTGATCGCCTCTGCAGTTGCGGGGTTATCTACACTAAAACGCTGGCTCGTAGAATAAAAGTCACCGTCGATAAACGAATCAGAAAAAACCAAATCAGACATAGAACCTCCAAGTAAAAGCTATCAGCTATCAGCTATCAGCTATCAGCTATCAGCTATCAGCTATCAGCTATCAGCTATCAGCTATCAGCTATCAGCTATCAGCTATCAGCTATCAAAAACATAAAACCTGAGAGATCAATGTAAAGCTATTTCAGTTCATTAACACAAAGAACTAAACCTCTATCTCGATCTGCTAAAAACTGACGGCTGAAAGCTGACAGCTCTAAAATAAAAAAACCGCTGTAGAGACCAAGCAACTACAGCGGTTTTACGAAATCAAAGCCGTTAAAAATTAATGCTCTTCATTAACGATATTGAGATTATACTTTGGAATTTCAACCACTAAATCTTCATCTTTGATCACCGCTTGGCAACCAAGGCGTGACTCAGGCTCAAGACCCCATGCTTTATCTAGCATGTCGTCTTCAAGCTCATCACTCTCATCTAAAGAGTCAAAGCCTTCACGAATGATTAAGTGGCATGTTGTACATGCACATGATTTTTCACAAGCATGTGGAATGCTAATACCATTTTTTAGTGCAACATCTAATACCGTTTCACCTGTAGGAGCTTCAATAGCAGCGCCTTCTGGGCATAACTCTTCGTGTGGAAGAAAAATAATTTGTGGCATACCTTACCTCGTTAAACTTCGTCTACTGACTGCCCTTGCAGCGCTTTTTTGATTGATGCATCCATTCTGCGAGCAGCAAATTCACTACTTGCATTGTCTACAGCTTCAATCGCTGCTTTAATTTCTGCAGGTGTTGTTGCACTTTCGCGTACGGCAACAAGTTTAGCAATTTCTGCTTTTAACGCACCTAATTCTTGTTCGTCAAGTAATGCACTGTCGGTTGCCAGTGATGCTTCAAGCGCTTCAACAACACGTAACGCTTCAACTTGCTGCTCTTTAAGCATACGCGCTTGCATGTCATCTTTCGCGTTAGTCATTGATTCTTTGAGCATGTTTGCAACTTGGTCGTCCGATAAACCAAACGATGGTTTGACCTGAATTTCAGCTTGCACACCCGTTGATTTTTCCATTGCCGATACACTTAATAGGCCATCAGCATCTACTTTAAAGGTTACGCGAATATGCGCAGCACCGGCTGCCATGGCCGGAATACCTTTTAAGCTGAACTTAGCCAATGAACGACAATCGTCAACTAGCTCACGCTCACCTTGAAGTACATGCAGTGACATAGCAGTTTGACCATCTTTGAAAGTAGTAAACTCTTGTGCACGTGCAACAGGGATCGTGGTGTTACGTGGAATAATTTTTTCAACCAAGCCACCCATGGTTTCAAGACCTAGCGACAGTGGCAATACGTCTAATAGCAACATGTCTGAATCTGGCTTATTGCCAACCAATACATCTGCTTGCAGTGCTGCACCGAGTGCAACTACGCGATCTGGGTCGATAGAAGTCAGTGGCTCTTTATCAAAAAATGCAGCAACTTGAGAGCGTACAATTGGCATACGAGTCGAGCCGCCAACCATAACAACTTGCAGTACTTCTTCGTTCTCGATACCCGCATCTTTTACGGCACGGCGACAAGAACGTAGTGTTTTCTTCACAAGGCTAAGAGCAAGCTCATCAAACGTTTCGCGGGTTACTTCAACTTTGTGGCTTTGACCATCAAACTCTAAACCAACATTTACAGTTTGGTATTGGCTTAGTGCTTCTTTACATGCTTTTGCTTTATTGATGAATAAACGCAATACCGATGCAGAAAGCTCGCTCACACCGGTTTGTGTTTTAAAGTATTCAACTAATAGCGAGTCAAAATCGTCACCACCAAGGCTTGAGTCACCGCCTGTAGCAAGCACTTCGAATACGCCTTGGTGTAAACGTAAAATAGAAATATCAAAGGTACCGCCACCTAAATCGTATACGGCGATAATACCTTCTTGGCCTGAATCAAGACCATAAGCAACAGCCGCAGCTGTTGGCTCGTTTAATAAACGTAATACCTTAATACCAGCAAGCTCGGCAGCATCTTTGGTGCTTTGACGCTGAGCATCATCAAAATAAGCTGGCACAGTAATAACTGCACCTAAGATATCTTGACCTGCAAAGCTGTCTTCTGCACGTAATTTTAATGCTTTTAAAATTTCACTCGATGCAGTAACAGGGCTAATTGCACCCGCAACCGTGCTGATTGCTAATGAGCCATCATGCTCACAAAATTCGTACGGCAGTTGACCATAGCTTTTTTCGATTTCAGCCTGAGTTTTACCTAAAAAACGCTTAACCGAGATTAGTGTGTTTGCAGGGTCTTGAGTAGCAGCTGCAGCCGCTCGCTCACCAACCACAATACTATCTGCTTGGTATTGAACAACCGATGGTAGCATCGCATTGCCTGCTAAATCAGTCAGTGTGCGCGCTTCGCCGCTTTGCACTGTTGCAACTAACGAGTTAGTTGTACCAAGGTCAATACCGACTGCTAATTTGTGCTCATGTGGTGCCGCGCTCTGCCCCGGCTCAGCAATTTGCAATAATGCCATAATGCTCTTTTTAAACTCTTAAATAGCTGTTGTGTAACAACTAACGATTAATCATCAAATAAACTGTCTTCAATACGCTCTAGTTCATCGCGTAACTTATAAACAAACTTCAATTTACGAATATTGTCAGCGGCAGCTTGCCATTGTTGCTCATCATTACTCGCCAGCTGAGCGGCTAATTCACTGCTGTATTGTTTATCGAGCTGTTTAATTTGCGCTTCAAACTGGGCAATTGCTGCATCAGGATCTGCGGCATTTTCAAGTTCTTCTAATTCTTCACGCAGCTCCATTTGCTGCATTAAGAATAGCGGGTCTTGCAATGTTTGTTGCTCGGCGCGAATATCTACACCAAGCTCGCTTAGCATGTACTCAGCACGTTTTACCGGGTGTTTTAAAGTTTGTAATGCATCATTGATTTCTGCTGCATTTTGCACAGCAAGTAATTTGTCACGGCTGCTAGAGCTTGCGTGGCGATCTGGGTGAACTGCACGTTGCAGCTCAAGGTAGTGTTTATTAATAGTCGCTAAATCAATGTTGTAATCTACTGGAATTGCAAATAACTCAAAGTAACGCATTACATAATCCAACTCGGTAAACAGGAAAGAACAAAGCCCTACATAGGCAGGGCTTCAAGCAAAGAAAGTTTTTTAAGCTTAAACGGTGAAGCTTTCGCCGCAACCACACTCATCGGCTTGGTTCGGGTTGTTAAATTTAAACCCTTCGTTCAAACCTTCTTTGGTGTAATCAAGCTCAGTACCATCAATGTAGACTAAGCTTTTGGCGTCAACGATCACTTTCACACCACGGCTTTCAAAAATTTCGTCGCCGTCTGCTAACTCATCAACAAACTCAAGAACATAAGCAAGACCTGAACAGCCCGTCGTTTTAATGCCAACGCGTAGGCCAATGCCTTTGCCGCGATTTGCTAAAAATGATTCTACGCGGTTTGCTGCCGCATCTGTCAATGTCACTGCCATGAATTTATCTCTTACTTCGCTTGTTTGCTTTTGTAGTCAGCAATTGCTGCTTGAATCGCGTCTTCTGCTAAAATTGAACAGTGAATTTTCACTGGCGGTAATTCAAGCTCAGCACTGATATCAGTGTTTTTGATTGTTGCAGCTTCATCTAATGTTTTGCCTTTTACCCACTCAGTTACAAGTGAAGAAGAAGCGATTGCGCTACCACAACCATATGTTTTGAATTTTGCATCTTCAATTACACCTTCTGGTGATACTTTGATTTGCAATTTCATTACGTCACCACATGCTGGTGCACCCACCATACCTGTTGCAACTGACGGATCATTTTTGTCTAAAGCACCCACGTTACGTGGATTTTCAACATGATCGATTACTTTATCACTATAAGCCATAATACTATCCTCACTACCTGCTAGCGGCGGCGTTCACTGATTAGTGATGCGCCCACTCAACTGAATCTAAATCAATACCTTCTTGATGCATTTCCCATAGAGGAGACATCTCACGTAAACGGCCGATCGAGTTTTTGATTAGTTCAACGGTGTAATCAATCTCTTCTTCAGTCGTAAAGCGGCCAATGCTGAAACGAATTGAGCTGTGTGCCAACTCGTCATTACGGCCTAATGCACGTAGTACATAAGAAGGCTCTAAGCTTGCTGAGGTACAGGCAGAACCTGATGAAACAGCAATGTCTTTAACAGCCATTAATAACGACTCACCTTCAACAAAGTTGAAGCTGATATTTACAATACCTGGAACTGAGTGACTTGGTTCACCATTGAAGTAAACTTCGTCCATATCAGCCATGATGCCATCGATCAGGCGCTTACGAAGTGCGCTGATGTGTGCATGGTCTTTTTCGAAATCTTCTTTAGCGATTCTAAATGCCGCACCCATACCAACTAATTGGTGAGTAGCTAGTGTGCCTGAACGCATACCACGCTCATGACCACCACCGTGCATTTGCGCTTCTAAACGTGCGCGAGGCTTACGACGAACATAAAGTGCGCCTACACCTTTCGGGCCATATACTTTGTGGCCAGAGAACGACATGAAATCTACTTTTAACTGTTGCACGTCGATAAGTACTTTACCTGCGCTTTGTGCAGCATCTACGTGGAACATAATTTTGCGCTCACGGCACATTTCGCCGATTGTCGCGATATCTTGGATAACACCTAGCTCGTTATTTACGTGCATTACGCTCACAAGTACTGTGTCGTCACGCATTGCAGCTTCAAGCTTTTTAAGGTCAAGTAAACCGTTTTCTTCAACGTCCATATAGGTTACTTCGAAACCTTGACGTTCTAGTTCACGACACGTATCAAGCACTGCTTTGTGCTCTGTTTTAACAGTGATAACGTGCTTGCCTTTCTTCTTATAGAACTGCGCAGCACCTTTAATTGCTAGGTTATTTGATTCTGTAGCACCTGAAGTGAAAACAATTTCACGCGGGTCAGCGTTGATCAGATCAGCAATATCTGTACGTGCTTGATCAACGGCTTCTTCTGCTTGCCAACCAAAACGGTGTGAGCGTGATGCAGGGTTACCAAAATTACCGTCCATAGTCAGGCATTGCATCATTTCTTTTGCCACACGTTCATCAACAGGCGTGGTTGCTGCGTAATCTAAATAAATCGGTAACTTCATTTCTCTCTCCGCTTTCGTCAAGCTACAGTTGACAGCTTACTTGAATGTTTTCCAGTTGCTTAATTGCATTGTTGATGCTGTTATCTTGGCGCGATGCGACTTCTTTCACATCTGACTTTTCCACCAATTCAGCAAGGGTAATACTATTTAAAAACTCTTCGATACGTGCGCTTAAGTCCGACCATAAGGTATGAGTCAAACAACGCATGCCGCTTTGGCAGCCACCCGTTGCATTGTGGCAACGTGTTGCATCAACAGACTCATCAACGGCGTTAATCACATCGCCGACAGAAATTTCGTTCGCTTCTCGACCTAGTAAATATCCGCCACCTGGGCCACGCACAGAGGTCACAAGGCCGTTTTTACGTAAACGGGCGAATAGTTGTTCAAGGTAAGATAACGAAATCTCTTGGCGTTCAGAAATATCGGCAAGAGGCACTGCACCCACATTTGTATGTAGTGCAACATCCAACATGGCGGTTACTGCGTATCTGCCTTTTGATGTTAACTTCATGGAGCCCCCGATGTTACTGCACGCTAAGGTGTGCAAATTTTAATTACCAGACCAAAATAGTCAAGTATTATCACTTGATAAAAATTGATACTTGCCATTGATAAAACCGAATACTTGACAAAAATAGTCAAGTACTGGGTACATTGTAATTACCTGAGTAATTTAGTCAAGTATTATACTTATAACCTGTGATTATTTAATAGACTTATTAATAGAGGTAAGAATACCGCGTAAAATGTTCATCTCAGCTTCTTCTGGACGTGCGCGGTTAAATAAGCGACGTAGTTTAGTCATCACCATGCCAGGGTGTTGTTTGATGATAAAACCTGTGTCGTTTAGCGTTTGCTCTAAGTGCTCGTAGAACAGCTCAGTTTGCTTTGCATTTGGGTAGGTTACTTCGTCTTCTTCTTGTACTTTTGGCTGTTTATTTAAATATGCCATACGTGTTTCATAACACAGTGTTTGCACGGCCATCGCTAGGTTTAACGAGCTGTATTCAGGATTTGCAGGAATACATACGTGGTAGTTACATTGTTGTAGTTCTTCATTCGTTAAACCACTATTTTCGCGACCAAATACGAGTGCAACAGGGCCCTGTTCAGCCTCTGCCACTAACTTTTCACCACATTCACGCGGCTCAACCATTGGCCAAGATAAAGTACGTGAGCGTGCGCTAGTACCAATTGTTAAACCACAATCAGCAATCGCATCTGCCAGTGTATCAACAACCACTGTTTTACCTAAAACATCAGTTGCACCAGCTGCAAGCGCACTCGCATGACTATCAATTTCACAAGCAGGATCAACAAGATATAAATTTGATAAGCCCATCGTTTTCATAGCACGTGCCGCTGAGCCAATATTACCAGAATGTGATGTGTTAACTAATACGATACGAATATCATCAAGTGTCATTGCGTTGTTACTTACTGAAAGTCAAAAATTGCGGGGATTATAACATAGCTATCAGCTATCAGCTATCAGCTATCAGCTATCAGCTATCAGCTATCAGCTATCAGCTATCAGCTATCAGCTATCAGCTATCAGCTATCAGCTATC
>Ga0208060_1000498_pt1 | contig 11830 bp, 10 predicted proteins | sample DeeseametaMP0901_FD_184200 | JGI IMG/M metagenome (GOLD analysis project Ga0208060, IMG submission 184200) | Marine microbial communities from the Deep Indian Ocean - MP0901 (SPAdes) | ecosystem: Environmental > Aquatic > Marine > Oceanic | place: East of Durban, South Africa, South Indian Ocean... | reverse complement strand
TAAAAAACGCGACCCTTGGCTTAAAGTTCATAGTAGCGAACAAGAAATGGGCAAAGCTAAAAAGCTCTACGACGAAGCTAAAACACTTCAACAAAAGGCCTTTGGCGATATAAAAGCGGGTAGAGATATAGACATAGCGCCTTTTAAAGAGCTTGCCAGTGGCTTTATGGACTCTATTTTTAGAAACCAAGATGCCCTAGCCTGCTTAACCCAAATGCGCCAAAAAGATGCTTACTTATTAGAGCACTCTATCAACGTTTCTATTTTAATGGGTATTTTTGCAAAGCACTTAGGCATAGAGCGCGACATTATTGTAGAGCTCACTACAGGTGCTTTGTTACATGACATAGGAAAAATTAAAATTCCTGACAAAGTGCTCAATAAACCGGGCCGCTTTAGTGATGACGAATTTAAAATTATGCAAAACCATGCTCTGTATTCTAAGCAAATTTTAGAAGAAGCGGGGTTAACGGGAATTGCTGTAGACATTGCCGGCCTACACCATGAACGCTTAGACGGAAAAGGCTATCCGTTTGCCAAAAAAGGTGATGAGATAAGCCAATACGTACGTATGGCGTCAATTGTAGATGTATATGATGCACTTACGGCAGAGCGGGTATATAAAGCCGGTATGGAGCCTATAAAAGCATTTAAAATTTTAAAAGATGGTTGCCCTGATAGCTTTGATGGTGAGCTACTTACTAAGTTTATCCAATGTATTGGCATTCACCCAGTAGGCACCTTGGTGCGCTTATCTAGCCAAAAAGTAGGCTTGGTTACACAGAGTAACCCTGAAACACCTTTAAAGCCGGTGGTTAAAACATTTTATAGTGCTAAACACGGTCGCTACACGGAAATGCAAGATATAAACTTGGCAAATAAAAAAACAGCTGACAAGCTCGAATCAACTGTTAAGCCGACCGACTACAACATTGATTTAGAGCGCTTTTACAAAAACGCTATTTTACCTTGAGTTAAAAAGTAAAGCCGCAGTTTTGCGGCTTTACTTTATTAGCTGCGCTTTATTGCGGCCAATCCTGCAAAGCTTTAATACTGAATTCATAACCATCAAAATCAAGTACACTTTGCTCTGGGGTAATTTCGCGCACTGTTAGTGCCCCTATGCTCTCCCCTTCGTGTAGCTCTCTGCCATTAAGCTTTATCCAGCGTTTATCTGCACTTGAAGAGTATATATGTGCTTGGTATTTAATGCTTGGTAGCATGGCTTGTAAACCATCTGGTAATAGCTCAACCGGTTTAACTCGAGATGAACTGCGTGAGGCCTGCGTTACTTCGTAATCTTGTTCTTGCTCCGAGTCTTTTATCGCTTGTGCAAAGGCATCTTTTAATTTACTCGGTACAGCATCAAGCTCCGGGCTACTTTGCGGCGCTTGCGTGCTTGGGGTATTTTCACCATTCAGTGGTTTTCCAAGCACTTTGTACTTGCTCATATCTAAACCTGCTGAGCTTGTATTTTGTGCTTGCGGCTGCATAAATTGCGTGTTTTGGCCGTGTGCATTATAAGCAAGTGGATTATAGCTTTGCGTATTAGGTAGCTGTGCATTGTAAGTTTGCTGATTAAACGCATTTTGATTATATCCGTTAGCATTTATAGGTGTTTGCACATTGTAACCTGGTTGCTGCTGCGCCGGATTATCATTAATAGGGATATACTGCCCTTGTGGGGTAAGCAACATTTTTTGTACCCCGGTAGGTGTTTGTACATACACCAACTGCCCTTCAATCGTTGCTTTATTACTATTTTTTTCAGCCTCTGAAGACGGTGATGTTACAGGCTTTTCGGATTTATTTTGCGCTGTAGTTGGCTCATCTGTTACTGCTTGTTTTTGTTTTTTGCTATCAGTGCTAACAACGTCAACCGGCTGGCTTGTTTTTAAAAGTGCGCTGCTTTGAAACCACTTACCTGCTGTAAAGCCACCCGCTATGGCAATAAATGCTGCAATTGCGCCGCCAAGTAGCCACACCATTTTTTTATAGCGCGTAAGTGCTTGCTGCTGTTTTAACTGCGCTGACTGCAAATCATATTGCTCGGCGCTCATATCTGCTTGTTGAGATTGCTTTAATGCATCTAATAAATAAGACATAAATTACCTAACTATATAATAAACGACATGCCAACACCTACTGCAAACAAAGCAGCAAATGCTAAGTAATAATAAACACGGCCAGTGGATTTAGGTGCATTATTCTGCGCAGCCACAAAGTCCATAGGCAGTGATTCTTGGGCTGATTGTTTTATAATATCACTATCAACAATAAGCTGCTGCTTAGAAAAAGCCCCGACTAACGCGCGCTCACAGACTAAATTCATTAAGCGTGGAATGCCACCAGTTAACTGATGTACAGCTTGCATGGCATCGAGCGAAAACACGCCTTTATCACACCCGGCAATATGTAAACGATGCTTTATATACGCAACTGTTTGCCCTTGGGTGAGCGGTAATAAATGATACCGTGCTGTAATTCGCTGCGCTAACTGCCTAAGCTCAGTACGTTTTAATAATGCCTGAAGCTCTGGTTGACCCACTAAGACTATTTGTAGCAGTTTTTTATGATCAGTTTCTATGTTAGTTAATAGTCGTAATTGCTCAAGCACATCGGGGGCAAGGAGCTGCGCTTCATCAATAATTAAAATTGTGTGCCCGCCCGCTTTGTTATTAGCCTCTAGGTGCTGCTTAATAATGTCGGTTAAACTTTTAAGGGTGGCATTTTGGGCATCGTAAGTAATGTTTAGCTCATCACAAATACTGGCCAAAAGCTCAAGCTCCGACAGCGCCGGATTATGGATCATTGCAACTTGAGTGTTCTTTGGCAGTTGCTCTAACATACTGCGGGTAATGGTGGTTTTGCCTGTTCCCACTTCGCCGGTTAGCAATACAAACCCGCCATCTTCGCCTAAACCATAGGTTAAGTGAGCAAGTGCCTCTTTGTGGCGTTCGCTTAAAAATAAATAATGGGGGTTGGGCGAGATCGAAAATGGCTTTTCGCTCAAGCCAAAGTAGCTTAAATACACCGCAATGTTCCTTCGTCATTAAAACTCGGCCTATAATGGCAAAAAAAACGACAAAGTAACAACGTTGTATGCGCTTTATTATTGAAATAACGTAAATTTATGTAAAACAAAAAAGCGCCGCTAAATTTAGCGGCGCTTTTGTATTAAAGTTAAGTGCTTGGCTATTTTATTTTACTTAGTTTTCGTAACGCACTAAACGTAAATACACGTCACTGGTTTTAGCATGTAAGCTATTAAGCCCGCTATCAAACTGGTAAACCCATGCTGAGCTCATCGTGCTTACCCCTGAGGTATTACTCCAGTAGTTTTGCAATTTAGTGCCTAAAAACACCTCTTCGTTAATACTTGGCTCGGTGCAGCTGTGCTCTAAAATACTGGCAAGCTCTTTAATATTAGGCACCTGCCAATCGTCGTAATCAGCAGTGGTGTCGTTTTCTGCGCCTCTAAGTGCTTCTTGCCAATTAAGTGACGGAGAAGAGCCTGTACATGTTTCAGTGTCGCTATCGTAAACTTGTCCGTAGCTACAACGTTGCCACATTAGGCCTGTTTCTGTATCTAACACTGTGCCATCGTCATTAAGGGTGAAGCGAGTGGTTGGTGTTGTTGTATCCGCCCCGTCGTAACACGTTTGCGCTGCGACTAGTTGAAAGCTTGCGCTAAATACAGCCATTGAAAATAGTAAGCATGTTTTCATGATTTTCTCCTATCGGCTTCTGACTAAACGTACATACGCGTATTTTTCTTTCGGGTAGGCTAAGTCATTCCCGTTGCTCATATCGATAATGTACGCTTGCGATAAGCTAGTACCATCGGCTGCAGTTTGTGATGTCCAGTACGGTAAATTCACATCATCTATAGCGCCTGCTTCTGGCATATTTGGAAAAAACGCTTCATCAATTAATACGTTTTCGCCCTGCTTGCCATAATCTATTAAGCTCAACAGCTCAGTGTAAGTTGGTAAGCGCCAATTGGTACCGCCGCAAAAATCTAAGTCGTTCACTTCATTTATATAGGTTTGCACACCACAGCTTGTATCATCTGGGCAGGTGGTATTAGCGGTACTGGTATCGGTAAAGGTTGTCGTGCCTAAATCCCAAAAGTAATGATTTTGGCCATCGCGTAAGGTGGTATTAGGTAATGTACCTGATTCTACACTTTTCACTTCCCATACAAGCCCCGTTACGTTGTCGCGTATACAAGTAAAGTCGTCACTATCATCCGCTACTTCATCAGCAAACTGATTTAGCTTAGTGTAGTCAAACGCAAGGTTACCTTGGCCTGCTTTATCGAGTTGGTTGGCAAAGCTGTCTCGACCAAGCTCTGCATCTTGACCCGGAAAGTCACTACTTTGGCAATTGATACGCTGCGTATTGTTATAACACTCGCCTAGGCCACTGTCGTTAATTAACCCTAATGCTTTTGGTGATACGTCAATAAATACGGTATCGGTGTCAGTGCGCCCTTTAGAATCAGTAACAGTGACTTCAAAGCTCAACGTGGTATCTAAATCAACGTCGGAGGCAAAAAATGTCGTGGTACATTGGCTAGTATTTGCCAGCGTTTCGGCATTGCCCGTTAATTGTTGCCAGCTACATGAAAACGTATCTGTTAGGGTGTCACTTTCACTTGCATCTAAGGTCACTTCCTCAAATTCTTCAACGTTTTGGTCATCTCCGGCATTGGCCACAACCAGCTCGTCTGTTTTATTTAATGTCATACTGTATTCAGTACTTGCCTCGCCGCCCTCGTCGTCGGTAACGCTTAATTGCCATATTAAATTAGTATTTGATTCAAGCAGCGGGTGGCTAAAACTTACCGTAGAGTTGTCAAAGTCGGTTACATCTAAATCAGGGCCTGAAATTAATTGCCACTGATAGCTATTAATTTGGCCATTTTCATCAGGGTCGCTCGACTCTTCAGCACTTAACGTTACGGTGTCGTTATAGGTTGAAGGTAGTGTTTCTGGGGCTGTTTGACTAACAACAGCAAGCGGTAATTGATTACTTGAGGTAATAAATATGCTCACGTTGTCACTAACTAAGCTGCCGTTATCCGTTTGATAGCTTACAGATAGTACAAGTTCACTGTCGGCTTTAACATCGGGCGCAGTAATTGTTTGCTCTGCACCTTCAAGCGGGAAGCCGTCCACAGATGGGCCGCTAACGCGCTGCCAAGTAAAGGTACCGTCATCTGGTGAGCCTTGTGCAGTGATTTTAAACTCTGTTTTTTCTACAACTTGAAGATCGGTTCCGGCATTAACCGAGGTTTCAACAGCAGAGTCTTCACTACCGCCGCCTCCACCGCCACAGGCAGCCAATAAAAAACAAGATATAAGAGGAGTAAAAGCAAATGCTTTCATAAAACGCACCTATAATGTCAAATAATTACTATAGTGTAATCACTAGCAATAAAGATGCCATTTAGAGTTATACCAATTCGCTTAATTAAGTGTTCTATTTTGAGGCTTGAAAACGTGTTGGTAGCTAGGCAAAAAATTCGCTATTCAGTTGTTCTAAATGAAAATTTTTTAACACGTTTAGCCTCTCAAAATGATTAAGCAGTATTGCGGATTGGTATTACATATACGTATCTTGATGAATACGCACAAACAGCTTAGTGCCTATTTTTGAGTAATCTACTTTGTATTCACGCCCATCAAGCGCCTGAATAAACAACAGCTGTTTTTCTTCGCCAAAAATATCAGCGCTACTTACATTAACAATTTCAAGGTAACGCTCTTTGGCATCACGCCGGTTTTTAGGTAGGTCCTCTTTAAATGGCTCCAAACCATTTTGAGTTACCTTTATACGTGGGTGCTGCTCTGCATTTACAATGACTAGATCAAGCTTTTTATCTTTATGGATGATGGTATTGCGACCACTCTTTATAAAAGATCTTTCTTGGCTCATTATTTTTCCTACTATCGCATTTAGTGTCCAACTTGCGATGCTATAAACCGTTCAGGTGCGCGTTTCCATTTATTTAAATCGGCACTGAACGACCAAATGTCTGTCTCTAATACACTTGCGGGTAACAGTAAATTATATCCCGTTAACAACTCAAGGTGCTTGGCTCTGTTAGCAAACATAGCTATAAGTCCAGTATAGCTAAATCCTTTAGGTGAGGTGTATTGTGTCTCTTCTATTAACCATTCTGATGGGCAATTGCCATTTTTGCAATGTTTTTGAACAGCTTGCATAAATAAATTACGCTGCTCTATCAGTAGTTTTCCGGCAATGCGTGGGTGTATAGCGCTTAAAAATTCGTCCATATCATTAAGTTTTAAACCTACTGCGTTTAATTCAAGGTGTTCAAGGCCGTCAGCCACCTTAGGAATACCGCTGTGGTGTAAGTTACTAACATGTAACTGCCACTGGCCATACTTATGCTGATACACAAGTAAGGACTCACTAAGCACTAAACTGTAATAAGGTTCCTGCGTTTTTAAAAAACCAATAAAAATAGCAGCTATGCACATGCTTACTAAAAAAATTTCTATTAAGCTAATTTCACCCGGGCGCAGTAAATTAAACAGCATAATAAATACTAAACCTACGCTGCCTACAGTAAGTACTTCAATGCCATTGCGCGCCCCTTGCGCCCTGTATTTTATTATTGAACTTGGCTTACCCATATTGGTAAAAAGCCATATAAAATAAAAACATAACAATACCCCAAAGTATTATTTTTCTCATTGTTAAACAGGTTTTACACTGCGGTGGTTGCTTCATCGTTTTATCATAATTTTAGTGTTAAATGGGAACAAGTAATTAGTCTCATAAATTTTTACGCCTAACGCACAAATTTATGAGACACATAACCGCCTTTTCACGGTCTTATTTCGTACAATACTTACAATTTATTTTCAGGTATGAAAACGATGTATTCAAAACAGTCAGGTAAAGCTCTTTTTCCATTTTTAATTACGCTTCTTGTTATTTTAAGTGTGTACTTATATTTGCCATCTAGCCATGGCGAACAATCTAATTCAAGTGATACACCCACACAGGTAATGGCTCATACGGTATCATCTCAAGAAAACACCGTTATGATTGAAGCCATAGGCAGTGCACGCGCAAACCAAGCAATTTATATAAAAAGCGCACAAAGCGATTATGTTACACACATATATTTTGAAGATGGCGACTTAGTAAGTAAAGGCCAACGCCTTGTGCAGCTGCAAAATCAGCAAGAACAATACGCTGTAAAAGAGCTAGGCATTAACTTAAAAGAAGAAAAACGTCAGTTAAGCCGCCTTACTGAGCTTTCTCGTACGCAATCTACCGCTAAATCATTATTAGAAGAGCAGCTTTCTCGCGTAGATGCCACGCAAGCTCAGCTAGAAAGCGCTAAAACCAAACTTGATGAAATGCTAATTACCGCGCCGTTTTCTGGCTTATTAGGCAAACGAGAAGTGTCGGTTGGTGCTTATGTAAGTAGCGATACAATTATTACAACGCTTGATGATATTAGTATTATAAAAGTTGACTTTAAAGTCCCTGAAAAATATTTATCTCAACTTAACCTAGGCATGAAAGTACATACTCAAAACGATGCCTACCCAGGGCGCACTTTTACCGGCAAAGTGACCCATATTAGTTCTCGTATCGACTCGATTACTCGCAGTGTAGAAGTAACCGCAAGCTTTGCTAATAAATCCGGGTTATTACGCCCTGGTATGCTTTTAAACACCGCTTTGGAGCTTAGTAGTAATCAGGCGCTTATGGTGCCAGAAAAAGCCGTGATCCCACTGCAAGATAAACATTTTGTATATCAAGTAAAAGAGGGTATTGCCAATAAGGTAGAAGTACATGTTGCTGGCAGAAATAACGGCTGGGTAGCGATTGATGAAGGCCTTAGCGATGGCGAGCAAGTGATTACCGAAGGCATTATTAAAATTCGCCCTGGTAGCAAAGTAAGTGTTGAGGGTTAATCGGTGAAAATTACAGATACGAGTGTTAAACGCCCTGTTTTTGCCATAGTAATTAACTTACTACTGCTAACATTTGGCTTGGTGGCTTTTTCGATGCTACCACTTAGAGAATATCCTGATATTGAAACCCCTATTGTCAGTATTAGTACTGACTACACTGGTGCTTCGGCAGAAATAGTCGAGACAAAAATAACGCAAATATTAGAAAACCGGATATCGGGTATTGAAGGCATTAAAAGTATTAATTCTTCAAGCAGAAATGGGCGCTCTAATATCGTTATTGAGTTTGATATAAGCCGTGATATTGACGCAGCCTCAAACGATGTACGAGAGCGAGTAGCCCGCGCACTAGATAACCTACCAGAGCAAGTGCGCCCACCAGAGGTATCTAAGTCAAACAGCGACGAGAGCCCTATTGCTTGGTTTGTACTTAACAGTGAAACCATGAACTCGCTGCAATTGAGCGATTATGCACAGCGCTTTATTGTCGACCGATTAGCCGTTGTAGATGGCGTTTCAAATGTACGTATTGGTGGTGAGCGTCAATACGCGATGAAAATTTGGCTAAACCGCCAAGCCATGGCTGCTCGTGGGATCACTTCAAGTGATATCGAAAACACTCTACGCAGCGAAAACGTAGAGCTACCAGCAGGTGAAATTGAATCTATCGACCGCGATTTTACCGTACGTACAGCGCGTAGCTATAAAGACCAACGTGATTTTCAAAACTTAGTTATTAAACGCGGTGAAGACGGCTACCTTGTGCGTTTAGGTGAAGTTGCCGATGTACATTTAGAAGCCGCCGACGATGAAAGCCTGTTCCGTGGTAACGGCCGTAACATGATTGGCCTTGGCATAGTAAAGCAAGCTAAAGCAAACACCTTAACAGTGGTAGACAACGCCCGCAGTGAACTTGAAAAAATAAAACGTAATTTGCCAGAGGGCACCACTATTCAAGACAGCTACGATTCGTCTATTTTTATTAAAGAGTCAATCAACGAAGTATATAGCACCCTTGCCATTTCTATGGGATTAGTAGTGTTAATAATATTTATCTTTTTAGGTAATATTCGCGCTACGCTTATCCCTGCTGTTACTGTGCCTGTAGCACTTGTTGGCAGCTTTATGTTTTTACTTGCCATGGGTTATTCAATCAACTTATTAACCTTACTTGCGCTGGTATTAGCGATTGGTTTGGTCGTAGATGACGCCATTGTAATGCTTGAAAATATTCACCGTCGTATTGAGCTTGGCGAACCACCTTTATTAGCAGCCTTTAGAGGCGCCCGCGAAGTAGGTTTTGCAATTATTGCGACAACGCTTGTGCTTATTTCGGTGTTTGTACCCTTAGTATTTATGGATGGGCGAATTGGCGCTTTGTTTACAGAGTTTGCAATGGCTGTAAGTGCCGCGGTGTTTTTCTCTAGTATTACTGCCCTTACGCTCTCGCCGGCGCTGTGCTCTAAAGTATTAAAAGCGTCAGAAAAAGAAAGTAAATTTAGCCAATGGATGGACCGTGTTTTTAGCAAAGTTGAAAACAGTTACCGCCAATCGCTTACCTCAAATATGACCAAAAAATGGGGCCTAATGATAAGCCTAGTACTTGCTGGTTTTGTTAGCTACTCGTTGTTTTTACAAGTGCCCTCTGAGCTTACGCCAAAAGAAGACCGCGGTACCTTTTTTATTATGATGAGCGGCCCTGAAGGCGCAAGTTATGAAAATAACGCTGCCAACATGGCTAAAATAGAAGAGCGCCTGCTTCCTTACTCAGAAGCTGGCGAATTAAGCCGTGTTTTAGTGCGCGTACCGGGCTGGGGCGGCAGTGGCGGTGTTGCTATCGTTGGTATGGCCGATTGGGATAAGCGCAAGCGCTCTACCTGGGAAGTCATGGACGAAATAAGCGCCAAAATGACCGAAGTAACTGACGTACGTGCCTTTGCTATTATGCGCCGTGGTATTGGCGGTGGTGGCTCTTCTCGCCCCATTGAGTTTGTACTACAAGGTAACGATTACGAGCAACTTGCTGATTGGCGCGACCGCATTATAGAGCGCGCAGAAAAAAATCCAGGCTTGGTAAGAATCGATCACGACTATAAAGAAACCTTTCCACAATTTTTAGTCAGCATAGATAAAAACAAAGCCGCTGATTTAGGTGTGTCGGTATCAGATGTAGGCACCACGCTTGAAACCATGCTAGGGCAGCGCCGCGTTACCACCTTTATTGACCGTGGTGAAGAATACGATGTAATTTTAAAAGGCACTAAACAAGACTTTACAAACCCTACTGATATTTCAAATATTTACCTTAAATCACGCAGTGGTGAGCTGGTCCCACTTGATAGCCTTATAAGCTTAAAAGAAGAGGCCACAGCATCGCGCTTAAACCGTTATAACCGAATGCGTGCCATCACACTAAGCGCTAATCTTGCGGATGGTTATACACTTGAACAAGCACTTAACTTTTTAAACAAAGTAGCTGCAGAAGAAAACGACATTGACGGCGCTGTAGATTATAAGGGTGAATCACAATTATATTACGAAGGCGCATCGGCCATGACCTATGTATTTGTGCTTGCCCTGACTGTGACCTTTTTAGTTTTAGCTGCACAATTTGAAAGTTTTATGCACCCGTTTGTCATTATGCTAACGGTACCGCTTGGCCTAATGGGCGCCATGTTTGGCCTATGGGCAACCGGCTTAACGCTTAATATTTATAGCCAAATTGGTATTGTAATGCTGATAGGTTTAAGCGCTAAAAATGGTATTTTAATAGTCGAATTTACCAACCAACTGCGCGATAAAGGCGTAGAATTTAGCGAGGCTATTTTGCAAGCGGCCACTCAGCGCCTACGCCCAATAATAATGACCTCTCTGACTACGGTAATGAGCGCAGTGCCTTTAGTATTGGCATCAGGCCCAGGCGCAGAGAGCCGCATGGTAATTGGTGTGGTGGTATTTACAGGGGTTATTGTATCAACATTGCTAACGCTTTATGTTGTGCCTGCGGCGTATTATGCCCTAGCCCGCAACACACAGTCGCCAGAATTTTTACAGCAAAAATTAAATAAGCAAGCCGACTCTCACCCGCTAAAAGACAGCGAAGAAATTTAACTGAGCTTACACTGCGCCGTAACTTGCTGTTACGGCGTATTCAATTTATGCTCGCCTTAATACTGTAACATACATAATTAGGACAACTTATGAGCACATCAACACAACTAGCAACATTTGGTGGAGGCTGTTTTTGGTGTATAGACGCTGCATTCAGACGAGTAAAAGGTGTACTAAACGTAAGCTCAGGTTACACCGGCGGTAATACCGACAACCCCACGTATAAATCAGTCTGCTCTGGTACAACAGGCCATGCTGAGGTTGTGCAACTGGAATTTGACAGCGCTGTAGTAAGCTTTGAAACACTGCTTAGCATGTTTTTTACGTTACACGATGCCACGCAATTAAATCGCCAAGGTAACGATATTGGCACACAGTATAGAAGTGTTGTTTATTACCACAACGATACACAATTAAATCAAACCAATGAGATGATAGCCCAGCTACAAAACCATATTAGCGAGCCAATAGTGACAGAGGTTAGCCCTGCTAACACATATTACCCAGCGGAGCATTATCATCAAGATTACTACAACGAAAACCCACAACAAGGTTACTGTAGTATTTTAATTGCGCCTAAGTTACACAAGTTTGAAACTGTATTTAAAGAATTTTTAGCTGACTAGCTAATTTTCGTTGTTAAAATAATTCTAATACCAATCCGCATAATTAAGTGATCTATTTTGAGGATGGATAAACGTGTTGATAGCAAGGCAAAAAATTCGCTATTTAGTTGTTCTAAATGAGAATTT
>Ga0208060_1000490_pt1 | contig 11890 bp, 7 predicted proteins | sample DeeseametaMP0901_FD_184200 | JGI IMG/M metagenome (GOLD analysis project Ga0208060, IMG submission 184200) | Marine microbial communities from the Deep Indian Ocean - MP0901 (SPAdes) | ecosystem: Environmental > Aquatic > Marine > Oceanic | place: East of Durban, South Africa, South Indian Ocean... | reverse complement strand
ATAGTTCCCAACCAAATTTCTTATTTGAATCCTCGCCGATAGGAAAATATTCGGGCAAGGGGCGTATAAAACTTTCACAATTTTGTTTCAGGAATGTAGCGCCGACGTCAATTGTCAGTACTACGAACGTATTATACTCACATGGAATGTTACGTTTAGTCAAGTAACACACTGTTTACACCTAGTAGATTTCATTCCGTCTGCCTAATTTGTGTTCATTAGCAGTGCAGATTTCATTCCAAAATAATGACATCAGACAAGAATAGAGCATCACTGACACCTTAATCGATTAACTAACAATCAATTACCAAGTTTATTTAACAATTTATCAGCGCGCATTTCTGGCTACTCGCAGAAATTAGATATGATTTTTAACCTAGATGTTACTTGCTATTAAAAGAAGGACTAATCATATAAACTTCATGAAAAATCCAAAATACAGACGAGTATGCAATGACATTCACGCCAACTCACCACATTACGATTGAGAACAAACCCCTGTGGATCTTCGACGACCTTTGTACTCAGGCAGAAGCGGAAAGCTTATTCAAAGGTTTACAAGTAAGCGCGTTCAAGCGAGACGAAATTGCTAGACCTGATACACAAGAATATCGGCATTGGGCAGTGAATCTAACATCTGAGCAAATTAGAACCCTTCCCGTATACCACAGAGCGATTGAGGCCATTCGCGGTATTACAAAACAAGATTTTAGTGCTTATAGAGGATATGTGAATCACGCATCGTATGGAGATATGCTTTTTACGCACACAGATTGTGCACCTGATGCGAATGAGTTCACTGTTTTGGTTTATATTGCACCTGAATGGGACATTGAGTGGGGAGGAGAAACGTTGTTCTATGACAACAACGACGATTGCTTATTCGCGTGCACACCAAAACCTGCTCGTGTTGCAATTTTCCATGGTGCGATCAAACACGTCGGTAGACCGCCCAATAGAATTTGTTACACGCCCCGTTACACCCTGGCGTTTAAGCTAGAAAAAGTGTAACTACGTTTAGATTTCGTTTGGAATAATATCGAAGGCAACGGTTAATCTGTGTTCATCAGTGGTAAAAGCGTTAGTACCGTGCCACATGTATGATGGAAACAGAACGACCGTCCCCCCTTCGGGTTTGACTGCATAATCCCCTTCAAATCGTTGATTCGCAATATCAGCCCTACCAAACATCAACCAGCCTTGCCCATCTGTATCAACGGCTTTAGGCACATCCACATAGTAAACGCCGCTTAACCATCCTTCTGGATGGTAGTGAGACTTATGAAAGCCTCCATTTCTTAACCTTACTGACCAAGAACCGATATATTTAAGCTTATCGTTTAACCGTGATAAAAACGGATGGGTTTTGTCTGAACACTGTTGCGCGGTAAATAGTTTTGCCTGCGCTAAAATGTTTTCCGACAATTCTTTAATGATAGGTAAGGATGTGACGAATAAATCTTCATATGTTTGCGTCCCATTCTTCAATGATTGTCCAATAGGATGCCGTTGATTCTGATGTTTTTCTACAAGGGCAGTTTTTAGTTTTTCATTGAAATTAGCAGTATCAACTGGACTAGATTTAATAGCGTTAACGTAAACAAGCTTGTCATAGTCGCACAACCATTTATAACGGTTTTCTTGTTCGGCCATAGACCAACATGTAGATAACATTGTCCACCAACCTTGGTTTAGTGGTTCTATTTTTATCAATTGGTTGAAGCAGTTGAGTGCTTCTTTTGCGCGCCCCAAACAAAGCAGCGAATAGCCCTTCTCACTTAATAGCGCCACTTTATTTGACTGTATTTTGGCATTTTCTATTTCAACAATAGAAGCCTCATACTCACCTAGTTCTCTGAGCACTCTGGCCCTCAATGGCGCAATTTCGTGAGTCTTAATCGCTTCTGTAGTAAGTAAGTCTAATTGCTCTTTTGCCGCATGATATTCGTCGGCTTGTATTAGCAACTGAATAAAACGAAACCTAAAGCTATCATCTTTAGGTTGTCGTTTGATATATGACTCAATGTGAACAAATGGCGCATCAACTCCCTCTTCCCATAGAAACTTGGCCAGCTCTTCCTGAAGCTCCCAATCAGATGGTGCAACATTCAATGCTTTGAGATACACCATTTTCGCGCGCTCTCTTTGATTTGATAGCGCGAGTACTGCTGCATAATTTCTCAAAATAGTAGGGTTAGGGTTAGCATTAGTTTTAGAAAGTGCTAATTCAAAATACTTTAATGCTTGTTCGTAGTCTTCAGTTTTGCGATACAAATTGGCGATATTGTTCAAAGCAACAATATTTTCTGGACTAATTGCTAAGACATCTTTTAAAACCATTATGGCTTCATTAACGTCTGATTGCTTCGAAAAAATGTCTGCCCAAATTAGCTTCGTTTGCACGTGATTCGGCACTAACGCTAGAACTTTTTCTGCTGCTATACGCGCTTGCTTTAACGCATTTTTTTCAATTAGTGCACGTGCCAAATTATAGTGTAAATCAACATTATTAGGCGCTAATTCACTCGCCTTTTGAAAGGTCGATACTGCCAAGTCAATTCGCCGAGTGGATAGGTATAAATTACCTAAAGCATTTGATAATTCGGGGTGATTTTTGAATTTCTTCAGCCCTTTTACTAAATATTTCTCAGCTTCTTTCACTCGCTGAACTTGGCGAAGCGAGCCACAGAATAGTTGAATAAATACTGGGTCTTTTTGCAACAGAAATAACTGCTTCTCAATAAATTGGATAATCTGCTGATATTGCTTCTGGTTATAAGCTGAAACGAGCTGTCGTACTATATTCATACTATTATTATTTTCTTCGTAACTGTGCATCTAAGTTAGCTAACTTACCTACCCCATTGTTCCAGACAGCGAATTTTGTCATAAACTTTGCCAATCCTTCCTTTTCTAACGAAGATAAGTCTGGATGCCATATATCAAAAATAAGCACAATTCTTACTTCATCGCTCTCATTTTTTGCGGAATGTAGAAAGCTATCATCGAAGATCATCGCGGATTGTTCATTTTCCCACTTGAATATTTCGCCTCCCGCTTTCAGCGATGCATGTTTTGTGACTTTTAAAGGTATATGCCCGGTAAGCTTACAATTTGAAATTCCGTAATGCGGAGGGATGTATGCCCCAGGCTCTAGCACAGAAACAAACATTTCAGGTGCATGAGGTGGACAATGCGCCAATGGTGCCCTTTCCAATACTTCACGGAGCGGTTCACTTAACGATTTAAACACTTCACTGTGTTCCCCACCTTTTATTAGATGAGTAGAGAGCCATTCATCTCTTAGCTTGTTCCACTCTTCCAAATTCGGTAGATTTTCAAACTCTTCAACATATTTGCTTTTTGATACTTTGCCTATATCCAACAACTCATCTTTAAAAGGCTGCAATCTCTGTATCCAACTCTTTAATCCTTCACATTCCTGAATATCGTAAAACGGTTTACTGGTAAGCTCAGGAATATAAATGAAATTAGGTCGTTGAAGCGGGTTTGAAAAAGAAGGTTGTGCAAGACCAAACAAAACTTTGACCATTTCACCTAATCGCGGAGATATATCTTTAACAAACTGCAGTTCGTTGAAACCTGCTCTTCGCGCTAGATTTGCGGCGTTAGCAATATGTGTAGCTTTAACACGTGAAGGCTGGCTACCTTCGATATTGAAGTCGAGGGGAGAAGCTTCGTACCACTCTAAATAAAGCGCTGTAGCGAGATCAAAATTCTGTTGTTTAAGGGCTTGTTCAATTTGCTTTGTCATTTTAATAAGTAGCGTTAGAAACGAGAAGGCTACTTTATAGTAGCCTTCGTTCACTTTACAAGCCTGAGCCTGAAGTTTCAGTCCCTCTTTGCATACGAGTCCAGCTTTCGCGTGCGGCCTCTTCCATCATTTCCCTTTCTTCTGCTGTATAGCAAACTCGGCGCATCATATTTGAACCGACTTTCTTTTCCATTTTACACACCATACCGTCGTCTTCATTGCTTGCCACATCGCTTGATGAAGAGTTTGATGTTGAATTACATCCGGAGATTGCGAATGCTGCCATTAGACTAACTAGAATAAATTTTTTCATATTGCTTCCTTGAACATTTATTTACAATTACTTCCGAAAACTAACGTACCATATTCGGTGCGATTTGACCTCACCCATTTTGTAAGCATCCATTTCTCATTTGTGAAGACAGGTTTGCCACAATGATAACTCTGTTTTTCTAGCGCCAGATTTTTATCAACATTAAGAAAACTCACTAGTTTTCCCTTTTCTGGATAGATCGTTATTCCTAACTTGGGAAAGTGAGTAGCGCCCTCACTCAATGAATTCAAGTATGCCAATATCGTATGGGTGCGCTGGCCTCCCTCTTCAATAATACTGGTTTGCTTTAGTTGAGTATCAGTAAACCCATCATAATGCGGTTTGTATTCTTGGCCATCTTTGTACCTCAGTAAATTTAGTGGTTCACCATGCTGAGGTTTTGTATCAGACATACGGCTCATCTTCACTTCTACTTCGCGACTTATCCAATCTACCCATTGATTAGTGATAATAGCGACCTCACTCGTGCGAATATCATCTTTCATGGGATTACCATTCAATGGATTTAGTACCATAGATGGCTGAAGTAAACTTTTGTATCGAAGAAGCATGTAGTCACATTCAATATCTGACAGTACGCCGCTCATTTCACAAACGATACTGTTGCTATCAACAGCAGTTTTAGTTTTATTTAGTAGCGAAGTTTGCTTTTCAAGTACCGTGGTGATGATTGTATCTTCACATAAAGACGTAGAAACATCGGCGTAATTAGGGTCTCCCACGAACAATTGACGATAAATGTTGGGATTATAGCGACCTAATGTACTTTGCAATTGAGCGTAAACCGGTGCGTTTTGCTCAGTCCAGCAAAGTAATACGATAAGCGACTCCGCATGCCCTGCTGAAGCAAGCCTGACAAGCTCTCTCACCAACTCATTATTCATTTCTTCAAATAGATAAAACCGCGAAATGAGTAAACATTGAAACCTTACAGTAGGTTTTGAGTTGTCTGGTAATGCGTTCAGATAATCAATAGCTGCCTTGGGGCTATCTGGAGCGAGGTGATAAGCGTAGTCTAATGCGGCATACAAATGTCCTGACTGACCAGCAATGCGTAAACAATCATAAGCTTGACTGTATTCGCTTCTTTGAAAATGCAAATCTGCTTTTGTCAGGAGTTGTTCAATGCTCTTCACAATATTCTCCTACAAAAAAGGCCTCTTACGAGGCCTTTAAATTTTTGAAAATCTTATGCAATCATTGAATTAGAATTCAAGATTTACACGACCGTAGAAGAATCTTCCAGGGATTTCATACATTGATGGGTCGAAGCTATTCGCAAAAGTAGTGTAAGAAATTTCTGGGTCAGTATCCCAAAGATTATTAACACCAAGCGTTAGACGAAGGTTATCAGTAACTGCATAACCAACAGACACATCATGGTAAGCCATATCTTCTAGCTCGTTAAAGCTATCTTTAACTAGGTTACCGTCATCATCAAATGTAGTCTCACCTGGATCACTACATAGCGTATCTTCTAGGTAGTTACCATTCTCATCCGTATCGTCATCGAACGAACAAGCTTCTGTGGTGTGGCCGATGAAGCGTACTAGGTAGTTTGCAGTCCAATCTTCGTATGCCCAAGTAACAGACAGGTTGGTACGAAGACGTGGAATTACGTCACGGTCAAAAGCGCGACCTGCGTCATTCTCTGTAATTGACTCGCCACTTACAGGGTCAACGATAATAGTAGTGCGCTCATCTACGTAAGTACCATCCCAGTTAAGACGGAAATCACCAAATTCAGTTTCGAAGTTATAAGCAACGTTATAATCGAAACCAGATGTTGTTTGACCACCAAGGTTCACAAGACCGTTAAATAGCTCAGTTACAACACCACCTGAGTTACGTTCGATTAGTGAACAGAATTGCGTACCAGTCTCAGCACACGCATTTAGGATACTTTGCGCACCAACAGTTGATACTGCGTTGTCAACTTCGATATCAAATACGTCAAACGTGATTGATAAGCCTTCAACTTGTGCTGGAGAGTATACGAAACCATATGTGAAGCTCTCTGCTTCTTCAGGCTGAAGATCAGCGTTACCACCAACGGTTGTTCTGATTTGAGGGTTAGGCTGCTCGTAAGCTGACGGGATACCCGCACAACCTGGTGCGCTTGGGTTTCCTGCTTCACCACCGTTACAAGGGTCTTGAAGTGTAACGAAGCTATCGCTGTTACCCAAGAATAGCTCTGATAGAGAAGGAGCACGGAACGCCTCAGACCATGTACCGCGAACGATTAAGTCTTCGTTTACACGCCACTTAAGACCAACTTTAGAGTTTGTTGTATCACCAAAGTTGCTGTAGTCAGAGTATCGAGTCGCTAGTTCAAGGTCTAGTTGCTCAACGCCAGGCATATCTGAAAGTAGAGGAACAGCAAGCTCTAGATAGAATTCTTCGACACTAAATGAACCTGAAGTTGGTTGACGAGAGTTACCAGAAGTAATCCCGGCTGCGATTAGCGCGTCCGGCTGATCGTAACCAGATTGCCAGCGCTTTTCATAACCTGTAGCAAAAGCAAGGTAACCTGCTGGAAGCTCCATGATTTCGCCAGAAAGGTTAGCAGTGTAGCTTTCAAGAGAAGAATTCAATGCATCTTGTGCAGTAAATTGAATGTAATCAAGCTGTTCTTGCGTGATTGTACCTTCCCCAATTGCAGTCGCGCCACCAAAGAAATTCAGAGGTACACATCCATCATCAGAATTGTTACAAGCGTCAACATCGCCTAACGCCAATGCAACACGGTCCATGTTTAGCAAACCGTCAGTCAACGTATTTTGCGTGATATCTGCGTACGTATAAGTAGCGTCCCAGAAGAACTCCTTATCGCCTAGTTCGATAACCCCTTCAAAACCACCGTTAAACTGGAATTGGTCTACGTTTTGAGCGAACTGACGATAGCCAGCTTCAAGCATACGACGACCGGCGAAGAAAAGACTGTTAGGCTCACCGAAACCAGCTGCGTCAGTCAGGTCTAAGCCCGTTGGGTTATAAGGGTTGTTAGCCGCGATAGTGATACCAGTAGTACCTGCAGCGTTACCTACGAATAAAGGTGTTGGCGCTAGAAGCTGAGACGAACGACGGTTACCGTAGAAACCTGTAACATTTACAGTAACGTTATCGGTCAGCTCATAACGACCCTGAGAATAAATATTGGTACGTTCTTGAGGCGTTGAAAGGTAGTTAAGTGGTGCGAAGTTGAAAGCGCTGCTTCCAGTCCATGGGATTAGACCACCGTTGCCATCGTTTTGAACGTTAAAAGAAGTACCTTCGTCATCGAAATACCAGAAGCGGCCGTTAGGTGTACCTGATGAACCACCGTAACCAGTAGGTGCGCCGAATACAGGCACTGCTGAGATTTCACGGTCACCCGCGAATGTTGGCTCTTCTTCTACATAAGAAATGTTGAAGTAAACGTTGCCTTTATCGTTTGAAGTACCGAAACCGATATCCCACTGTTCTTTGTTACCGTCGCCTTCATCGTATTGACCCATGTAACCAGACGCGTGAACGCCTTCAAAATCTTGACGAGTGATGATGTTTACAACACCAGCTATCGCGTCAGAGCCATATACAGCAGACGCACCATCTTTAAGTACTTCGATACGCTCGATAATTGCTGCTGGGATGTTGTTAAGGTCAACTGAACCGCCAAGACCTGGAGCCCAGCGTTTACCGTTAACTAGAACAAGAGTACGGTTTGAACCGATACCACGAATGTTGATTGTAGTTGTACCATTACCACCGTTGTTGTTGTTGGTGTTAATAGCAGAACCTGCAGAAGGGATAGCCTGAAGAACGTCACCGATAGACGTTACACCAAATCGCTCAATGTCGATTCGAGACATTACTGTAACTGGGTTTGCACCTTCGATGTCTGTACGACGGATACGTGAACCTGTTACTTCGATTTTTTCTACTGCTTCCGCTGCTTGTTCGGTTTCCTGTGCGTTAACTGCACCAGTGAAGCCGATAGATGATGCAGCACCGAATGCGCACGCTAACTTCACTGATTTAGCCAGCTTAGAGTTTGTAAACATGTATTGTCTCCCTGGACCACTAAAACTCTTAGTGTGTGTTTCTTAAATCGTTTATATAACGAATTATTATTAGTAAGGTCAAAGCCTCACTTTGATAATAACCACATCCTGTGCGAAGGGTCAACTGGGATCAGACGGGTGTTTCACAAAAGTTCAATTTTTTTTTCTATTTTTACCTCGTTTCGTAAATATTAACTTACATTTAACATTTTGAGCACAAAAAACAACCTGCCAGTATGCTTTTTAAACTAACCAATAAAAAAGGCACGGTTTACACCTTAAGTATACCCGCGCCTGTTCTTATTTTTAGTTATGACACTATTTAAAACGAGTAATTTACGCTGAAACGAACATATCTAGGTGTTTGCCATGCGGTCGGTAGACCATAATTTGGGTTTACATCAGGATTTGTTGGGTCAGCCGAGCTCTCATCGTCATATATTTCATTAACTTCTGTTACACGGTCGTTGTTAAGCAAATTGAAAATATCAGCTCGAACTACCAATGTTTGATCTTCGCCAATATCTATATTGTATGACGCAGAAACGTCGATTGAGTAATAGCTGCTCGTGCGGCCACGCGAACCACGAGGCGCTGGCTCACCACCGGCAAAAAACGACTCTGAATCATAAGCTTGAGCAAAAAGATCTGTAGGATGATAGCCAAATGCGTTTATAGGACGACCAGTCCAAAACTGTAAGTTTGCTCCAAGCGTTAAGTCTTCAGTTACGGCATAAGCACCGTAAAGTTTAACTTGATGACGTCTGTCATTCGGTAAGTCACCATAAGCATTATCAAGCAGGCCAGGTTGGTCAAATAAGGTTGTTAAACCTGCGTCATCCTGACCGTTATCTGAGCGTACATAGCCTTCGTTGTTACCCCAGCTATGTGACCACGTATACGCTGCGTTCAGCATCCATACTCCGTCCCATGCTCGTTGCCACATAAAATCTACCGCTGCATATTTACGAATTGAATCAGGGTAGCCCAAATCTTCCGCTGATAGGTCCATGTAAACTAACTCACCTTCAGCACCCGGCAACTCGGTAGTACCAATACGCATATCAGAATTAGGGTTTGTAAGTACATACTGGTGGAACCCATCCCAGATATCAGATACGTCGCCGTAGCCATTCGCTGCAGCCCACTCAATAACCGCCGCATCAATTGCCATATCTTCTATAGTGGTCGAAAGCTCTCGATATGTACCTTGAATTGACATGCTCCACTCATCATTCAACTGGAATTGATAACCGGCGATGAATTCATCCGAGTACATTGAGTCCAAGTTTTGATCTACGATTTCATCTGGAGATTTTGCAGTACCGTCTGCAAACACGTCATCAGGTTGCGTTTTAGCACCAGTGAGGTTTGGAATACCAAGAGCTTCATCGGCAAAGCCGTCAAACTCGTAGTACTCTTGAGTATAAGTTTCCGCTCCAGCCAAACGAATATTCGTGTTTGCTGCAATAGGCAAGTAGTATCTACCATAGCTTGCCCATGCTTTCGTCTCACCATCACCAAACACATCCCAAACAGCACCTAAACGAAGGGCCCACTGATTGTCTAATTTGGCAAAAGAATCACCATCGGCGTTGAAATTTTCAAATGTATCGTTACGAAGACCTGCGTTAATCACGAGCGTATCTGTAACCTGCCATTGATCTTGAATGTAAAAGGCAAAGTTTTCAGAATCAAACTGACCACCGACGTTATAGTTGCGGTGACGTACTTGGTAGATTTCTTCGTTCGATGGGTCACTATCGTCAACGTAATACAAATAGTAAGCACCGCCTGAATTGATAGTGCTGCTATTTGAGGTAAGCTTCTCATAGTCAACTCCAAACCGTACTGAGTGATCGCCCGCATACCAGTCTGCATCCAATCGAATAACTTCACGCTCGTCATCACCTTGTTCAGCAGTGAAGTTAGCCCATGTATTAGTCGGAACGAACGCTGCAGTGCTGTCATAGCGGTAGTAAACAACAGGATTGCCATCCAATTCGCTTCGCACTGTTCTATCTTGCTTGTTTATCCCATATTGAGCAGAAATTGAAAAATCGTCATTTATGATACTTGTCCATTTTGCTGTATAGTTTAAACCACCTTCATCTTCATAGCCTACACGGCCATCGGTATAATTCCCGCCATCAACTGAGTCATAGGTTGTGATTTTCGTTGAACGTTCATCCGAGAAAGCGGTGATTTCTAGAATATTGTTTTCTGTAACGTACCAATCAAGTTTTGCTACCCAGAATGCGTCATCATCTTTCTCGAAATAACCATTCTGTAACACACCTTCAGCGGTGCTTGTTTGTTCACCCGCATAATTATTTTCTGCCGAGCGAGGATTGAACAGTGCGTAGAAAAACAGCTTATCTTCAATCAAAGCACCGCTCGCCCATACGTTGACATCCCACTCATCAACTTCATCCTGAGTGTTATCAATTCGGTAAAGTCCATTGACGTTATTACGGGAGGAGTCACGCTGTTCTCGAAGTGCGTCGGGCTCCCAGTAAAAGTTAGCGCCAGCTTTAAATTCGTTAGTACCGCTTTTGGTTTTAGCGTTGATTACACCACCAGTTACACGTCCAAACTCAGCTGAATATCCACCTGTTTTTACTTCAAATGTTTCGTACATATCAAACGGTGGCTCACTCGAGCCCACACCAGTTCGGAAGTTAGTGATATTTAACCCATTAATGTAATATCCATTTTCCCCAACCGATGCGCCACCAATAGAAGGCAAATCACCAAATGCCGAATCACCTTGCGTTGTACCTGGCGCTAATAATGCTACAGAAGTCAAGTTACGAGGAACCGGTACTCGATCAAGAGTGACGCTGTCTACTACGATACCAGTACTTGAACTTGTCACGTCGACCATGGCGATGGTGGTACCGGTTACTTCAATACGCTCAACGTCATCACTAGCAAGACGCATGTCTAAGTTTGTTTTGCCGCTAATGCCTACTTTTACAGATTCTTGAATGGTAGTGCGAAACCCATTCTTTTCTGCGGTTACTTTATAATTACCTGCTGGGAGTAATGGGAAACGGAAATTCCCTGATTCGTCACTTTGAACAGAACGCGTTAAGCCCGTGTCTAGATTTTCGATAGTAATAGTAACGTTTGAAAGACTGTTGCCATTTACTTGAACTGAGGTTCCCTGAATTGAACCATTGGTGTTGTTTGCTAAGGCGGGGGCGGTTGCCCCAATCGATAGAGCAACTGCCAATGCTACTGCACTTCGTTTAATTTGATACATTTACGTATTCCCTGGTTAGTGTAATTTAGTATTAAGCTTTTATTAAATATCAATTAAGCCAACCTAAACCCTTGTTATTATTAAGGATAATAAAAATTATCCTAAAGAATAATTGACCAGCCAGAGCGAAATAATCAACAAATTTATGCACCACTTGCGACAAACTAATGATTTTGAGCGATGAGCATTTGAACCTACCTCAAGTTAAGCTAAATTGTTAATTTGTATTAAATCTTATGAATGTAAAGAACTACTGCAAATAAAACCCCAGTCGTCTTCTTACAGTTTCAGGCAATTCTGGCAATGCACTTTTGGGAAGTAAGAAGGTTGCCATGTTAAAAAAGTCTAAATAGATACGATTAGACTCAGTGGTTTTCTTGAGGTAATGATGTCCTGACGATCCACCAGTGCCAATTTTAGTGCCCAGCATGCGCTGAACCATCATTGCGTGACGATAGCGCCATATAGTG
>Ga0208060_1000485_pt1 | contig 11935 bp, 11 predicted proteins | sample DeeseametaMP0901_FD_184200 | JGI IMG/M metagenome (GOLD analysis project Ga0208060, IMG submission 184200) | Marine microbial communities from the Deep Indian Ocean - MP0901 (SPAdes) | ecosystem: Environmental > Aquatic > Marine > Oceanic | place: East of Durban, South Africa, South Indian Ocean... | reverse complement strand
ACGCTTAGTTGCTGCTGTACTGTGGCCGTTACACTAATATCATCGGCATTTGCTTGTATTAAATCATACGCAAAGGCGATGTTATCGTTGATACCATTTGGTTTATTAACAAATTGCGTAATGATGTTTTCAATAGTGCCATTCGCTCCATCAACCCATTGCTTCGCTTCTTTGGCTGCGTCAATAATGCCATCTTCGTTGATTTGCTGAATGGTCGCTGTAACACCGTATTGACTATCAAGTGTGCTGATAAACTGCTCTACATTAGCAGCAGTTTGATAGCCTTTATCTGTGACAAATACCGCCGTATATTCATTGATAAGCTCTATCAATGGACCATCTATCCATTGATGACCTGCAGCGATACATGCCATTGCATCTATTTCATCTACGCGGTTTCCTTGTGCATCAACACAATAGCCCACCATTGCCGTTAATTGCTCATTCGCCTGGGCAACTGAGCGTTCACCTTCACGTGTAATTTCAGCGCGTAGGATACGTTCAGCGCTACTACGTGCTGAGCGCTCATTAGCAAAAGCTTGGTTTAAGCTTGTTAAATAGGCTTGGTTTTGTGCAAAAGCACTAACAAGCTCTAATTGTTGCGATGAAATAGAGGCAACATCATTGGTAACAGCAGTGAGCTTTTCATTAGCAACAGCTAAGCTATAGCCTTGCTCAGCTAAATCCTTGTCTTGCTGCAGCTGGTTATATGCCTGGATAATGTCTGCTAAGCCCTGGCTTTTAACATCAAGTTCAAGGCCGCTGATTTGGCTAACACTTTGGCTTATTTCGCCCTGGATTGCGTCTAGGCTTCGCTCAGCAGTCGCAATTCGCTCATTTACGCCATTTTCACTGTTTAAAACACTGTTTACTTGCTCGCGTATCTTGGCATTAGCACCATCAATCCAAGTTTGTGCGGCATTCGCCTTTAAGATTGTGTCGTTGTCAGAAAATGACTGTAATACAGCACTAATATTGTATTGGGTATTAAACGAGTCTATTAACGCTTGAACGTTACTTTGCGTTTGAAAGCCTAGTGCATTAACCCACGCAGTGGTTGCGTACTGGGCCATGATACCGGTGCGCGCATTGATATCATTTTCAAGTGTTGTCGTACGAGCAGTAATATCAGCAAGGGCCAAGTCATTCGCGCCACGTTTGCCGACTTCTATAGAGTCGATATCACATGAGCCTAAATCAAACGCAAGGCTAGTGATTGTACCCGCATAACCTGCTGTGCCAGTTGCATCAAGGGTCAACGTTTCCCAATCATCCGTCGTTGGCTCACGTAAATGGAGCAGGGTAGCGCCACCATTAAAGGTGATATTCCCTTTCCATGTTGAGCCCGTATGCTTACGCACACGAATACGAAACATCGGGTTTTCAGATGCATCAAAGCTGACTGTTGGTGTCACAATTTGGCTCGTCGCGACAATATAGCCTTGGGCGTTATGGCTATCCGTGCCCGTAAAGCCTTCAACGCCTGTATTAAATTGCCAGCTGTAGGCAGGCTGTAATGCTGCAAGGGCACCGGCTATTTGGCCTTCAACTTGTGCAAAGGTCGCCCGTTGATTGATTTGGGCCGCTTGAATGACTAACGTTGCTTCGGCTTGCGTAATACGGTTTTGTGATTGCGCTATTTGCTTCGCATTGAGCGTAATTTTACTTTCTGCACCTTCAATAAGTAGCTGGGCGCTTTCAAAGCTTTCATCTGTGTAGGCAAATGCGCGATTAACGATTGTGCCGGTATCTGGATCAACATACACAGCCGCATCGATTAAACGCTCATTATTAAACGCTCTGCGTTCGTATTCATTACGCCAATTAGTATAAGCGCTCGATACATCGATGAGCGTTAAGCCTAAATCCTGCTGCTCAAGGCGCTGGCTTTCAATGGCGATTTGATTAATTTTGATTAGCGCAGGGAGGCTGTTGTTCTTTGTTCCATCCAGTACTTCAGTGACACGCTCTAAATCATTTATTTTACTGTTTGATTGTGCAAGCTTGCTTTGTAAGTTGTTTGGGTTCTCTGCATCAATGACCTCTACTTTTTCAGCAAGACCTGTAATCGCATCAATATTCTTCGCAATAAGCGACGGTAAGTTATTCTCAGTCTCAGGGCGTAAACGGTCGACTTGCTGATTAATATCGTTAATTAAATTTTGTGCTTCTTGGCTTAAACGCGTAAGGGGAAGCTCGTTGATATATTCAGTTAAGTCGACTGTCGTTGTGGTGGCCGATACATCCACCCACGCGGATGAACCTAAGTGGTTCACACTGCGTACTCTAAAGTTGTATTCGGTTTCGCTCTTCAAACCAATGCGGTTATAAATCTGTGCTAAAACACGTTCACCCGATTGCGGCTGAGCTGTAGTCCCTAAGAACTCCCATTCAAACTGGGTACCAATGCCTGCTGCAGCAAGCTCGGCTGTCAGGGTAATTTGATTGTAATCAGCCAGTATATGCACAACCGGTATCGATGGGGTAAGTACGCTAAACTGCACACCGACTGTATCAGAGCGTTGGCCAAAAATATTTCTAGCGCTAATACGAGCGGTGTATTCACCAAGCGCCAGCTTAGGGATAGTAACTTGTGTGTACGTTACAGTTGTTTTAAATACAGGCTCTGTTGATGATGTATTAATAAACTCAACATCGTATTCATGTACAGCAAGCGGTGTAGGGTGGTTCCACTTTACAATGCCGTTTCCATCGCCATCAATTGTCACCCGTACATCAAAAATGGGCTGTGGGCGGCCCACCAAATAATCACTGTTTGGGGTTAAATCTTGTGCGCCTGGTATTAAGTTATCACCCCATAAGCCTGGGCCATCTTCAATGCACATTAACGTTACGCCGCCATCTAAACGAAAACGACGCTCTGTTACACGGTAGATTTTATTTGTAATCGATTCACCAGGTAAGTTTAAGTAAACGGTTCTACCAACCGCAGCAGCCAAACCTTTGTGCTTAAGGGGTAATTCAATTTCACCTAAGCGTGTTTGTTCAAGGTGTATAGTGGCTAAGCGCTGTGCTGTCGTACTGCTTCTAACAAAAGGCAGGGTAATCGACTTTTCTAATACCTGGTTATCACGCGTCTGGTATGCCGAAGATATCACCGGTGGCGCATCTGTGCGCTCGTAGTTTTGCTCGGGGTCGGTAAATGTAGCGCGAACCACATTGGCGCGGTCGCGTAAATCGGCATGCCATTTAATCTTAATATTGCCATGAACATCATCTGTATTAATGGTGTAAGTTGGGTTGCCATACCAGGCACCCACACGCACATACCATTGGCCCATTTGGCGAAAAATCTTACCCGCAAAACAGGCTTCAAGTTGGTTTAATACATCAAGAGGTTTTGTGGTAAAGGTAAAGCTGCCATTGGTTGTGTAGCGTGGCTCAGTCGTGACATTACCGTCTTTATCAGTAAACTCGGCCTCTTCATCACACACGTTAATAGCGGCAATCCACCATTCAAGGGGTAAGCGCTCAAAAGGGACTTCATGCGCCCCGTAAAAGCGTACATAGTGCAGGGCACATAACACCGCATTTTGTGACCAAAGCCATGTGGTTTCATCATCAGGGTCTTGATTTGTATCGCGCGGGTCCCACACCCGGGCACCGCGAATTAAAAACTCAGTATCGCTAATACCATCTGGAAACACTTCTCGATTATTTTCAAACTCAACAAAAATGTGTGCTTGGCCATACCCGATGTGTTCAGCAGTCCAACCTGCCATTTTAGCAACGGCTTTACTGTTCGCCGTTGTATGGCGGCCATCACTTAATTCATAGTCCCAACTCTCGCTTGGGTATTCAGTAATCGGTTTATCAGCAATGTAGATTTCTTCGAGGGCATCAATTGGGGCACCATTAATTAGCACCACCATTTGAACAAACTTCTTTTTATCTCGTTCAATTTCCGCCTGGTGTGCAATAACACCACCAACACGGTCACGGCCAAAGGTAATGCGGCGTGGTTGGTCTATACCTTTTTGTAAACCTTTAGCAAGTGTTGCAAGGTCCTCTTCAGGCACATCAGGGGTGAGCGAGTCCCACAATGCGCCAACCGTCTTATCATAGATACTACGACCAATGCCGAATAAATCGCCCCCAGTGTCTACTACAGTATCGACAACTTTAGACATTACGCGGCTCCAATGGGTAAACCGCTTTTACGAAGCTCATAGGTTTAGTCACAAGCCCGTTTTCGCCAACACATACGACGGCATTAACTGTCACAATTCCGCCAACAAGTTCACCGTTAAATTGAACAAGGGCGCAATCACCACGGCGCGCATACGCAATAGGGATTTCACGGTTTAAACGGTCTTTAAAGACGCTTTGAACATCGTTTAAACCACGTTTAAAGAGTTGTTTAAATGCGCCATTTTCAGAGCGGTATTTACCTCTAAAATCTGCAGCAACGTCTTGGCCTGTCGCAAAGCGAATCCAATCAGCAACGAGTAGGCAGCAATCATTTTTGCCCCACTGAAACGGCATGCAATTACGTTGGTTTATAAAGGCGGCTAGTTTAACGGTGGCGTTCACGGCGTTTATTTCCTATGTAGTTACCAGGTTGTGTGTCAGGTAGGTTTTGTTTATTGGCAGACGCTTGCTCACTGAAAAAGGCATCATCAGGGTAGAGGGCGCGTTGTGTGGCATCATTCCAACGCTGGTGTAAGCGTGATTCTTTCCAGCGCTCACTTTCACCCGCCACACTTAATTGGACTTGTGATACTGCGCCGCGCTCTACATCGCAAGCCACAATGTAACCACTTTCAAGCAGCTGGCTTTGGCTTACGCGATAGTGTTCATCCACGGTAACAAGGTAGATTTCGCAGGTATGGCCAATAGGGTCGTTTTCAGCGACTTCAGCCAGTACAGCAGTGTCTTGCGTGTGAAGGGTTAAGCGAATACGGGCGCTGTCGTTCTTGTCATTAGCGGGGATTTCACTCACGGTGCCCAGCATGCCTAAGCCATGCCAAGTTAAGTTTTTAAAGCGACGTTCACCCACACCGGTATGCAGTAATACATCACCGCTTTTAAATGCCAGGCGAACAAAGTAACGGGCGCGACCACTATTGGCTAAATCAGCGAGTAACCCAGCGTTTAACGACTCCATTAAAACGCCTCCCGTCCTTTAATCTTCCAACTAGTGACAATGCCTTTTTTATATTCAGCGCTATCGATGCCCTGGTTGTTATCCGCAAGGCGGAACAAACCACGCGGCTGTTTAAAGGTGATTAAGGTGTTATCAGCAGGGATTTTGCGCAGGGGAGATTCAAACACGACAGTGGCACGGCCAAGTGAATCACTAACCAAGTCGCTGGTTAAAATTTTAAGCTCTGTATTTTGGCCAACGCCAACTTGCATACGTTCGCCAGCAACCAACAAAGTTTGGTTGAGCGGTAAACCATCAATAACCAGCGTATTACCGTCTTGGTTTTCACCACGCACATACCCAGTAAAGTCTTTATCAAGTTGCTCGCGACGGTAATCAAACAGGGTAAAGGTACCCACTTGGCCACGCAGGCTGGCAATGAACGCATCAAGCGCCAACGCTTCACGCTCAGGTACATTGGCTAATTCAATTTCAAATTCCCAATAAGCACCTTCTAGGTCATACACCTCAGTGGCGTTATTGGCTTTGTTTAAATGCACTTGGCTATTCGGCACTAACTTAAAATTAGAGCGTTTAGGGCGTTTGGGTAAGGGAAGTGGAACTGTCATTGTTACCAGGCTTTAAGTAAAACACTGGTAACGAGTATAAAATTTAGGGGAGTAGCTTTCGGCTGGAAACCGCTTTACATACAGTATATGTAAAGCGTATTTATAATAGCTAACTGATAGTAAAACACAACCAATAGTTATTCATACCAGTCTTCAGGGCTACCTGGTAATGCAAATGTCATATCTGATCCGATTCGTTCTCTCGTAATATAATCAAACGTCTCTCTTTGATCCGCAATTCTTAAATCATTCTTTGCCAAAGCAGGGTTCTTCGATACTTCATTAATCGCTTTAATAATATTTTCTCGTGTCGGAAATTCCATAGGGGGTAATTCATAGGTGACTTCACCTGAGGCACCGTTATCGTTAACAACGATAACTTTGATTTCAACTTTTATAGGCGCTTCAATTTTCCAATCTTTCATAGTTTTAAACCTTTCTAACTTTACTAATAAAAATACTTACTTTTATGCTGCCCCACGTATAGAGCGAATAATTGCACCATTACTTTGAATGTTCGCTACAACAACACCAACCACTTCACGTGCAATGTCTTGGCCAATAAGCTGAGCGTTTTGCTCATTTGCTGAGCCTTGTACGTTAATTTGGTTTGTTATATTTAATGTAACACCTCGACTTACTGAGTCATTGGCTGCAGCAGTTCCTGCGTTATAGCGGCGCGCCATTTGGCTAATTTCAATGTTTTGTTTAGGACTTAGTACACGCTCACCACGTTGTAATACATAGGTTGATTCATTTGGTACGTAATCTAAACCACCGTGTGCAATACCTGCTGGCTGCTGTGCTTTAATTTGTCTGACTTGTTGCATCCCCTGCATAATTGCCGCAGCAGCTGCAATTCCACCAAGAACAGGGCCAACTACAGGTATAGAAGCAAGAGAGGTAAACGCACCTGTTGCACTTTGATAGGTGTTGATCACAGCTTGTGCAATAGCAAAGGCTTTATATGCTTTAAACGCTTTTTTACTCTGGCCAGCCATGCTTTTAAAGGTGGCAGCGCCTAACCCTACAATGGCTTGTGCTTTGTCTGCTTCAGTTTGTTTCTCAAAGTTAGCAAAAGCAACAATGTTACTTTGTAAGGCACCTGCATAGCGGTTTTTTATTTGAAATAAACGCTCCTGGTGTGCGGCTTCATCTGCTTCGCGCTGCGAGTAATAGCCAGCAGCTGCATTTAGTTCGGTTTGACGTTCAATATCACGGATCTGATTGTCAGCATTGTATTCAAGTTCGCCACTGTCATCATTAGCAGCAATGCCTAATGTAGCCCGTCTTGCTGCATCTACACGGGCTTGCTGTCTGGCTTGCTCAACACGTAATTCATTATTGTAAGCTGCTAAAGCATCACGATCAGCATGGCCTTTAATCACTGCAATTCGATTATCTAAATCACGCTGTAAATCATTTTTGCGTTTTTCTTCAGCCTGATTTTGAATACGTGTTTTCTCAGCCTCACGCTTAGCAACAACCGCTTTTACATCTTCACTATACTGCAAATCCAACTGCTTTAGGATCGCATCGTATTTTACTTTATTGGCCGCATCGTTCTCACGTGCAGTGACCACCATTTGGCGACGCTTATCATAACTGGCTTTTAACTTGGCTTCTTCACCAAGTAAGCTTTGTTGCAGGCGTTTAATATTTTCTGGTAGGGCAGAGTTTACTGTGGTTTTCGGCTTCGGTTTTTCTTGCTCTTTAATAGCCAAAACCTGTTGTAGCGCAACAATTTCATTTTTAAGGTCGGTAACGCGTTTTTCAGCAGCTTCAACATCCGAAAACTTCCCTTGCAAAAACGGATTGTTAAATCGCTGCCTAGCTTCATCTGCTAGTTGAATTGCATTTTTTATGCGGCCTTGAGCTAGCAGTAACAAGCCCTCAGCTTGTTTACCCGTAAGGTTTGCATAAGGGTTAAGATCCCTTGTTGCTTCTTTTAGTTCATTAACAGAGTCTTTAGCATCATCACTTTGTGATGCAAAATATGTCAATGCAATACCAGCAGTCATGATCAAACCAACTGGCCCACCTAAAAGCCCCATAACAGTTGCAAGACCACGGGCAGCTAATGTTGCTCTACCTGCTATGGCTGTGTAGGCATTGGTTGTTGCGTTTACAGCACCCTGTGTTGCTGCTACTTGCGTATTTCTTAATGCTAAGTTGTTTATGGCGGCGGCTCTTGTTGCCGTATTACGTGCCATAGCAAGCTGTCTTTGTGCACCAGCTTGCTCTGCTAATGCTCGTTGATGCTCAGCAATTGCAGCTTCATTTGCTTTTTTAGCTAAAGCCGCATCAGCTATTAATGCTTGGTTCTTGGCTGCAACGTTCGCAATATATCCTTGCGCACTTGCCGCAAGGCTCGATACTAAGCGCCCAGCCAGCACAGTGGCTAATGCGCCAGCAGCAAATACTAAATCGTCTACTACCTCTTCGTTCTCGCGTAAATAAGCCATTGTGTCAGTTATACTGCCCACAACACTGGTAACAGCAAAGTTGACTGGCTCTTCATATTTACGAATTAAGCGCTGATATTCATTGCCCATTTCAGCAAAGCTTGCGTTTATTTTGCCTTCGGTCGCTTCAGCTGCACCCGCATAATCTTCTAGTGCTTTGATCAAATAGTTTTTGAACATTTGGCTTGTTACTTGGCCATCGTTCACCATTTGTCTAAAACCGCCAGCGGCTTTACCAGCTGCCTTATCCAATTTTTGTAATAAGCCAGGCATTGGCTCAGTGACTTGGTTTAGCTCTTCAGCACGTAACACACCCGCAGTCATACCTTGTGTCATACCAAACAAGCTTTGGCCTAGTTGTACATTACTAGCACCCGTTTTAGCGGCTGCATTGGCCATACCTTCAAGTATTGCAATGCCTTGCTCTTGGGTAACAACCCCCGCATCTTGTAGGGTTAATATTTTACTGTATGAATCGGCGAGGGTGTTGTAACTGGTATTCAGTCTGTCAGACGTTTCAAATAAATAGGCTTGCACCTTTTCATATTCACGCACTGAGCTTGTTAAGCCCTTCAATCGAGTATCGAGGAGTTGTGCAGCACCAGTATCACGTACAAACATCGTCGCGGTACCAATACTAACAAGGGTAGTGAGCGTTGCACCTAATTGGCCGTAAGCCGTATTCATTAAACCGAGCTGGCGCGTCATCGCACCTTGTTGGCGCATCACAGCCGCTTGGCTTACACCTAATTGTTGGTTGGCTGCACTTTGGCGTTGTACAGCCTGGTTAATTCGGTTGAGTTCGTTTACGTTTTGGCGAGCACCTGCAGTAACAGCTTTGCCGTCATAACTTAAGCGTAACGCCAAATTCAAGTTGTTGCTCATCAGGTCGCCTTATTAATCCAATTATGGTGCGCTCAAGGGTTTGTACTTTGTCAAAGTCGGGTGGGGTCAGTGTTATATCTGCATAGCGCCATGCAATATCAGCCCTGGCATAATCAAGGGCAAACTCAACCCCGTTATTATCTAACTGCCATTGACTCGATGCAGTTGTTATAGCAATTACTGCAACGTGATTAGCCGGCAATACAAATAATGTGTCGTCTTTGTCGTTTTTAGGCGCTTCCTTTACTGGTGCGCCAAAATGGGCTTCGTCGTCATCTAATGTTTGGCTTTGTGTTGCTAGGTCGCCCACAAACCACCTAGCAACATCGTTTAGTTTTTTTCCTGTACACGGTATTGCGCGTTAATACACTCAACACTTAACCGTGCAGTTAAACCAGGAAACGCAAGCATTTCTTCAAGTGTGTCGGTTGCAAAGGGCACTTGTTTGCCTTCGTCTACATAATCATCCCAACCAACAAGCAATTCACGAACAATATCCTTATCATTCGAGTTTTGCTTATTCGTAAGTTCATCAAGCGTTTTATCATCAACAATTTTAATTTTCGCTGTGAATTTGAATAGCACTCCCGCAAAGGTAAAATTTAGCGGCGCTTCAGCTGATGCGTTTTTCAATTCTTCTAAAAGTTTTAATTTCATTTTTAAGTTCACTTATATGCATTAGTCAGTCGTTTAGCCTCATCCTTTGCGGCTTTATGACTACTAAATTTAAGAATGCCACTGCTATCTTTGCAGTAACTTGGCGCTTTTCCCTTTGGCTTTGCAATGACCGTGTAAAATTCAACACTTCCTGTGTCGATATTTGTGACGTTGACGGCTTGAAAACGCATGGTATTACTCAAATACGATGGTTAATTCATCGTAACCCGCACCACTCGGTACCAGCTTTCCATCAAACTCATAACCTGTTAATTCAGAGTCAAGGCTTGTGTATTTAGGGTGGGGCATTTGATAGCGTCCAATAATGGTGACTTTTTTGCCAACAGCTGTACCGTGCGTAAATTCAAACATCTGTACTTTGCCAACATCATCGAAGGGGTTGAAGCTTGCCAGTTCTTCAGCTGTAAGCGTAAAGTTGGCACTGCTTTCATGACCAGTGATCATAATTTCTTCGTGATTAATGGCACGGTCAAATACCACGTTATTACCCAAGTCCACGGTAAGCTTGTGCAAAGTACGCTGTGTATCGTTTAACTTAAAGTCAGAGCTATTACTTACACCCAATACTTCAGGGCGAACCCAACGGGCCCAATCCACAGCAGGCGCAGCAGCACTTGCAATAGGCGCACTAAATAAGCCTTTAAACTGCCAATTCAGCATTGGCTTACCTTTTTCAAGTTGTAAGCTCACATTACCTTTCATTTCGCTTATTTCATGCGTGTTCTTACCAAAGCGAACTAAGCACTTAACAGCAACAGCTGCACCTTTGGTAAATGTCACGCTACTCGCATCAGCAACTTGCACCATGCCACAGGCAAGTAATAGGGGCGCAAAGGCAGGCTCATTACCTGCCGTGCCACTCATAGCAAGAGGCGTTTTAAAGTTAAGGCTAATGTGCTCACCGTAAAACGTTTCAAGACTTGCACCGCTGTAGCTTGTTTCTAGCTCGTCTTTTTCGCTTTCGTTCTCGATGGCAAGTTCAACTTCACTTGCGTAAATTGCATGCATGCCTGTGAGTGTGGTGCCCAGGGCATCGGCTAAAATTAACTTATCTTTAAAGCGCCAGCTCATGATTTACTCTCCACTTTAATTAACTCGCCATCTTTCAAGTTAAAGGCACCAGCAAGCTCTGTACGAGATGCCTTGTTACTCGAAAGTACCTTGTTTACATTGTTCGCAATGGCCATAGCACGAGACACTTTAGGCTCTGTAATTACAACGCCTTTTTCTGGTGCTGGTTTTGTCGATTGCGATTCGGTTTGTTTGCTCATGGCATCACCTTCACAGTTACGGTATGAATACCAGTCACACTGAACTGGCACTGATAAATTAAGTTGTTTGTTTCTTTGTTAAGCTCAACAGTGCGGCCTTTATCGAGCTTAATCGGGTCCCATCCTTGAAACTGGCAACCGGCTAAGGCTTCTTTCACTTGGCCTCTTAACTCTTTAATTTCGGCATTGCTCGTTGCGTTGCCCGTTAGGCAAGGAATAACAATCATCACTGCAAATGTTTCATGCACCTGGTATTCATCAAGCCCTGGTACTTGGTTTGTATTCTGGTTATCTTCAGCAAGGGGCAAAACAAATAGGTGCGAACTATGCACCGCACGTTTTCTCACTTCGTTAAAGTCACTTGAAAACCCAAGCGTTGCTCTAATTGCAGATTGTTTAAGGACGGTTTCGACCTTGTTTAAATCAAAGTTAAATGACATTTAAACCCTCTTTAAACTCACTTTAAATTAACCAGTCTTCAACGATGTCGTTAATTTCTGCTTCTTGTATTGCAGCTATGCCAAGTATTGGCCGAGCAGTCAGCTTCACGTTTTTATTGCGTCCTGTTTCACCACCAAAGTGGTGTATGGCGGCATACTTTTCACCAAGGCCATGCACTAACGTGTTGTAGCTTACGTTGTGTGTAACAGAGCCAGCTAAGCTGCGTGTATCGGTTAGTGTTAAACCGCCACGGTCTTTTGCAGCTTGTGACTGTTCCCACTTACGCCCTTCAGGTGTCATTTCACGTAAAAAGCGGGTGGTGACGTCCATGTCTAAAAATGCGCCGATATCGTCCAATACATCGGTAGCTCTTTCACTGGTTGTTGCAATTTGGCTCAGGCGGGGCAGTGCATTACCCGAAATATCGATAAATACCCCAGCCATCGTTAGTACCTGTCC
>Ga0208060_1000482_pt1 | contig 11968 bp, 14 predicted proteins | sample DeeseametaMP0901_FD_184200 | JGI IMG/M metagenome (GOLD analysis project Ga0208060, IMG submission 184200) | Marine microbial communities from the Deep Indian Ocean - MP0901 (SPAdes) | ecosystem: Environmental > Aquatic > Marine > Oceanic | place: East of Durban, South Africa, South Indian Ocean... | reverse complement strand
ATCTGCACTATGACTCTTTATATGGGGCAGGCTTTTTGAACTTCAAGGCAAAAAATTAAATTTACGGCTAAATTGGGGGGCTACACACAAAAAAGCCTGCTTAAAGCAGGCTTTTGATACCATATTAGGTATTAGTTTTGGTTTACGGCGCGTCGTCCGCTAAATGCGTGCATCAATGTCATACCATCAAGTAAGTCGAGCTCACCACCAACAGGGACACCGTGAGCAATACGAGATGCACCAACCTGATACTTATGACAAAGCTCAGCAATGTAGTGGGCTGTGGTTTCCCCTTCAACACTTGGATTGGTTGCGAGGATCACCTCATTAATGCCACCTTGTTGCAACTTGCTTTCAAGAATATCAAGGCCAATTTCTTTTGGCCCTATGCCATCAATTGGCGACAAGTGACCCATTAAAACAAAGTAAAGACCTTGGTATTGACCAGTTTGCTCAATAGCGAGTACATCGGTTGGTGATTCGACCACACACAATAAACCACTATCTTGGCGTTTAACACTTGAACAAATATCGCATACAGCTTGCTCTGTAAAAGTACGACAAGATTGACAATGCCCTACTTCATCCATTGCCTTGGTTAATGCATGGCCAAGCTGTTTACCACCCTGACGGTCACGCTCAAGTAAATGAAAAGCAATGCGCTGTGCCGACTTAGGGCCTATGCCCGGCTGGCATCGTAGCGCTTCAATTAGCTGTGTTAAACTAGGAGATAGTTGCATACAAAATCACTTAGAATGGCATTTTCATACCTGGTGGTAATTGCATACCGCCAGTTACTTTGCTCATGCGCTCTTGTGTTTCTTCAGCAACACGACGTACAGCATCGTTACACGCTGCCGCTAATAAATCTTCGATCATGTCTTTGTCGTCTTCCATTAGGCTGTCATCTAATTCAACACGACGAACATTGTGGTTACCAAGCATAGTTACTTTAACTAGGCCTGCACCTGCTTCACCTACAACTTCAAGGTTTGCGATTTCTTCTTGGGCTTTTTGCATGCGCTCTTGCATTTGCTGCGCTTGCTTCATCATGTTACCCATTCCACCTTTAAACATAACTGTCTCTCTTTCTAAACTACTTTAATTGGCATGAAGATAAGGGCTATTGTAACTAATTACAATGCCTGAATACTGTTTTCATCGATTATAGCGCTAAATAACTGCTGAAATTGCACTATATTTTCATCGCTATTTATTACATCAATGGCTTGTTGATGACGTCCCGCATCAATTTTTTGTTGAATCAAATATGGTGAATCAATTACGCCATCAGCAAACTCGATACTAAGCTCAACATTATGGCCGTAAATTTCACTTAATGCAGCATTGAGCTTTTGTCTAAGCACTGCGCTATCTAAATGGCGCTGTGATGAATCAACTTCAATGTGTAGCTGATTATTCTGCTTAGTAAAAATTGAATGCAGCGCAAATTGGCGCATGCGGCCACCAAGTCCCATACGCTTTATTAAATACGCCCATTCATCTTGCTCGTGTGCAAATTTAATACTGCTGATCGGGCTTTCAAAATCATCAGGTATCGGAATACTGGCTTCTTCAACTACTGGCTCTGGCGCTTTTTGTGGATTGATCTGCTCAAGTAACTCTGGCGCTAAGTTTTCGGTGATTGTTTGATGCTTTTCTCGAAAGTCGACTTTTTTTACTTTACTACTGCTCTCCCCCGTTTGCTGGGGGATGGGCTTTTTTACTTCAGCAGCCATTGCTTGCTGCTGAGGCTGAATGTTGGTCGCGGCTGTGCTTTGTTGCACTGGCGGCTCTGCTTTGGGCTTAGCTTCAGGCTGTGGTTCTGCTTTAGCATGAGTTTGCGTTGCTGCACCACTTAAACGCCCAGCACCTGAAATATTGCGATCTTGTAAAATACGAGCAATGGCCGACTGCGCCTGACTTTGCTGCTGTTGTAATTGTGCTGGTGCTGTTTGCTGTTGCTGAGGCGCAGATGCTTCATTGGCAGTAAAGCCCTGATCATAGGCGCTATTCATCACATCATCGTATTGCGCTGCAAGTGATGAATCCATTTCGGCATCATCATCCATATAATCTTGCGAAGAATACTCTGGTGATGAGTACTCAGCTGCTGGCACTTGCTCTGAGTGGCTTGGCTCTTGCTGTTGTGGCGCAGGTTGAACTTCAGCAACCATTGCAGTTTCAACAGATTGCTGAGGCTGTTGACCAGCATCAGGCTGCTCTACTGCTGTTGCTTCAACTTGCTGGGCAGGCTCATGGCTATGTGCCGTTTCTGCCTTGGCTGCTTGAATAGGCTCAGCTTGTGTTGGCTGAGGCTCTGAAGGAACAGCAGTTGTCTGTGCAGAGCTATGTGCAACTGGTGCTTGCTCTGAAGCAGCTTGCTCACGTCGCGCCGTAGATTTTTTCAAAATATCACGCAGTGCACCGGCACCACTTGGCTTAACCTGTTGCTGGGTATTCGTTGGTGTTTGGCTTTGTGCAAATTGCGTAGGTTGGAATGCAAGCAGTCGCAACATGATCATTTCAAAGCCAAGTTTAGCATCGGGTGCCCATTGCAAATCTTTTTTACCATTTAATAGCAATTGGTAGTAAACCTGCATCTGCTGTGCATCAGTGGTTTGTGCCACCTGCTCAACAAAATCTCGGTTAGTATCATCAAGTGCCGCTGCACTAGGCACAAGTTGCACAAGCTGAATAAGATGCGTCAGGGCAATTAAATCGTCGAGCAAGGCTACAAAGTTAGGGTTTCGGCTAACGACCGCTTTTACTTCTTGAAGTAATGCATCGCCATCTTGGCACAGTAACGCTGCTAACATGGTTTGGCTATATTGAGTATCCATCAAGCCAAGCATAGTTTGCACAGCCTGATGATTAATATTGCCATTGGTTTGCGCAATTGCTTGGTCTGTAAGACTCAGTGCATCACGCATACTACCATCGGCTGCCTTAGCTAAAATAGACAATGATTTATCATCAAAACTTAGCTGCTCTTGATTAAGAACATGGGCAAGCTGATCATGAATTTCTGATTGCGACAAAGCATTTAAATTAAACTGTAAGCAACGCGATAAAATCGTCACTGGCAGTTTCTGCGGATCGGTTGTCGCTAATAAAAACTTCACATGCTCTGGCGGCTCTTCCAATGTTTTTAGTAATGCATTGAAACTGTGCTTTGACAGCATGTGAACTTCATCGATTAGGTATACCTTGTAACGACCACGTGTTGGTGCGTATTGAACGTTATCAAGGATTTCGCGGGTATCTTCTACTTTGGTACGTGATGCCGCATCGATTTCTAATAAATCAATATAACGGCCTGCTTCAATATCAGTACAACTTGAACATTGGCCGCATGGCTCAGCAGAGATACCCTTATCGCAGTTGAGACTTTTTGCGAATATACGTGCAATGGTTGTTTTACCCACCCCACGGGTTCCAGTAAAGAGATAAGCGTGATGGAGTCTATTTTGTGTTAATGCATTAACTAATGCTTGTTTAACATGAGACTGCCCCACTAACTCGTGAAAGGTTTGTGGTCGCCATTTCCTTGCTAGAACCTGATAACTCATTAATTATTCGCCTTCGAATTCAACCAACTTTAAGATTTTGATGCCCATATCAGCAACTCGTTGCTCACCACCCAGCTCAGGTAAAGAAACAACAAATGCCGCATCAGTTGCGTTACCGCCAAGTTTAGCAACTAATTTTGCCGTTGCTTCGATTGTGCCACCTGTAGCCAGTAAGTCATCTACTAGTAACACTTTATCGCCAGGGACAATTGCGTCTGTATGAAGCTCAAGAATATCTTCACCATACTCTAATTGATAACTTTGTGAAATCACTTCGCGAGGAAGTTTGCCTGGTTTACGAACAGGAATGAATGGAATACCTAGTGCGTAAGAAAGTGGTGCACCGAAGATAAAACCACGAGATTCAGTACCGATGATTTTTGTAAAACCTTGGTCTTTATATGCTGCAATAAAGCTGTCGATGGTTGCTTTAAATGCGTCAGCATTAGCCATTAAAGTAGTTACGTCGCGGAACATAATGCCCGGCTTTGGGTAATCAGCGATCGTTGCAATGCTCTGTTTGATGAGCGTTGAAGTTGCTTGAGTCATAATTATACTGCTCAAAAAGTTTATCTAACAAAGCTCGAGAGTATAACATCACCTTAGTAGAAAGTCGGTAGCAAGTTTCGAAATTAATCACTTAACAAGAAATATCAGCTATAAAAAAGGCTGCATAATGCAGCCTATTGTCTTTAATTTGCTTACGCAGATTAAGATAAAGAAGTGATCCAACCAAGAATAGCGTTTAGACAGCCAATGCCACCGAATACAGCTAAAAACGCAATGAAATAAGTTGCATTGAACGGATCTTTAAAGTCTTTATCATTCGACATAATTACTACCTTTATTTAAGCACGACAAAATAAGGCGCTCATAATAGTCGAACTAAATACATCAATAAAGACTTTTAGCTGATTTTTAAACCAAGGTATTAGAAACCACAATGCCGCGTTCTGCCATTGCACTTAAGGTATTGAGCGCTCCCTGATACAGCTGCTCTTGGCTAAATTCAGGCGCATGCTCTGCAACTGCTTGGCATACATCATTTAAATCTGCACCCGGCTGAGATTCAATAATATTAAGAAGTAATGCGGTCATCGCATTTGTCGATAAAAATTGTACTTCGTCATCGCTATCACGATAAACCACAAAGTAACTGGGTTGTGCTGCCGGTTCACTTGGTTGATTATCTGCACTGATGGTATGAACAGGAAAACTGTAACACAAATTACGGGCAAGTGAACTTAAGAATAATGCAGAGCTTGTCACTTGATGAGCCGATAAACTGACTTCTTCTGCCACCTCTTGAGCAACCGATACATCAAGCTCAACCCATTCATAGTGCGCTAGCTCTAACATAAACGCGGGATCATCGCTTTGCACTTCATAGTCATTAGCAAGAAAAGCCAAAAACTCCCCTGCAATATCTAAAAAATAAGGTGATTTACAATCATGCTGGCTAAAAAACTGCCTAACGAGTCTGTGCCAAGCTTGCTCTGAATATAAACTTTTTAGTACTGGATACGCAGAGCTTACAAACCCATCCACATTATTAAAAAATAAGTCGCGGTAAATCGCCATCCGGCGCTCTTCAATATCACTAGGCTTAGCGTGTTGTTGAGGGTCGCGGATATGCGCCATAAACGCTTGCTGTACTTGAGTAAAATGTTCAGGCACTGTGTTTCACCCTTGCTTGGTTTTGCTTGCTCGCTGTTTGCTGCAGTGCTTCAATGGTTTTTAGCTCGGTTAACAACTCACTCATCGGCGGAATATTAAAATCACGCTCTAATAAGGTGGGAAATACGCCATGAACTTCATAAGCTTTTTCAAGCAATTGCCAAACAGGATCGATAACTGGCGCACCATGGGTATCAACCAGTAGATCTTCGGCCTCAGTGTAATGGCCCGCAACATGCCCATAGGCAATCCGTTTTGTTGGTAATTCAGCTAGGAATTGCTCAGCGTTATAACCATGATTAATCGAATTAACGTAAATATTATTCACGTCGAGCAGCAGTTTACAATCAGCTTCTTCTAAAACAGCATTAGTAAATTCAAGTTCTGTCATTTGTTGCCCAGGGGCGCCATAGTAAGACACGTTTTCAATAGCAATTGGCTGTTCTAAAATATCTTGTACTTGCCTAATACGAGAAGCAACATGCTTAATAGCATCTTCAGTAAATGGTATAGGCATTAAATCGTACATATGTCCTTCGCCCGAGCAGTAACTTAAGTGCTCGCTGAATAAACGAATATTATGCTCTTTAAAAAAGGTTTTAAGCGATTGCACAAATTCAATATCAAGCGCTGCTGGTGAGCCAATCGATAACGATAAACCATGGCAAACAAAGGCATGTTGTTCGGTAAGCTGTTTAAATTGTTTACCAAAACGCCCCCCAAGCTTTAGCCAGTTTTCAGGTGCAACTTCTAAAAACTCAATAGGTTTAGGAACATCAATGAGCATTTCATCAAGCATTTCTCGGCGCAAACCTAAGCCAATCAACCCAAAATCAGCTACTGATTCATTTAACATACTACCTCCTACTAAAAAAGGCCTTTACGGCCCTTTTAAAAGCTAAATGAGCGCTTAGTGATTAGAACCACATTTACCTTCGCCACACTTACCTTCTTTAGCTTTCTTTTTGTCTGCGCCACATTTACCTTCGCCGCACTTACCTTCTTTGGCTGCTTTTTTGTCTGCGCCGCATTTACCTTCGCCACACTTACCTTCTTTGGCTGCTTTTTTGTCTGCGCCGCATTTACCTTCGCCACACTTACCTTCTTTGGCTGCTTTTTTATCGCCGCCGCATTTACCTTCGCCGCACTTGCCTTCTTTGGCTGCTTTTTTATCTGCGCCGCATTTACCTTCGCCGCACTTACCTTCTTTGGCTGCTTTTTTGTCGCCGCCGCACTTACCTTCACCGCACTTGCCTTCTTTTTCAGCTTTTTTATCGCCGCCACATTTACCTTCACCGCATTTACCTTCTGCGGCATCTAGTTGATAGCCCGCTTGCATTTGCTGAAATTCAAATGGGTTTGCACTTGCATCAGTTGCTACAAAACTTGACGCACCTACTACAACCGCACCTAATGTTAATGCAATTGAATTTTTCTTAACTGTGTTCATTCGATGACTCTCTTTTTTATAAAGGGTTATTAAACAAGACCCGAGAACTAAAAATTACTTTCAAAATTTTTATAATTATTTTCTGAAAATGCCAAGAATGCAAATTACGATTTATAAAACAATCCAGAAAAGCTAGAATACGCGTCCTAATTTTTGATGAGTTAACAGGTATCATGCGACTAGTTTTAGCACCGATGGAAGGCGTTGTGGATTTTAAAATGCGACAACTCTTAACTGATTTAGGTGGATTTGATTTATGCGTAACAGAGTTTGTTCGTGTCGTTGAAGACACACTGCCCGAACGCGTGTTTCATCGCTATTGTCCTGAGCTAAAAACAGGTGGCTATACCCGTGCAGGTACGCCAGTGCGTATTCAGTTGCTAGGTCAAGTTGCTCATGCTTTGGCAGCAAATGCCGTTAAAGCAATACGCTTAGGCTCCCATGGCATTGACTTAAATTTTGGTTGCCCAGCTAAAACAGTGAACAAAAGTAAAGGTGGTGCGGTACTGTTAAAAGACCCTGAGCACATGTACGAAATTATTAAAGCCGTACGTGATGCTGTTGATCCTTGCCATGAAGTTAGTGCCAAAATTAGGCTTGGTTTTGATGATGATAGTAATAGCCAAGAAATTGTTGATGCTGTTGTTAGCGCGGGTGCTTCAAGTCTTGCTATTCATGCCAGAACTAAAAGAGATGGTTACAACCCTCCGGCATACTGGGAAAAAATCCCCCCGTTAATCAAAGATAAAAATATTTCGGTCGTTGCTAATGGCGAAATTTGGCAAGTTGAAGATGCCATGCTTTGTCAAAAGCGCAGTCATTGCCAAGATTTAATGCTTGGTCGTGGTGCATTAGCGATGCCTGATCTAGCAAAACAAATAAAATCTCATGCAGAAAACGAGCATTACACTCCGATGTTATGGGAGCATGTGATATACCACATTATTCATTCATCTATGCACCAAGACGAGAGCAAATGTGAAAAGTATTTTGCTTCTCGTACTAAGCAATGGCTCGGCTATTTAAAGCGCCAATACCCACAAGCTAACGCACTTTTTGATGAGATCCGCCGCCTAAAAGCCAAAGACGAAGTTGCAGATGTACTAAGAAAGTACGCGAAAGCGCCGAGTATTGATACAAATCATAATTAGCAAATCGATTTTGTTTGATAATACCAGTATTGCCCACTTGGAAGAAAAGCGATGAACAATACTGAAATTCAAACAAAGTTATCTGCGGAACTTGCGCAGGTTCGACAACGTTTACTGGATATGCTGGCTAATTCTGATCAAGCCTATCATCAGCAACTGCTATCGCAACTCAAGGATCATTCCCCTTCAGACTGGTTAGAGCTGACAGCAAATAATCTCGGTTCTGAGTATCAAATATTGATTGCTCGAATAGAAAAGTTAGAAGCAGCACTATGCCAAATCGATATTGGGCAGTATGGCTATTGCTGTGATTGTGAAGAAAAAATTGATGACGAACGTTTACTTGCAGATCCTGCAAGCCAACGCTGTCGGCGATGCGCTCCATAGAGCGCAGCGCTGTACTAATTTATAAAAATAAAGCTCATCGCAGGATAAAGCACGATATCCTCAATTAACCAATCAGCTTGTTGCTGATTTACCCCTAGACGCTTCATCAAACTAACACGTGCTTGCTGTTCACTCCATGTGTGATAATGAATTCCTAAGTCGGTTTCCATCATAACTTGCCAGAAGTATTGCTCATCTTGTGTGAGTTTACGCTTACTTTTAAGCGGGTCGAGATAATCAAGCTGCCAATCAAGACCTGTGTGCTGATGACTTTCTACAAAATAGTTCATTACTAATGGTTTAGCGTGAGAGTCTGATACAGGTAATACAAAATCTGCATTCTGCGATTGCTTTAACGAAGCCTGGATTTCACTTAACCAAGTTAAAGGCGGCTTAGTCTCACCACTAAAGTAATTAAGTTTACTTTGATACCAATCTTTACCATTTGCCAAACCGACTAAACCAAGTTTTGTACGCGGTTTATATTGAGTTAAATATTGATTAAGTTTGTTTAGTGCTGCTTGTACACTGTCATCGCTATTATCAAGGTGCGATTTGACCATATTATGTAAAAGCGTTAATTCGATTTTATTTAATTTCAGATTGCTTTGCTCAGCTGCAATTAACTGCGTTTCAACTAACTCTAGCCAGTTAGCTAATTCATTTACCGAATAGTCATCTACTAAACGAGCTTGGCTAATAACATCACGTTGTACAGGCCACACAAAGTAACGTTCGGGATAACGCTCAGCAATGATTAAATAGTTCAATTGCGCCTGTTGTGACACATCTAACGTCGTCGTTTTTAGTCCTTGATAAGCCTGATGACGTGCTTGCAAATAACTTTCTGAGAAAGGCCAGCTAGCAGCTTCACTTTGCTGTTCTTGAGTCGATAATAAATTATTAATAGTTTGCAGCGCTTGCTGCCCTTCACTAAATGTTTTGAAACCTGATGTTTGCTCAGAGCAAGCTATCAGCATCACACTTGCGACAACTAATAATACGATCTGTCTTAGCATTTTAAAATTCCATAAAAAAAGCCCCAGAGGGGCTTTTTAATTTAAAACAACATCAATTAGATTTTTACACCGTTACGAGCGGCTTTATCTTTGATGAAGGTCGACCAGCTCTTCGCAAACTTGCGAGTGCGCGGATCGTCCATTGCTTTAGTGATAGCGTTATAAGCTTGCTTATACTTCTCTTGGTAGTAATAAGCTTCAGCTAAATCAGAGTAAATAGTTCCTTTTTTGTCAGAACCTAACTCTATTGCCTTGTTCAAACGAACAACGGCTGCACTATAATTTTGCGATTGTAAAAGTAATGAACCCGCTTTGCGGTAAAGCTCAGCATCATCATCAAATTTAGCCGCTTCTTCATAGTATTTAGCTGCTTTTTCAATATCTTTAGAACGGTGGTAGTTAGATGCCACTGCACTGATATTTTGCTTGTTACGCTTAACTTTTTCTTCGTTGATTGCCTTTTCAAGCACAACTGCTGCTTTGTAAGGGATATCATTTAACGAATAAAAGTTAGAAAGTACTTTGTATTCAACTTCGTTTTCAAAATAGCCATTTTTATAGGCAACTTCCATGGTCGCTAGACCTTTCTTGAAGTCTTCGGTTTGAAGGTAGTATTTACCTAAACCAACCCAGGCTTTTTTGTCTTCAGGCCAAACACGAACAATTTCTTCAGCAACACCTACCATATTTTTGTACTGTTTAAGTTCAAAATAGGCAGCTAGCTTTAATTGGTAAGCAGCCTTTGCAGGTTCTTTTGCCAATTCAATTGCTTTGTTTGCAGCAGGAAGTACGTCTTTGAAAAGTTTTAACTCGTAGTTTGCTTGCGCAATACGTGTATAAACCTTGTCGTCTTCCTCACCTGTGAAGTCCATCCAAGCTGCATAAGCTTCTTTCGCTTTTGCATATTGCTCAGTACCCGCGTACATATCACCTAGAAGTTTTAAGCCTTGCTCTTGGTCAGCAAAATTTAAAACGTCAGGCTGAACTGCAGCTGCGATATGCTTGATAGCCAATTGATACTGCTCTTTTTGAGCGTACATTTGACCTAAGTAACGATCGACTGTTGCCTTATCAAATTCATCCGAAGGATCGATTTCTTTAAGTAACGCAATCGCTTCATCAAGCTTCTCTTCATTGTACAAATCAAACGCTTTAATAACTTTTTTACCAACGCGCTCGCCCATTACTTTAGTTTTTGCTTTTTTACGCGCTTCAATCTTCGCGTAATCTGGCGCTGCTAAAGCAGGTGCAGTGAAAGCTACACCTGATAGAGACATAAGAAGCGCAAGTGCAGTTACTTTAGATAAATTTCTCATTACTCGCCTCCTTAGTTGCCTTGGTTAAGTTTAAAGTCTAATTGTACTTGAAGACCAAATTGCTTCTGTGGTTTACCATCGATGATTTTCGGACGGTACTTCCACTTACGTAGCGCACGTTTAGCTTCGCGGTCGAAGATACGTTTAGGATCGGCGTCGATCACTTCAACATCTTCTACACCACCCACTTCATTGATAGTGAATGAAAGTTGTACCCAACCTTCTTTACCATCACGCGCTGCTTGCGTAGGGTATTTTGGTTCAATACGAACGATAGGTGTCGCGTCACCATCACGTCCAAATGCACCTGGACCACTTAGGCCACCAGCTGTGCTACCCACATCGATGCTTGGCATATTAAATGACAAACCACCAGTGTTAGGGTTGCTGTTTTCCGGCTGAGGCGGCTGCGGTTTAGGCGGCTGCTTTGGCGGTGGCGGAGGCGGAGGCGGAACACGCTTCCTCTCCTGCACCTTAGATTCAGGCGGATTCGTCATAATTTCGACTACGATCTGTTCTTTTTGTTCAGTCGCACGGTCAGCTCCACCGGAGATGAGGTACGCCATGAAGTAGAACAAGCCGAAAGTAACTGCCCCACCTGCAATCAGTGAAAACAGAAAACGAATCATTACTGATCTCCAGCTATTGAAATTTTAAGGTTATCACCCGTCGCTTTGATCTGGTCCATAACTTTAACTACTACGCCGTGTTTTGCTTCTTTATCAGCTTGCAAAATTACAACTTCAGTAGGTTGTTCTGCTAATAAACTTTCAAGCTTAGCTGATACACGCTCAACGTCTACTTGTTGTTTATCAATCCAGATCGCACCGTCAGCGCGGATAGCAACAAAAATGTTTGCATTTTTTTGCTTCGTAGCTGCAGCTGCTTTAGGTTTATTGACTTCGATACCAGCCTCTTTAACGAACGATGTAGTTACGATAAAGAAAATAAGCATGATAAATACGATGTCAAGCATTGGCGTCATGTCAACCGCTGCTTCTTCTTCTTCACGAAAACGTTGTTTACGTGCCATATTTAATTCTCTCTCTAGTGATGAGGCATGCTATCTACAAGTTTAGCTTTCGCCATTCTCGCTCTCGCTTCAAGACGTGAGCTAAAGAATACTCCAGATAGTGCCGCAACCATTCCAGCCATTGTTGGGATTGTTGCCATTGAAATACCTGATGCCATTAAACGTGCGTTACCAGTACCTTGAGTAGCCATGGTTTCGAAAACCGCGATCATACCCGTTACAGTACCTAATAAGCCGATTAAAGGACAAACAGCTACTAATGTCTTAATCAACAACATACGCTGATCTAATTTTTCAGACGCTTCAGAAATCCATGCTTCACGGATTCTGTGTGCGTACCAAGACGTAGTGTCTTGGCGGGCA
>Ga0208060_1000463_pt1 | contig 12218 bp, 15 predicted proteins | sample DeeseametaMP0901_FD_184200 | JGI IMG/M metagenome (GOLD analysis project Ga0208060, IMG submission 184200) | Marine microbial communities from the Deep Indian Ocean - MP0901 (SPAdes) | ecosystem: Environmental > Aquatic > Marine > Oceanic | place: East of Durban, South Africa, South Indian Ocean... | reverse complement strand
TATTTTTAACTCTGTAAGGGAATTGATTTAGATGAGTATTATAAGCACGAAAGTATAAAAAGAAGTGAAGATGATAGTTTTCTTTTGCTAGTTCTCGGATGGGAAGATGATAGGGTTAGAGAAGTCAATGAAAAGTATATCTCTGAAACAATGTCTGAAGAATACTTCAAAAAAGCAAAAGAAGAAGTTGAAAAACGAGATCAATTAATGAGCGAGCATTTGCTTGATAAACTTCCAGATTCTCTTGATGAATGGGTTTTATCACCATTTATAGATAGAGCACAAAGAGCTGAAATGGAAGGTTTTATTCATGACATTGAATTAAGTAATAGAGTGGCCACAGATCATAAAAAAGTAAAAGTTGGACGAAATGATCCGTGTTTATGCGGATCTGGTAAGAAGTATAAAAAGTGCTGCTTAAAGTAGAGATATCATTATGGATAAGAAATACTATGACTATAAAGATTTGGGAGAAGGATTTTTTGATTCCTTGGTAGAAAAGGCAAGAGAGCTAATTAACCCAAAAAGAGTTATACTGTTTGGCTCATTTGCTAGAGGGGACGCCGGTAAAAAATCTGATCTAGATCTTGCTTTTGATTTTGAAGATGGTAAATGGTCCGAGCTTTATTGGTGGATAGAAGAAGATTTTAGGACACTTAGAGAGCTTGATCTTGTGGATATGAGAACTGCGGATAAGGAGCTATTAGATTCGATAGAAAAAGAAGGAGTGGTTCTTTATGAGAGATAAAATTATTAATTCTATTAAAAACTATGAAAAAGCTCTTAAGAAACTTCATGAGTTTATAGACGAGCCTATTGTGAATGAAAGAGATAGGGCCGGAATTATTCAGGCATTTGAATTTACTTTTGAGCTTGCATGGAAGACCTTTCAGAAAGTTTCAAAAGATGAAAAAATGGAAATTGGTGGGCCTAAAACAATTATTAAGCAAGCATTTAGATTAGACTTAGTTGAAAATAATTTTGAAGATGACTGGAATTTAATGCTTGAGGATAGAAATTTAATGAGTCATACGTACAAAGAAGATCTATCGTATATTGTTTCAGAGAGAATTAAGGATAGATATGTTATAGCATTTGATCACTCTCTTAAAAAGTTGAAGGAGCGATATGAGTAGAATTAATAAAGAATGGTCATTTATATTAATTTTAGGGGCCTTCGTATTAGTTCTTGGTATTTATGCAAAGTCTATGAACCAAGAATCTTTTAGGGAAGTTGCCAAGATTATCTATGCTGTTGCTCCTGAAGTTGGAAACCTTCGAGAAGGACCGACAACTAATTCAGAAGTTATAAAAAAAATGAAGCAAGGTGATATTTTTAGAATTTTAAAATCGAAGGGAAATTGGTTTTTTGGAAAAAGCTCCCTTTATGAAGGTTGGGCACATAGGAGCATTTTAAAGAAGTATCTCTATTTGGGATATTATGACGAATACATTCTAAATAAGTCTACATTTGAGCTTGAGTGGAACTAGAAAGGATTAGAAAAATGCTATTAAAGTGGCTCTCAGGAGGAGATAGTAAATATTTATCTGCAAGAGAGTTTTTTGATGGGGCCACGAATATGGCCCGAAAATCTCTAAAAGATGATCCTTATTTAATCTATGACATGATTAGATTACATGGAAAAAGAATTCAATATGATTATTTATCAGACTTTTTAAAGCATGCTGGACTTGAAGAATTTTACGATGAAAGGACAAAGAAGCTAAAAGCATTAGAGTATTCACATCTTTGGATCAATGCATATGATGATAGTTTTGCTCCTGATGAGTTTAGATGGTTTTTAGATGAGGTAATGCATAGAGGACAATCAAGGGATGGGCAAACCACTGCTGATTTAAACTTTGACGTTGTACTTCCATGGCCATGGAGGGGAAGTCGATTAACAAATTGCCTTAAATCGATTGGAGATGGAAAAAGTGCAGGTGCTTGGCAATATGATGACTTAAATCACACTCTTGATTATTGGGAAGAGATAGGTATATTCTTTGTTCACTCAGGAAATCATTCAATTGCAACAGGGATTATGAAAAGTACAGGCAGTCTTCCTTCCCGCCATAAAACTGATATGAGTTTTATGTATAAGTATATCAAATCGGATGGAGCTTATTATTATAAAAAAGATGGTGATAGTTTAAAAAAGTTATGTGACGTAGTAGATCCTAATTTTGCCATTATTTATGAGCTTGGACGGTTAGCAGTGGAAAATGACCTTAACTATCAAGAATATAAAAAAATGCGATTAATGCAGAAGTGCTCAAAATCATAGACCACTGTTCAAAGAATCTACATATAAATAATACAGATATTTTGTGAAATCTTTATTTATGCTCGGAAATACTGGCAATATATGAGCATTATATGAATTTTAAACATTATCTAAATAAACGATCAACCTGGAATGAATATGAGAGTTCTATTAATCATTACTTTTGTTATATTAACAAATTCTCAATTTGCCGACGCTAAAGGTAGATGTATCGTAGGTGGTTTATCACAAACAGAACTTACAGAATCTGAATATTTCGAATTAAAACATGAACAGGACATTTTAATCGAAGAAAGTGTTTCTAATTTCTGTAGACAAAATATACAACTTAGATTTTTGAATACGAAAATTGATTTTAATGAGCCAAATTACAAAGTGAAATGCAAATTTTCAAGTTCTAATATTTACACTTATGAAAGCTTAGTTAACACTGTTCGGTCTGAACTTGTATACAGAGATGAAACCAGCGACTCTGCAAGAGCAATAACTGCTCCCTGGCAATCTTCGTTATTAAGTACTTATGAATCTAGAAATAGTGCTATTGAAAAAGTTGAAGAATTAGCTAGTTTTGCAGCTCCGAAGAGAAAAAGCCATAAGATACCTTTATTTAATTCTCATAACGATAATTATAAGAAGCTAAACGAAGTATTGAATGGACTAACAAAATACTCTGATAATATAAATGGTTACAAATTAAAGAACCAAATGAAAGAAGAATCTGGACGACTTTACTTGTGCAATAAGTACACCAGTCTAAAAAACGTCCTTAGTTGTTCAAGTGCAATCTCTCTCCTACAAGACAAAATGAGTCCTTTAATTTATAGAAATAGCCACTTTAGGCGATATATGATCAGGGATGTAGACTTGTGGCGATCTGTATTCTTTCATAGCCAGATTGAGCCTCTTAAATCTGCTGTGAAGAATCTTGTAACTGATTTAAAGACTGCCTTAACTAAAGACAAAATTGAGCCTCAGCAAAATATATTTGATGATTTAGAATTATACTTGACCAAAGAGGGACTTACAAAGCAAGACGCGACGGAGCTAACTTGGAATGTTTTAGGACTTTTTGGAAATACTGGCAGTAATCTTGTTTTACGTCTAATAGAAGTAAATCATTCAACTCTTTTGACTGACTTTGAAAGAAACTTATCTCAACTTTTCACGATAGGGTTTGGTATTGACTATAATAAAGCAAATAAAAACCTCAGTCTTTACACCATACCGCAAAAAATCAATTCTTCATGTGACAACACGAAGTCATATCATTTTTGGAAATCAGGCTTTTTAACAAGATATCTTCTAAGGAAAGGGTACAATAATGAAGTAAGTCTTTATGCTCCTTATATAGCTTCTATTGGCTACCAAATGAAAAGGTCTCTGGTTAATGGCGAAGTTGAACAGAAGCGCTCAATTTTGAGTTATGACCAAATTGATCCCTTAACAACTACTATACGAAGCGATTTGCACTTTGCCGCTGCTGGATCACTTTTTGCCGTTAACACCAATAGAATATTTAAAAACTCTCTTGATATTGCAATGATTAAATCTTTTAAAGAAGTTAATTATCAAAAAAGGGTATCTTCTGGTGAGTTAAAAAGAAAAAACATAGTTGAGCAAATTTCCATTTTTGAAAGCTTGTATCAACCAAAGAAAATTTTTGAGAATGTAAAATCTGTTTTAGACTGATCGATATTTAGTTCCTCTATGAAATTAGAGTAAAACAAATGAAACTGTAGTCTTAAAATAAAAACTTTGAACAGAAGGTTTAAACCACTAGTTAACTGAGCAATTATCATACTTTTAAATAAAGAATTTTCGAGCGTCTATGTGACGCTCTTTTTTTGTGTGCAAAACCTCTTGTTTTTGCACAGCTAAGAACTAATGGCTAAAATCCGCTTAAATACTGGCCATAATGAAGGCCTATTTCAAAAGGATTTTGCCCATGTATAAAAGAGTCGCTATTTACAGCAGAGTTTCTACTCAAGATCAAAAAACCCTAGAAATGCAAATTAAAGCCTGTGAGGAATATGCAACGGCCAGAGGTTGGAAAGTAATTCACAAAATATCTGAGATCGGATCAGGGACCAAAAAACGAGAAAAAAGAGAGGATCTTTTAAAGCTTTGCAGGCAAAGAAATATCGATGTCCTTATAGTATGGAAATTAGATAGATGGGGACGATCTGTACCAGATATTGTGTCTACCCTACAAGAACTTCAGATTTTAGGAGTTCAGTTTGTATCAATAACTGAGGCCTTGGATTTTACAACTCCGATAGGCCGAGCAATGAGTGGGCTTTTGGCGGTATTTGCTGAATTTGAGCGAGATATGCTTAGCGAGCGCGTCAAAGCAGGAGTTAACGAAGCTCGCCTAAAAGGAAAAAGACTTGGGCGTCCACCAACAGCAAAAGATCAAAAAGAAGAGATAGAAAGTCTTTGGAAGGAACATGGCAACAAGTCGTTAATTGCAAGAAAGCTGGGGCTTTCGAGAAGGTCTATTGGAAGAGTTTTATCCTAATTTACTGGCCAAGTAACGATTTTCAGTTTTTAATTAAAATTGAGCAAAAACTAAAAATGAGGTTTTTATGATAAGTCCAAATGAATGCGCAGAGTTATTATCTATTAGTCATATGAGGGTAAAGCAACTACTTAAGGAGTCTTTCGACGAAGATGAAATATACAGGACGAAACCTGAAAATGGCCAAATAAGACTTTCTCCCAACCAAACAAGAACGCTTGTTCAAAGTAGAGGCATGGAGTTCAAGAAGTCCCTGGTCACCTTTGGAAATGAAAAAGGTGGTGTAGGTAAGAGTTTACTAACTATAAATGTAGCAATTAGAAGAGCTCAAATGGGTGCAAAAGTTTTAATTATTGACCTTGACCCAGAGGCATGTGCAACAAATTTTCTCCTGAGAGAAAATGATTTCGAGAAAGACCACATCACGATGCTTGAAATTTTTAAAAATAATTTAAGCTTCAAGGATGCTGTCATCAAAACTAGATATGAATTTGTTGATATCGTTCCTTGCCGAGGAAAGGCAAGAAGAGCAGAGAAATTTGTAAGGGATGAAAATTTAGCAACTCTTCTAAATGATAAACTAAGTGAAGTAAAAGAAGAGTACGATTTAATTCTATTTGAAGTCCCCCCAACTTTTTCAAATATAATAGCCAGTGCTTATATTACTAGTGACATCGTTGTTATACCGACATTTCCGGACTCTTGGTCACTGGAGTCTGTAATGCTTACACTTGAAGATGTTGAAGAAGAAGCAAATAAATGGCGCATTCCCGTTCCTGAGATGAGGGTTCTCTTAAATAAGTATAGGCCTGATAGAAATGCTTCAAAGGATGCATGGGAAACAATGATGAAAGAGTTCGGTAGTCACGTACTTCCTTTTCAAATTAAAGAGTCTGCCGACTTACAAAACTCTATAAATGATGGCAAGTCTATATTTGAAAGTAGATCCCCTAAAATTGTGAAAGAAGCCATATCAATGCTTGGAGAACTCGTTTGCCCAATAGTAACAACATTTAAAAAAGATCATCTTCACTAAATCAGGTAATCACAAATGAGAAAGCTTCGAAGACAAAGTCGAAAAGATGAAATCAAGATAAAAGATAGTGACACAAACGGTACTCAGTCGGAACACAAAAACGACAAGAAACATATTATCGGAACACAAACGGTTAACAAACGGTACCCACAACCTGACACAAAAGGGAACACAAACGGTACTCAATCGGAACACAAAAACGACAAGAAACATATTATCGGAACACAAACGGTTAACAAACGGTACTCACAACCTGACACAAAAGGGAACACAAACGGTACTCAATCGGAACACAAGACAAACTTTTCAGCACTAACAGGAAACCAAAGAAAAGTAACTCAATTCCTATACGATCTTTCAAAATATTCCAGCTCAAGACTTACAAAAAAAGTTACAATTCAACACATATCAGAGAATACTAAAATCCCGAAAGGTTCGATTAAAACGACAATAGCAAGGCTAAAGCAAAAAAATGTAATAAGCTTAGCTGAATATAAGGATGGCCGTGGAGGTTACTGCAAATATATTTTAAACGAATCAATTTTCAATGAAATCTTAAGAGACAACGAATCAAAACGGTACTCAATCGGAACACAAACGGTTAACAAACGGTACCCACAACCTAACACACAACCTGACACAAGTCCTTCTAGTAGTAATAGTAATATATTATTAAATAATACTATTACTACTAAACCATCTAAAAATTATGACTGGTTGCAAGATATTCAAACTCCAGAAAATTTAAAATCTCTAGGTTTTGGAGTAAGTCATATTAAGCAATTGAAAGAAAAGTTTTCAATAACACCTGAAGAAATTCAAAATGGGTTAGAAGCTTTTTCTTTTGACCTTGCTCAAGGAGAGCTTGAAAGACTTAAAGCTCGAGGTATTCAAAATATTATTGGTTATTTCTTTGGTGCTATGAAATCTGGTGGCTATAACTCTGTATCTGATGGGTTTATTTCTGCTGAAGAGTTAGCAGAAAAAGAAATGCTTGAAAGGCTAGAAAGAAAACAAGTAGAGAGAAAAGAAAGAAAAGAAAAACTTGAGGCTCTTCTTTTTGAAGAATGGCTTGAAACAAAAAATAAAGATGAAATTTTAGAAATTGAACGACCAGTATCGGGATATTTAGATATAATTCATAGGGCGGGATTAAAAGATTACTTTTTAAAAAATGAGTTTGATAATTTCAAAAAGGAACTACAGTGAATGATTTAATTTTTGATATAAAAACACCACTTGGTTTTAAAGTTAGATGCTCAAAAAATTATTGGGAAAATACAATTCTTAAAAAACATAAGGTTTTAGAAAATAAACTTGATGAGGTAATTGAGACTCTTCAAAATCCAATTTTTATTAGGCAAAGCAAAAAAGATGAGTCAGTCTACTTGTTTTATACAGGAGATTCTCCACGCTGGATGTGTGCAGTCATAAAGGATAGAGAGGATTATGGATTTTTAATAACAGCTTACCCGACGGATGCTGTGAAGGAAGGCAAAGAAATATGGAAAAAATAAAGCTTGTTAAAGATGTTGTTGGTGGCACCCTAACTATTTGGTTTGGAAATCCTGATGATGAATATATTTGTGAAGAAGCCGGAGACGGCATTGTATTGATGAAAGACGCATCTGGCAAAGTAATTGGTTTTGAGTATCTATACTATGGATCTGAGTCTGAAGATTTAAATATTGAAACCTTGATTGCTAAAACTGCTTCATAATCTTTAAAAAAATGCATTTGATAATTTCAAAAAAGAGGTGAATGTATGAAAAATAAACAATGTCCTATTTGCAAAGGAAAAATGGAGAGAGGAAAAACAAGTGTGACATTACGAAGAGATCGAAGTGTCGTTGTTATTGATGAAGTTCCTGCTGATGTTTGTCAAAACTGTGGAGAATCAGTAATTGAGTCGCATATTGCCCAAACTGCTTATGAATTAGCAGAAAAAGAAATATTACGTGGAGTTTCACTAGAATTTTGTAAGTTTGAAGCTGCTTAATATGGAGAATTTTAAAGTTACAAAACATGCTCTTGAAAGACTTTTTGAAAGAAAAAGTGATTGAGAGTTATCCAGATGATACACCATTTCCATCGGAGTTGAGAATGGAAAAAATTAATAAAAAAGTCATTCACATTGTCTGCTCTCATGGAGAAAAAGAAGTGTTTTTAATCACAGCTTACGAACCAAATCCAATAGTGTGGAATAGCGATTTTACAAAGCGTCAAAAATAACACCTAGAGCAAATCAATGAGAAAAATATTAAAAGTAAAAGTCTCATAATATTTTATAATTAGGCCATATTCCCATTTTATGGCCGTTACATAATCATTCATATTAAGTTCACTTTTAAAATCATCCTGGGCCAAATATGGGCCTCTGGTTATGTGTTTTTACTAAGGTCTCGAACTCACTTTTCAAATGTCTCAAACCAAAATCATGTAAACTTTTCTTTTTACCTTGCGTTAGATAGTAGTTCTCGGTAACTCAAAAGGTATGAGTTAAGTAGTTCATTTACATATGCAGTATGGTGAATATCTAAGTGAAGTAGTAAATACATATCTAAACTAATTTAACTCACTAATAAAACTAGACTTTTAGTCTGAAAAACTTCAGCTACCCAGAGGAGACCTCACCCACACTACGTCGCGCGTGAGGTCTCCTCTGGGTAGCTGAAGTTGGTGGGTGTTTATATGAATGAGATTAAATTAACGGATAGAGATGTAGAGGTAGTTAAGTATGTCTATGATATGAAGTTTTGTACTAGTGGTGATGTGCATAAAATGTTTTTCGAAGGAGATAAGGGAAGAAGTTCTAGGTATGCCTTGATGCGTCTAAAGAAGCTTGTGGATGCTGGATATTTGAAGGTGTTTAAAAATAAATTATATCGAAGTGGATTTTATTTTATAAGTGATGGTGGATTAAATTTAATTCGAGATAGGTTTAGGGATCATCTCTTTCCTAAGAAAGCTCCAGTTAAAATCGATACAAGATTTTTTGAACATGACAGATATGTTGCTCTGTGTAGGACATATTTAGAAAGGGAAGGACTTGCCAAAAATTGGATAAGCGAGCGAATAATTACCCATGATGTCATAACTAAAAATGGTGAGTATAGATCAAAATATATGCTTCAAAATCTAGAAAAATCTCAGATACCTGATGGATTATTTGAGACAAGAAAGGGTGAGATTTGTGCATTTGAATTGGAGTTTACTCTTAAGTCGGGGAGGGAATTAAGACAGAAGCTTTTGGCCCTTCACAATGAATCAAAACTAGATAAGGGACTATTTAAAAGAGTTTTAATAGTTGCCGGTGGAGCTAAGATTGAGTCAGCTACGAGGAGTATTTCAAAAGAGTTGGGTGCAAATTTTAAGATTTTAAACCTAGATCAAATGAGGTCTTATGAGTGAAGATAAAAAGATGTCTGATAATGATAAGATGTTATCAGAGCTATTTATTGCAGTCGCTGTGTGTGTGGTGGCAGGGATAGTTCTTCCTCTTGCCTTAATAGCATTGCCACTAGCAATTATACTTAAGTCTCTTCTAGATAGTGATAAAACACTTAAAAGCTTTGGCCTTGGTTTATTTGCCGGGGCCGTTTTCTATGTATTTATTTTTGGAATAAGTGATAACTTTTCTGGGCTTATTTTTAGATCTTTTGGAGATGAAGCCTATTCAGTTTTTAATGAACTCATGGATATGAAACCCAAGTTTTTTAAATTTTATCCAAGTTATCCAGAAGATATAAGGCTTTATTTTTGGATATCTTATCCTGTTTCTATTTTTATGGCGTTAGCTTTTGAAATAAAAGAAAAAGCAAAAAAGAAAAATAGTCGAGAGCTATTTAAGAAAAAGAATTCAGGTGGTTTTAAAAGTTTTGTTAATCTTTTAGTAATTGCTTGTACTCCTTATTATTTTGCAGGGAGGCTTCTAGTTGAAGCTTCAGGGAAGCTATTCTCCCAAAAGATTACAGCTTATGCATTTTTTGCTTTAATGCTTAGTTTCTTTTATATCGGAGTTTACTTAATATTTGGAAGTATCTTTTCTTGGCATATAGAGTTTGGATATATTTTAAATAAAGCTGATTTTATTTTTAAAGTAGTATCTCCTTGGTTTATAGACCTTTTTAAGCAATATTTTTATTTGGGGGCAGTGTTGTTCCCAATAGTGTATCTATCTAAATTTGATGAGTTTAGAATAAATATTGTGGAAGGTTTCGGTTTAAGGGAAAAGGTTAATAAAATAGGTGCTAGTGGAGTTTATTTGGGACGTAATCAAGATGATCGTCCTATTATTTTAGATAACGAGACTTTAAATCACCACGTTCATGTAGTAGGTGCATCAGGTTTTGGAAAGACCACCTTCTTATTAAATATTATTAAAGAGAAGATTGAAGCACATGAATCGGTCATATTTGTAGATTTAAAAGGGGATATTGATACCGTTTGCGAGATTACAACTTTCGCAAAAAATGCTAATCGCCTAGATGATTTTGAATTTTTCTCCATTTCGGAAGATTTCTTAAGTATGTCTAAAGGATTGTCTTTATTTAAAAATGGAAACGCTGTTGAGATTAAAGATAAGATCATGGGAGCATTTAACTATGATCATGAATATTACAAAAAGAGAATTGAATCTTTTTTAAATCTCTCATTAAGAGCATTAGTTTACCTTAGAGATGAAAAAAAAGAAGAGTTTGATTTAGAATCCATTTATAAGCTTCTTCTAGGTTTTGAAAATATTGAGGCTCTATCTTCAAGAGTCGATAGCGAGGATATTAAAAAGGATTTAATTTCTTTAATTTCTGATAAAAAGCTAAAAGAAGATTTAACAGGGCTTAGGGCCGATATTGAAGGGCTCATTAAAGCAGATTTTGGAGGGCTGATTTCAAAAGGGGATGGAATCAATTTTTATGAATCCATGAGAGATTCCAAAATCGTTTATATTCATCTTGATTCACAAAGATATGAAGTTAGTGCAGAAAAGCTTGGAAGATTAATTTTGCAAGATATAAAAACAGCAAGTGCTAAGATTGTTACAACGACGTCAAAATATGACAGAAATCCTATAACTTTAATCGTTGATGAGTTTGCAAATCTAGCAACAGAGCAGTTTGTGGGGTTTTTAAATAGAGCAAGGGCATCTGGCATTGGAATAGTTATAGCTCACCAGGAATTAAGTGATCTTGATGTCTTTTCTCCAGTAGTTAAAGATCAAATAATGACAAATACTTCAACGTTATTTAGTTTTTTACAAAAGCTTCCAAAATCAGCAGAAATGATCTCCGGGATTGCTGGAACGTATACTACGGAAAAAGAAACTACTCAGTTTGATGAATCCGGAGGATTTTTTTCCTATCAGGAAAAAACTGGAATGGGATCTCTTCGTGAAGTGGAAGAGTATATTATTCATCCAAACCTTATAAAAGAGTTAGAGCGTGGTGAGTGTTTTATGATTTCAAAATATCCAAAAACTCACATAGCAAAAGTATTTGTTAATTATTTGAATTACGATCATATAGATAAAGATGAGCTTATGGAGACTTTAAAAGAGCTTAATGGTAATAGTAATCAAAATATAGTTCAAAATACTAAAAAAGAATATAAACAAGAAAATAATGAAGATTGGTTTGAGGGAAAAATATGAATTTAGAAAATGAAATGTTTCAAAAAGATGTACCTAGTTTTGAAAGTGTCCTGTATTGGATCGATAAAAAAGATCAGGCAAAAGATATAGCTGATATGATTAGGATGTATAGAAATGAGCTTGAAAGAGATGAGGAAAGCTTTTATGAGTTTCAATATGACTTTTGTAAAAGAGCAATATCTCTTCTTATTCATTATAAAGATGATTCTGCCTATGAGGATGTCTTTTATATTTATGAAGTCCTATATTCCGATGAGGACGAAGTTCTTTTGGGTACATGTGAGAGCTACTTAAGAGATCTTTCAAGTGAAAAACAACAAGCTTTTGTAAAGACTCAATGGGAAAGACTTCTAACTGAATGGGATGATGAGTCTGATATTTTATTTATGGTTTTTTCCTTTTTGATAAGGTCAGGATATAGAGAAGATGAGATCCATAAATATGTAAAAAAAATTCTGTGGTCTGATAACGACTTTGCTAAGATTATGATTGTATCGGATATAGATTGTATTTCATTTTCTAAAGAAATAGAGAGAAGACTTAAATATATTGCACCCATGATCAAATATGGACCTAAAGGTAGAGGCGATAATTTTTATATGAATGAATGGATTGAGATGGCCGATCCTTATTTAAAACTCTGTAAGGGAATTGATTTAGATGAGTATTATAAGCACGAAAGTATAAAAAGAAGTGAAGATGATAGTTTTCTTTTGCTAGTTCTCGGAT
>Ga0208060_1000461_pt1 | contig 12225 bp, 13 predicted proteins | sample DeeseametaMP0901_FD_184200 | JGI IMG/M metagenome (GOLD analysis project Ga0208060, IMG submission 184200) | Marine microbial communities from the Deep Indian Ocean - MP0901 (SPAdes) | ecosystem: Environmental > Aquatic > Marine > Oceanic | place: East of Durban, South Africa, South Indian Ocean... | reverse complement strand
GTTATCCAAATTAAGGCCAACAACCTCGGTAGTATTATTGATCCACAGGCGGTTACCAGAAACCCTCATTCCCATAGGGTTCCGAAGATCCGTCGCCCAGCGTGAGTCGATCATACTGCCATCTGCCGCCAGTTTGCTCACCCAACCCATGTCGTCGCCGTTGGTACTTGAAATAAAGTATACGCCTGGATCTGTGCTGCCTGAGGTGTAAAAATAGGCTGACTCTGGCTGCGAAAAGGTTGGCTGCTCAGCCAATACTGCGACAGAAATCAAAGCTATAACTCCAGCTATTATGTGAATACTTCTATTATGAATAATTTTCATCTTTCTCCTCTTTGATTTCCTCGAGTAACTCAATCATTTTGTCATATTTTTCATGTTTTTTATGCCGCTTTGGCGTATAGCCGGCTATAGTAATAGAAATTCGTATACTTTTTAAACTGGAGCAATCTCTGACGATGACAATTTACATTTATCTTTCTAGAATTTTTTCCGTAGCCACTCTCATCACCCTGTTGGGTGGTCTGTTAATGCCGAGTGTTAGCTTATCAGACATATCGGATGTTCCGATTCTCCAGCCCGGCGCTCCGGGCAATGCGACTCGTGTAATTGATGCCGAAACCGCAGTGGCCATTGCTAATTCTTCATACACGGTCGCCGATGTCGATTTCATGCAGGACATGATTATCCATCATCACCAGGCTCTGTTGATGGCAAAGCTGGCAGCGCCAAGTACCAATAACCAGGCAATTCTGGATCTGGCTGGGCGCATCGATGTTTCACAGGCAGATGAAATCAGCTTTATGCAAGACTGGCTAGGCGAACGCGAAGAACAGGTGGCTGATCCCACAGCAGAACACTCAGAGCATACTCACCACCACATGATGGGTATGGCGACTCCAGAACAAATGACTCAGCTTGCTGAGTCAAAAAGCACGGATTTTGACCGACTTTTCCTGCAACTGATGATTACTCATCACGACGGCGCGGTAAAAATGGTCGAGGAACTCAGAGAGCAACCCGGCTCCACCTACGACCCCCTTCTCAATGAATTTGCCTCGGATGTAACCAATGATCAGGCAGTGGAAATTGAACGAATGAACGCCCTACTGATAGGCCTTTCAAGTGACCCCCGGGCTGGACTGAAAGCGGGACTCTACGATGCTGGCGAAGCAATCTTGAATATGCAACTACTGGTATCACAACACAAGCCCTTGGGATTCTACGACCCTGCGAATCCCGAAGAACGTGGTGTCGGCAAGCCCAAGGACGAACAGGACGAAGAAGATGAAGACAAGGAACAAACCATCGAAAAGGCTGCCGAAGATCTGCGTTATCCAATGCTCAGTTTTTCCCAATCAGACATGGCCTTCCGTGACGACCTACTGGTGACTGGTAGCTACCATGGCTTCAACATTTATCGCATCGACGAGGAGGGTCTACCAAAACTCATAACTTCCGTTGTCTGCCCAGGAGGCCAAGGTGATGTTTCCATCGTTGGAGACCTACTGATTTATTCAGTCGAGCAGACGCGTGGCCGCCTTGACTGTGGCCTGGAAGGTGTAACTGTAGATGCCAGTCTGGACCGTTTCCGGGGATTGCGCATCTTCGACATCTCCGATTTGAGCCGCCCGATGCAAGTGGGCGCAGTACAAACTTGCCGCGGTTCTCACACCCACTCGGTGGTGGCAGGTCCTACTCCAGATGGCAAGATCCTGGTCTATAACTCGGGCACTGGAAGGGTTCGTGAAGAAGAAGAACTGGATCAGTGTATCGACGACATTCCCGGTGATGACCGCACTGCCCTGTTCCGCATCGATGTGATCGAAATTCCAGTGGATGATCCCTCACAGTCGCGCATCATCGACAGCCCCGCCGTATTTGCCGACCCGGAAACCGGCGTACTGGCCGGTCTTTGGCGTGGCGGCGACCACGGGGATGACACGCAGGAGACCAACCGCACGGACCAGTGTCATGATATAACGGTATTCCCATCGGCCAACTTAGCTGCTGGCGCCTGTTCCGGCAATGGTATTCTGTTCGACATCACGGACCCGCGTAAACCCACGCGCATCGACGTGGTGACCGACTCGGGATTTGCCTACTGGCACTCGGCTACCTTCAATAATGAAGGTACCAAGGTATTGTTCACAGACGAATGGGGTGGGGGTGGACGTGCACGCTGTCGGGCTTGGGACCCTTTGACCTGGGGTGCCGACGCCATTTACGACATCGTTGATGACAAACTCGAATTCCGAAGCCACTACAAGATGCCGGCTCCGCAGTTGGAAACGGAAAACTGCGTAGCTCACAATGGTTCTATCGTCCCTGTCCCCGGCCGCGACATCTTCGTGCAGGCGTGGTACCAAGGTGGAATCTCGGTGATCGATTTCACCGATTCCTACAATCCCTTGGAGATCGCGTACTTTGACCGCGGCCCCATACTAGAGGATGAATTGATCACGGGAGGTTATTGGTCCGTGTATTATTACGAGGGCACTATTTATGGAACAGAGATCACCCGTGGCCTAGACGTACTAAAACTGATACCCAGCGAGTATATGAGTGAGAATGAGATCGCCGCCGCTGCAATGGCTTACCCAGTTATCGGACCTCGTCGGTTCAACCCGCAACAACAGGTGCCTATGACGTGGCCTGCGGCACCGGAGGTGGCGAGTGCATACATCGATCAGCTACTGAGAGACAACGCCATAGCTGAGGATGCGGCAGAAAGCATCGGCAACATGCTCGACCAAGTTACGCAGGCAATGGAAAACGGTGGCGACAATAGACTCGCTCGACAGATCAATAGCTATAGGTTATCGGCTAAAGGATCGAACGTTGATGAGCTAACGCGGCATCGACTTGAAAAATTACACGCCACCCTAAAGGGGATCGCCGCAGATCTACGTGGCTGACCGGCGAGCTTATGAATTGTTTGACTTTAAAATCAACCTTAAAATAATTTTTTCTTAATCTATTTTTGATTCGTGAAGAGGCGGGAGTAATTCTGCCAAATATTTCATTTCTTCCTCTGCATGACGCTTTAAATCTTTTGCGCTCTGTTTATTAAGAACAACTAGACGCATTAAAAAAGTATTACCGATAAAACCCTTTAATGAGGAGATGGTTTTGTTTCCTTCACGCTTAGCAACATGTCCTAACCAAAAGCGAGATCTCATCTCTGCTCCATTTAGAGTATTCCTAACGACATGACACATTTTTGCTATATTCATTTCTTCATCAAGCAAACCCACTCTTGCACAAATAACAAATGTATCTTCATCATTAGGATCATAACCAAAGAACTCAAACGGATTAACAAACTGTATTCTAAGTTTTGATAAATCCCCTCCAATATATTCATGCACTAAATGGCTAGCGCCTATAATTTCTCCGGGCTCTTTATTTTCCCAATCCATCCATACATGATCTTTAGGATGCCACCAACTGTAATGTTCTGTTGTTTGAAGAAAATCAGAAAACCACCAACGCAGCATGTCTGCCTTTACTTCAGGCATTGGAGTTCTTACAGCAACAAGATAAGAAGCATCGGGTAATCTGCGAACTTCGGTAGCATAAACTCCTGCTTGTTTTACCAAAGCTTTCTCGGCATCTATGGTTTGTTGAAATGGCCGCAATCCAAAGACAGATATAATGATTAATAATGTTAGTAAACTATATGTTATAAGCTTTCTAAACTTCGTCATTCACACACCATAGTTATGTAATCACTAACGTTCAGCTTGCAAAGGGCCGTCGCCCTCGACAGTACCCCTGAAGCATCTCTCCCTTCTCACAGACCACCAACATCGCTCGCCAATTCTCAACAAAATGATCGGCATCTTTCTGACCTAAACGTTCAACCATAGTAGGATAGAGCCTTCCTTTCATAAGCTCATACTCTCTACGAGCCTGATTACGATACCAGTCAGATGCATCCTTTATTGTGACGTCAATATAACCAATCTTCTTGAGATGGGCTTTGTATTCTTCTAATGTTTCAAGTGCAAAGGTAAGACCTTCCATTTTGAACCAGTAAAACATGTCTTCTGACAAGGGTTCTTCTGATTTGGTCCAGTCATAACATGTGAGGTAACCGCCGGGTTTAAGCACTCTATAACTTTCTCCGAAGATATTTGCCTTATCCTTTACTTGTGTGATCGCAGCTGATGTAGCAACAATATCAAAAGACTGATCAGGAAAATCAAGTGCCCCCGCTTTGACAGCGTGAAACTTGCATCTATCCTGTAATCCCATCTTAGTTGCTGCCTCAGTGGCTCTCTTGATTAGTGGTGCCTCAAGATCAATGCCAACAACATCCGCACCAAATGTGTTGACCATCTCAAAAGCTTGGCCTCCTAAACCACAACCAATATCAAGGATACGTTTTCCTGCTGTTTCAATGCCATTAAACATTTTTTCGACATTGTCCGAACCGCCTGGAGTCATGTAACCTTCTCCCCAAATCAGCTCCAACATAGTGATCAAATTGTCGTAATATTCGTCTTGGTGATCCATTCTTTGTTCTGTTGTAATAATTATAAATAAAGGGTTTCAGAGGACATTTGATTTTTTTAACCATTGCATTTGAAGGGTTATCCCTACGATATAAATCAAAACAAATGACATTTGAAAACCCATTACCAAAGGATCGTCAAATGAGTTAGCGAAAGGATCGTCAACCGGCAGACGTAGCAAGAAGTCAGTGATCGCCGGAATCATATGGAATAAAATAGTACTTGAGTAGCCTAGTGCTTGAAAATATTTTGAAAAAGAACCAAAAAGTTTTACCTTTTCCATAATTACCCCACCTGCAACAGCCACTAAAGTTAATACAGCTAGCATATGTCCTACTCCAAAGCCACCTTGGTTGTATATTCCTAAGGCTGATGCAGCAACAATTATGGTGAGTAACAAATAAAGTTTTCCTGAAAACTGTGCTAGTGAAAATATCTTGTATTTAATTAACGTGTAAAACGCAATTATTAACGCTAATACTCCTAATACCGTGTGGAACCAACCTAGTAATGTCATTTCTGGCATATTCTTACTCCTATTTCTACTCAATAGTGACGTTGTTTTGACTCTTCCATAAAATCAATATAATCAATACTTTATGGCTCTTTTTTTCTTTCGTTAAATTACTGTGTAATATTTGTGTAACTAATTACCCTCTTTTTTAGTCTGCCTCTCCTTTAAATTGTATATCAAATCAACAACCCATATTTTCCAAAAAACAGTCTATAATTACTCCGATAACAAAAACAAGAAAAAGAATTAATAAATGGGAATTTTATACCCAATGTTCGGCATGATTGCCTTGTCATGCTTCGTTGTCATTCTTCTATATGCAACTAGAATCCCCTCTATATTTAAAATGTGGGGCAGACTTCAGCATGCTAAACATGCTGACGAATTACGCCCTAAGCTTCCCAAAAGACTTAGATATATTACTGACAACTACAACCATATCTTTGAACAGCCCACGTTATTTTACGCCGTTGTTATCTACATATTTTTGATGGAACATACTGACAATATTCATGTTTATTTAGCATGGGGGTATGTTGCAACACGAGTGATTCATACTGCCATTCAATTAACAACAAATAATGTTTCTTGGAGAGCAACTATCTTCAGTATTTCAGGTTTGTGTTTAATCGCAATGATAATAAGAGAATCTTTATTTTTTATATAGATTTATCTATTCCCACTCAATAACTAGATTACGTCTTTTGATCAGCCAAGTTATAGGCAGGCTGCGTTACCGAGTAAGCCCAATAGAAAAAAATAAACTGGAATGGTAGACGAACATAAAGCAGTGCAACAGGGAGATCAGGAAAAGCCTCAGGTGTAATAGCCATATAAATATTAGCAGGATAAACGGCAACTAGCAGAGCAACTAATCCCCAACCAGCTATTTTGCGCAGGCGAGGAATCAAAACACAGACGCCTCCTAGCACTTCAAAAAAGCCACTGATATAAACAGCCTCAGAATGCAGTGGAAAAGCCGGAGGCATAATGGATAAATAAAAGTCTGGATTAACAAAATGATCTACTCCCGCATTGATAAAAAAAGCAGCCAACCCAAATAGAACCAACTTTTTCCACCAACCGGCAGGTAGTTGAAGTACAGCAAAAAAATTAGTTGCAGTGTTCATCTTTTTAACTTTTTCATTTCAGAACTTTATTCCCACTCAACAGTAATCTATTTTATTTTCTAGGATAATTGCAACCTTTTTTAAATAATTAAGGTACATATAAGTAAGAACAATTTAATTAATAAAAAAGGAGAATTTTATGGAAGGCTTACTCGCAGTTATTGGTATTTTTGGAATGCCAGTCTTTATCGTTTTTATTTATTTTCATTTTGCCAATAAAAGTAAAGAACAATTTCATACAACATTGCAAAAATTAATTGAAAGCGGGCAAGAATTGTCCCCAGAATTATTGCAAAGTATTCCAGGTTATAAAAAGGAAAATGAAAATGGAAAAAGGAATGATATTCGTACTGGAACCATTACCTCAGGAGTAGGCATTGGTATAGTTTTATTTGGACAAGCCAAGCAATTTCAGGTTGGTGTTTCAGAGGCTCCACTTGTCGGAATTGGGCTACTGGTATTATCAATTGGTTTGGGAATTCTTGCCTATGGTATTTACAACAAACATAAGAAAGTTAATGATGTTTCTTAATGGAAACAGATGAAGAACTGGTTAGAAGAACTCTCTCTGAAGGAAGCCACCATTTTGGGGTTTTAATACAGAGATATGCTGATTATTTATTTGGATTGGGCATGCGGTTAACTTCAGGTAATAAAGAGCTTGCTGAAGATATCTCTCAACAAGCTTTTATGAAGTCTTTTACGTATCTTAAAAGTTTTAATTCACAGAAGAAGTTTAAACATTGGCTTACCGGTATCGCGGTAAATTGTTATAAAGATTTGATTCAAAAAGAGAATCAGCACTTATCTTTAAACGTAAATGATGAGCCAAGTTATACGCCGCATCTTGAAGGCAATATAGATTTTTTTAATCTCATTAAACCCCTCACTGAAGATGAAAAGATTCTATTCACACTAAAGTATGTCTACGAGTACCAAATTAATGAAATAGCGGATTTATTAAACCAAAAATCTGGCACAGTAAAATCCAAGATAAGTCGAGCTTTGGAGAAATTAAAATGAACCAATTAGAAACTATCATAGAAAAAGAAAAGGAAACTTCTTATTCTCAAAGAAATAAAGAGTTATTTAGCTTCTATACACTTACCCTAATCAATCAAGAACAAGCATCTAGAAAATTAAAAAGAAAGCTGTGGGTTTCTCTCTTATTAATTACTGGTAGCTTATTCCTCTTACTCTCTCCGATAAGCGAAATGATGAACTATTTCATTCTCAATTTAAGCAGTCCAAGTACGGTTGATATTTTTAAAATGGCAGCGGTTAGTTATGGATTCTTATTTGTTTTGATTGTATTACTCAAAAAAAGAATCACCATTTTGAGCTAAGAATCAATAGTATGTATAGGTTTCGCATGAGTTATTTTTTTATTCCCACTCAATAGAAATGCGTTTTTAAATACTTGATTTTAAAGGGTTTTTTATAATGTTTGTATGGACTTTGTATCATTTTCTGATTTTCATATTTGAAATTAAATCTCTAATTTTTGAACTACTCCACAGTCGCTGGAGGTTTCCCTATTGCGGTAAAGAGCCCCGTATCAGTTCGCCATCCATTATTACAATTGATGGCTTGATCTTCCAGATCTCATAACGATCTACGTCAAAGAGATTTTCATCGAACACCAATAGATCAGCTAGCTTTCCTGTTTCAATCGACCCGATCTCGTTTTCCATGCGAAGCTGGTATGCGCCGTTTGTGGTGTATCCCCGGATCATCATTTCAAGATCGAGTCGTTCAGATGCAGGTGCTCTGATCTTGTCTTGTCCTTCTTCCCACAATTCCTTGGGATACTGTCGGTTGTGTCCAACCTGCATTCCAAAATATGGGCTTAGGGAAGTATTTAGCATGTCGCCACCCCACCCATCACTGGAAAAAGTTACGATGGCGCCAATGTCAAAAAGAGATCTGGGTTGATACAAATTTGCATAACGATCTGCCCCGAGTGACGCTTTAACCACATCATCATTATTTATGCCAAGCCACCACGGAGTGAAATTTGAAATGATGCCCAAATCTTTGATCCTCGAAAAGTCATCAGGATTGATGAACTCCAGATGCGCGATTGTGACTCTTGGGTAAAAGCTATCTTTGACGACGTCCTTCGCTGCCTCTACGGCATTGATCACAGTCCTAACTGCGAGATCTCCAATGGTGTGAACATGCAGATCCAATTTTTCCTGATTTAGCTCTATCAAGAAGTCTCGAAGCTCGTCCACCGTCAACATGGTATTCGCAACATAGCCAGGATCGTCAGTGTAGGGTTCTAGCATTCCTCCTGACCGGTTTTCATTAATACCATCCATGAAGAGCTTGATAGTATTGAATTGGAGACGTTCGCCACCGTAAGTATTCCTGAAACGTTTTATTTCTGAAATGGCTAGCTTTGTTCTTTCGGGTGTGAAAATTTGATATGTGCCTTCATATCGGATCGGCAATCTTCCTTCTCCTTCCAGCTTCGACAGGATAGCGTATACCTGATCCTCGTAACCAAAGTTGCCAGCATCATAAAGCGTCGTAATGCCATACTCGCTCAGTGTTTGTAAGGTAGATACAATTGTCTCTTCGTGCAATCTTTTGCCAGCATCGTCATTAATCGGAAACTGTTTTGCAAAATGCTGCCAACCAGCACCCTCTTTTACCCACCCCGTAAGTTCTCCGTTTTGGTCTCGAACATAGGTTGCAACACCCTGTAGAGGATCTGGTGAGTTTTTATCAATGCCCAGTACTTCCAACGCTTTAGAGTTCAACCATCTATCATGCCAAGCATTACTTACGAACCATACCGGGCGATCGGGAACAATGACATCTAGTTCCGCCTTGTTGGGCCCTGCAGTGCCATGCACATACATATCGATCGGCCAGCAACATAGTCGTAAATATTCGTCATCAGGGTGGTCGTCTGCGTATTTTTTCACCGCTGCCAGCATAGCTTCCCGGCTGGTTTCCGAGATTTCGCCATAATTCTCAACATCTACGTAGCCTGGGTGGGCATGGGAATCGATCATGCCGGGAATGACAAGACGCCCCTTAAACTTAGTGGAATGGGTGCTTTTGGATTTGTACTTTAAGACTCCCGCTTCATCGCCAACGTAAATGAATTTACCATCCTTAATGGCCACCGCTTCAGCCCACGGCTGTTTCTTATTCGACGTAAAAATTTTGGCACCGGTGATAATCAGATCTGCACTTTCTTTCGTTTTGATATCGGAAGTAAGTTGGCAGGAACTTGTCAACACGATCAATAGCGCTGAAAACCATGAATAGTTTTTGAGTTCTATCCGAATTTTATTCTCCTATTTAGTTATTGATTATATTGACTTTATTCCCACTCAATAGTTATCAGATAACCCTCGGCCATCTCTTCGCCGGTGGCCCACAGGCGCTCTGCCATTGGCTTATCGAATATGTGGTTATCACCACCGACGGTAACCGCATTACAGTCCTCAAAATAGGCGCCGCTGACTCCCTTGAGAGCGGGATTGGTAGCCACATAAACCTGAGTGGCGGCCCCCTCTTGGGGTGTTTTCGCAATGAGGTCGCCAAACCAGTCAAACGCTTTACGCAGAACTATAGGGGCGGTGCGAGCGATATTGGTTTTGACCAAACCCGGATGAATAACATTGGAAGTAACGCTGGAGCCTTCCAACCGTGCGGCCAGTTCAAGGGAAAATAAGGCATTGGCCAACTTGGATCGACCGTAAGCTTCCTGCGAATCGAATACACCTTCACCTCGAAGGTTGTCAAAGTCTATGCCCACCGCAGGTGCCTGAATATAAGCAGATCTACTACCAACATGGACAATACGGCCTGCCTGAGCCTGTTTCATCAAGGGCATTAACCTGTTTACCAAAACAAAGTGACCCAGATAATTCACCGCGAATATCTTCTCGACGCCGTTCACCAATTCCAATTCGCCAAAGGTATTAATGCCCGCATTACACACCAGGATATCGATGGGAAGACCTAGTCCGGCAACTGTGTCTGCGCATTCTACAACGGATTGCAAGCTGGACAACTCCAAGGCCACGGGGGTAGTAGTGCCCGGCACGCCGGAACAGGCTTTACTGGCTTTCTCAAGAGTTCTACCGGTACCGATAACATGTGCACCCCGCAGCGCTAACACCCGCATGGTCTCGAGGCCCAAGCCGGAATTACAGCCAGTGACCATGGCCGTCTTTCCTGTTAAGTCCAATCCCAGGGTCACCTCCTCAGCTGTCGATGTCGCACCATAGCGTCCCACCGGATAACTATCGTCAATGCTTACAACAGGCTCATCTCCATCGCAGCCCCCTAGCACCGGCATTGCAGCCATCGTTGTCCCATACAAAAACTGTCGCCTGTTCATTTTTATCCTCTCATTCCCACTCTTTATTCTTCCTTGTAATCTTTTCCTAAAACTCCCTTTTCTTTCAGAGTTTTTATCAGTTTTTCTACTCTTACAAATGCTACTATTCCCATCATTCCGAAAACAAACCCGATTACTGCTAATCCCTCCATAATTTTCTCCTTTTAATTTACTGTTGCCAAGATATTTACTTAAAAATATTTGCCGTGGAAATCTTGAATATCAGGATCTACTAGTGCATCTGATACTTTTAATTCTCTAAAGAGAGTTAAAGAACTTAAAGTTTTACAACGACTTAAGGCTACATAAGCTTGACCGGTTGCAAAAGCTCCATCGCCTAGATCAACCGAACAACTTTCCAAAGTTAACCCTTGAGATTTATGGATTGTTACAGCCCACCCTAATTTAATAGGGAATTGCTTAAAAGAAGAAACTACCTCTTCTAAAACCTCGTCATAGTCATCATCATAGGTAAATTTCACTTTGTTCCATTCTTCTCTTTCTACTTTATAAGTCTTTCCGTCAACTTTTACCTTGATACACTTCTTCTTTTTATCTAAACATTCAGAGACTGTCCCTACAGTGCCGTTAACCCATCGTCCTTCACAATCATTTTTTATGAACATAACCTTTGCACCTTTCTTTATTCTTAATTCTCGTGGTGCAGGAAGGTCATTTTCTTTTAATTCCCCGAATTCCTTAGATTTAATAACCTCTTCAGGGTTGTCATTGTGAGACAATTTATGATGATTAATCTCTTCCGCCCTATTCTTTCTAGAAGTCAGTGTCATAAAAGGATCTACTTCGAGTGTTGAATCGAAACAGAGGTTATTAATTCTATCTATTGTTGTCTCCAAATCTTGCCCTAATCTAATGTTATTGAGCAAATTATAGAAATCATCATCTTCTTCTTGCCTAAAAGATTTTGTTAACTCATAAAAAATTTTTCCTTCTATTTCCTTATAACTGTGAGCATCAAAGAAATAGACTGAGTCGTATTTTTCATATATTGCTCTTTCTTCATGTTGTTTTACTACAGGAGGTAATTGGAAAAGATCACCACAGGCTAGCACATCAACTCCTCCAAAAGGCTCAGTTGATTTTCTATGAATTTGTAATGATTGAGAAACAGCATCCAGCATGGGAGCTCTTACCATTGAAATTTCATCAATAATTAAAAGTTCAAGATTTTTAAGTAATTTATTAAACCTGGGATCTTTGGATTTAGTAATTTCAGGAATTGTGTCGAATCCAATTCTGAAAGCAGAGTTGATGGTAGCACCTCCAATATTAAGAGCAGCTATACCTGTTGGTGCAACAACCATCTTTTTTTTATCAACTTGAATTTTTACACGTTCTAACAAAGTGGTTTTTCCTGTCCCAGCTGCACCTGTTAAAAATATAAATTTTTGATCGCCATTTTCCTCAGTAAATAAATCAACGATTTCATCTTGGACTTCGTTAAAACTATTGGATTTATTGTTCACTTAATATTTACGTAAGTTATTGATTTTATTTATTTTATTCCCACTCAATAGTGACGTTGTTTTTGTACTTCCTAAAAGTCAATATAATCAATGGTTTATGGCTCTTTTTTTCTTTCGTTAAATTAGTGTGTAACATTTGTGTAACTAATTACCCTCTTTTTTAGTCTACTTCTCTTTTAAATTGTATATCAAATCAACAACCTATATT
>Ga0208060_1000459_pt1 | contig 12257 bp, 8 predicted proteins | sample DeeseametaMP0901_FD_184200 | JGI IMG/M metagenome (GOLD analysis project Ga0208060, IMG submission 184200) | Marine microbial communities from the Deep Indian Ocean - MP0901 (SPAdes) | ecosystem: Environmental > Aquatic > Marine > Oceanic | place: East of Durban, South Africa, South Indian Ocean... | reverse complement strand
CAAAAAAATGACTTTATCAGCTTTATTACTATCTACTTTAGCATTCGACGCAGCACCAGCTCCTAGCTTTGATACAACAAAACTTCAAGGTACTGGTGGAATCATTATTCTAAACCCGAAAAAGAAAAATCAAGAATTACAGGGAACTGGTGGGATAATCATTCTTAACCCAAAGAAAAAAGAAAATTAATATAAAGTAAAGAAAACCAGCCAAGAGCTGGTTTTTTTTATGCTATAAGATTATGATTATGAACATCTTTAGTAGGATGATTCATGCAATATTTAGTCGAATTATACAATGAGTTGCTTGTAGCAACAGCTGTTCATAAAGTGTTTTCAGTGCAGGTAATCATTGCAATAAGTTATGCAGTTGCTTTAGTCCTATCATTTTATAGAGCCCTACGAAATAGAGAGCTTTTCAGTGATTTCTTATCAATAGCCGTGGTTGTGTTTAAATATCAGCTTACATCTCTACTTATGGAAAAAGTACTTATATACGTTCAAGAAACCGGTGAAAGTGGAATTGCTCAAAATGTTTATCTGAGTGTGGCTGGGATAAACCTCTTAAGTTTATATATCCTATACAAATTACATCAGCGATTCAGCTATAAGTATGGAGAGCTGTTTTTAAGTGTATTCAAGCTCACGATCGTAGTGACAATCGCACATTTAATTGTCTGGGTTAAGTTTGTTGTCTTAAACATTCAAGAAGAACACGCCTACATACACTACATGTATAGTTTTATTGTGCTCTACATTAGTATTGTCCTTGCTGTTGTAATGTTGTTTCCGGGTCTTTTGAAAACCAAATTAAAACTATTACTTAGTCCAAGCTGGCCGTTTGGAACAAAAAGTTAACATGAATTTATGATGTTTTTCAGTCCTATAACTTCATTTATAATGCTTTTTCCTGATGTATTGCGAACCAAGTTTGGGTGTATAGTAACATTTAGTTTACCGAGGGATCGTAATGCTTGAACTAATTTACATAGCCATTGTCGTTTTAGCCATCTTGCTTGTTGCAAGTACATGGTTGATTGCGCGTAAAAATATCTTTGAAGATCAAATCAGATCTAAATCAGTTGAGGTAGTTTGGTGCACGTTACAAGCTGAGCATGAAACAGATATCAGCAAAGCAATTAAACTATTTAATAAAGCTGAACAGTTAAAGAGTGAAATTGCCACCTTAATGGGTAATTCACCGCAAGCTGCAGACTTTAAGTTAGCAGAGCCTGTTGGGCTTGATAGTAATGAAATAAAAGAGTTATCGCTTGGGGAGCTGCAGCGCTACTACGATAAACAAAATAATATATCCGATATCTACGATAAAATGTACAAAGGTAAGAATTAGTAAAAAGCCAGGTTATTTAACCTGGCTTTGTATTTTGAGCTCATTTTTTATTTGTTTTAGCTGAATATCTGCAAGCTGACTAAGGGCTTCATGAGTGTGATTATCACCTTTAATTAGCCCTGCCATAGAAAGCTTTTTTATACTCTTAATAATACCGTTACTTACTGCTTGTAGTAACGCCCCATCAAGTGTCACTGTGGTTTGTTCGCTACCATTAAGTAGTGAATCAAAGCTAACTTCAGAAGCTTTAGCCACGTTATCAATTAGTTCATAAGGCACTGCAGCAATTTCAATACTTTGCTCGCAAAAACCTGATGTTAACGATAAGTGCCTTTCTAATTCAGCATAGTTTTGCACCTTACAAAGCGTACATATGCGCTTAAAAATATCACTCACATGCTGTTGCTCGGTGCTGAGCGTTTGATTAAACATAGCATGTCCTTGCGCTGCTTTTTTGTTTATATTAAACGACTTTTCAGAAGATCTCATTAATAAAGTTAAGGTGTGACCATTTTTTAGCCCATAAATAAGGCTATTTGATGATATAAGCCAATTCCTACTAATACATTGAAAGGAAAGGTAATGCCCAAAGAACATAACATGGCTAAACCAATGTCTGCATCGGGTATGGCTGCTTTAATCGCGGCAGGGGCTGCTATGTAAGAGGCACTTGCAACTAGGCTTGCTAGTATTACCACAGAGCCTAACTCTAGTTGTAATGCAGTACCAACGCAGACCCCGATTGCACCTAATAAATTTGGTGTTATGAGAGCAAATAATGCTAATCGCCATTGATGCCATGGAATAGGGCGCAGAGTTTGTGCAGCCATTAAACCCATTTCAAGAAGGAATAGTGCCAGCACAACTTTAAAGCTGTTCGTTAATAGACTCGTTACTTGGCTCCCTTGTTGTGTGCCGTACATCATGCCAATAATTACACCACCAACTAGCAGAATGACACTTTTGTTAGTGAGTGTTTCATGCCAAAGTGCTTTTAGAGAAAGGTTTTGTCCAGAACCATTACCAAGGCGGCGATACAGTAACAATCCAACAATAATCGCAGGTAACTCAAGCATTACTAAATACAGAGTGACTTCAGCACCTACATTAAGTGAATTCGATTCAGCATAGGCTAAAGCAACTGCAAATGTACCTGCGCTTACTGAGCCGTAATGGGCAGCAATACTTGCGCTATTAGCAACAGAGAGGTTTAGCAGTTTGTTTAAAATAGGAAACAGCATCAATGGTATTAAGCCACCAAGTAGTAATACAGCGCCCATTTCTGGTAGAAGTTGCCAATGCAAATTGCCATGCAGCACCATACCTCCTTTTAAGCCAATGGTGAGCATTAACAATAGGCTAAGAGTTTCATAGGTCGCTTGCGGAATTTTTAGGTCAGAGCGAAGTAATCCGGCAGTGAGTCCTAAAACAAAAAACATTACAACAATATCAGGCACTTTGTTCTCCTCTTGATTAAAAAGCGCCGCTATTCTAGATAAAAAATCACATAGTAAATAATAAAATAAATGATAATATCCTATAGGTTTTTATCTATGGGTTTGATTTTATGGATTTAAGGCATATTTCTTTTCGTTTACTCGAGGTATTCATGTGCGTTGTAAAAACACGCTCAATTAGTGAAACAGCAAGGCAATTACATTTAACGCAACCAACGGTATCGCAGCAAATTAAACGCTTACAAGAAACAGTCAATGAGCCATTAGTGATGGTTAATCAGCAGCGAATACATGTTACAGAAGCGGGTTTTGCGTTGTTTCAAACATGTCAGCAGGTGTTTGGTTATTTTGATGATTATCAAGATTACTTAGCTGAACTCAGAGGCGGTGAGCGTGGACGCTGTAAAATAGCCATGGTTAACACCGCGCAATATATCTTGCCTAAATTACTTGGTCCGTATAGTAATTTACACCCTCATGTTGAGTTACCCCTTGAAATAGGTAACCGGGCTGAAGTGCTAGCCCGATTTGAAAGAGGCGAAGACGATATTTATGTCTTTAGTCATCCACCGTCATTAGAACATGCAAAAGCAGGACGGTTTTTACAAAACCCATTAGTGTTTATTGCACCAACCAACCATGCGCTCGCGAGTCAGACTCAGGTCACATTACAAGACTTAGTATCTGAACGTTTTTTGCTTCGAGAGCCTGGTTCTGCCACACGAATGCTGTTTGAAAGTGAACTGCAAAGCAGAGGCTTTGTATTAAGCAACACAGTACAAATGGCAAGTAACGAAGCTATTCGGGTTGCGGTTGGTTCAGGAATGGGGCTAGGTGTTGTTTCTCGCCATGTATTGCCACCCCATGATACAAGTTTTTGTATGTTAGATGTAAAAGATGTCAATTTAGCTAGTCATTGGTATTTTGTGGTACGCACCGATCGCCATTTATCTCATGCGGCGCGTAGCTTTTTAAAATTTGCTCAATTGAATTTAGAACAATGCTTAAATAAACAGTGGGTCACTAATGAGCTAAACCTACTCAATGAAAGCTTAAATTAAAGATTCTAACTACCGCATTTAAAATGCCATAGTTACAACTTGATTTCGGCCATTTGACTTGGCTTTGTACAAACCTTTATCGGCTTCTGCGAGCAATTCATTGACATCATTGGTGCCCGATTTATGTGTAATAATACCGACACTGATCGTAAGCTTTAGAGCTTGGTTTTGATAAAAGAAACGATCGTTGTGTATCGCTAAACGAATTCGTTCAGATAGGCTTTCGCCTTGAGTTTGAGTGGTGCTAGGTAGTATGACTGCAAATTCTTCACCACCGATTCTGGCCACCAAATCGTGTTCACGTAGTTGGCTTTTAATCTTTTTTGCAACCCATTTGAGTGCTTCATCTCCTGTTTCGTGTCCATATTGGTCATTTACTTTTTTAAAGAAATCGATATCAATCATCAAAGCGCAGAGTTCAGTCAGGTTATGATTAGCTTGTTCTAAGTAGCTGTTACTAATTGTTATAAATGATCTACGGTTTAATAATCCAGTGAGTGGATCTCGATTTGCTAGATCGTTTAGTACTTGCTCTGATTCTAAAAACATCATTAATGGCCAGATCATGGCGGTTAGAGTGGTAATTATAATATGGCTTATCAGAATGACCGCGAGAATGTGAGTTAAATCAGTATCAATAATGTCTTGATAATCCGAAACTAAAAGCGAAAACTGTAAAAGCATAATTAAAGCATGAATTACAAAGCATAGTTTTAGTAAAGCAAGATGCATGATGCGCTCAACCTGTAGTTTTCTGAGGGCAAAAGCAGCGTAGCTAAAGCATATGGCGATAATGGCCGTGGTGATTATTTGGTTTAACGCGGAGTCATGCACTGGCAGCAATATCAGCATGGATAGAGTCACTACAAATGCACAGGCTTTATGATATTTTTTATCTGACTGACTGAACGCATGGATCCCTAAAATTGCAGCTAAAGGCGCTGAAATAATGAGTAAATCAGCCAAGTAATGGGTAATTAAGGGGAAGTCGATAAAAACACGCAGAGATGCGGTGATCTGCGCAAATACGAAAAGTAAACACGAACTACCCCAATATAAATAGCTTGCTTGTTGTCTCAAGAAATATAAAGACAGTAGAAACGCCCCAATAATCACATTCAATAAAATTGAAATGCTGATTATGGTGGGTAAATGCATCATGATTTTCCCTGGATAATCACTCGACTAAAATCAGGTTAATTATTATGTATTAGTTGAATCTTATCAACTAGTACATTGTAACTATAATTTCAGACTTTCTAATGCGGGCTTCAATGTTGGGTAATGGAAGCGGAAATTGTGATTAAGTAATTTATTGGGAAGCACAAATTGACCATGAAGTAGAAGATCTGACATCTCTCCCATCATCAATTTGAGAACCCAACTAGGCATACGCAACATGGCAGGACGCGAAATTACATTCGCAAGTGTTTGACTAAATTCATTATTATCAACGGGGTTTGGCGCGGTGGCATTAATTGGTCCTTGAATTTCTTGATGTGAAAGCACAAAAAGAATGAGTTGGATCATGTCGTCAATATGGATCCACGACATCCCTTGACGACCATGACCTAAAGGGCCACCAAAACCAAACTTGAAAGCTGGCAACATTTTACCTAAAGCTCCCCCTTGTTTTGCTAAAACGATGCCTGTACGCAGCAAGCAAACGCGAGTTTGATCACCGTGCGCTTTCGTTGCGGCATGCTCCCAATCACGACAAAGGACATGGCTAAATTCAGGGTATATATCATTAAAGCTTTCATCGATTGGCTGGTTTTCTTGACGGCCATAAAAACCAATCGCACTGCCAGAAATGAATGTGTGAGGAGGGGACTCACAGCGGCTAATCGCTTTTGAGATTTGTTGGGTAAGATTAATCCGGCTATTAAGTAAAGTGCGCTTTTGCGATTCACTCCAACGTTTATTGACGATTGGCTCTCCTGCAAGATTAATGACAGCATCAATCTTTTCAAAATTGACTTCATCTAACGACTTAATTGTGTGTACCTGATGAGTTAGTATCACAGCAGCTTGTATCGGATTGCGTGTTAGCACAGTAACCTTGTGGTGATTAAGTAAGAAAGGGCACAAATGTCTACCAATGAGGCCTGTTCCACCTGTTAATAAAATATGCATAGTGCTACCTTAATTAAAATCTGTGTGTATTTTTTATACATAGTGATGGGGCTTTTTGCAAATTTATACGTATAAAGCAGTAATTTAGATTAGTCTTCTAGCCGCGATTGTTGTGTATGTGATAACTATTCTTTGACTCATGCTTAGCGTGATACATTGCTTGGTCAGCGAGTTTAAGTAGATGTTGATGATTTAGGCTGTGATCAGGAGCGAGGGCTACTCCAATACTTAATGAAATATTTAATGTCAGCTGTTCGAGTACAAAAGGATTGTCAAAACGTGCTAATAAATGAGTGATCATCGCATTAACGTATCTGTATTTGGCAATATTATGTGTAATTATGACAAATTCATCTCCTCCATAACGATATACATCATCATCAGCTCTAACAGATGACGTAATTCGTTTTGCGGTTTCAATGAGAATTTGGTCACCAATTAAATGACCATACTCATCATTCAGTTTTTTGAATTTATTGATATCTATAAATATAACGGCCAGCTTACTGTCTTTAGAGCAAGTAGAAATGGCTTGCTTTAATGCAGGCTTTAGTTCTGTTCTATTCAAAACACCTGTAAGGTGATCATGACTAGCTTGAAAATTTAACTTGCTCGTTCGTTTATAAACAATGTCACTCATGCGTGCAAAACGTTTTAACACAAAGCCAATTTCATCGTTGTAATTAATCGTCAACATTTTAGGTCTTTCGCCTTTTTCTAGTTGTTCAGTGTTTCGAATTAACAACTTAAGAGGTTTAAAAAGCCTTGAATTAATATAAAAAGCACAAAAAACTAACAAGGTCACTATTAGTGGTATTTGCAAAGTAACAAACCGAGTTATGAATAGTCTGTTTCTTTGGTAGTCAGCATTTTGCTGTTCTAGCTTGGCACGTTCAATATTTTGAAACAGTAAAATATGCTTGCGGATTTGGTCCATATACTGTTTCCCCTCATTCGTCAAAACAATCGCTTTTGCTTCTTCGATTGCATATGGCGTGTTTTGCATTACAAGTGTGACAGTTAACGCTAACTCCGCTAACTTTTTGTCGACTAGCTCATCTATTACTGCAAGTGTATTTTGTTGTTCGGGGTTACTTAGCGTTAGTCTATTGATGGCTAAAAAATGTTGTTTAACTTGTTCAAGTGCCGCGTAGTAGGGTTCTAAATAGTTCAGATCCTGCGTTAATAAATAACCACGTTGCCCGGTTTCTGCGTTCGTTATTTGATTGTAGAGCTTTTCTGATTCATCGAGCACATCATGAGTATGGATCACTGCCTCAAGCTTAGCCTGACCTTGTTTATCTAATACATAGATAATGAAGGTATTGGCTACCACCACTAAAAAAATGGTAGATAGCAAAAAGATGAATTTAATTCTCAGCGACATTGAAATAGCGACAGCCTAAAATTACTAACCTTTAATGATAAAGTATTGACTGAGATTGAGTATTTTACCAGTTTGAGTTTTGATATATGGATTCAAAATTTTAGCTAATTCATTAATGTGAGCTTAACAAATTGGTGCAGATTGTGTTTATTTTTGGTATTTTGGTCCCGATAATAAGTAAAAAATGTATTTAAGGAACTATTATGCATAAGGGATTAATTGCAGGTGCTGCAGTTTTTAGTATGTTCAGTGCATACTCTCTTCAAGCTGCAACAGTCGAAAGGGTAAGTCCATCTAACAAGCCTCAACTTCAAAACCTGTTGTTAATGAATCAGACTCTTCAAAAAAGCCAAATAAAAGGCTCTTATTTTGAAGAAATTACTTCTACTCACCAACACTCTAATAGTGTGTTAAGAAAAAGCTCATCAAATAAAATTCTGCAGCAGTATTACTCTGGTATTCCTATTTGGGGTCAGCAAATTCGTGTTCAAGAGAAGTCACAGCACATGAGTGGCTTTTTTGCGACCGGCATCAATGATGCGCAATTACAATTAAGAGCGAACAATCAATTTGATTTAGATACTGCAGTTAACGCAGTACTTGAAGCTGCTAAATTGTCATTAGACTTGCCATATAAGCTTATAAAATCAGAACGTTATATTTATGTTAAGGATGATAAAGCTCATTACGCATATTTAATTGAACTTGAAATTTTAAATGCCGAACATGAGTCAAAGCCTTCAGCTATCATCAGTGAAAATACTTATGAAGTGTATAAAGCGTGGAATAATATTAAGCACACACAGGCGATGGGTCCTGGGGGGAATGAGAAAGTTGGCCGTTATGAATATGGCGAAGATTATCCTGCCTTTGCAGTTTCTCAAGTAGGAGAAACATGCTTTTTAGAGAATGATAAAGTGAAAACTGTTTCGATGGAGTCAGGCAGTGAGCCATCATCTGCGTTTTCATTCCCGTGTGATCGAAATACTCACAAAGAGGTCAATGGTGCCTATTCGCCTTTAAACGATGCGCATGCATTTGGTACCTCAGTGTTTGATATGTATGAGCAATGGTACAACACGGCGCCCCTGACCTTTAAATTATTACTGCGTGTTCACCAAGGAGATGGATGGGAAAACGCCACCTGGAATGGCTCTGCGATGAGTTTTGGTGATGGTGCTGATAGCTTTTACCCACTAGTATCTTTGGATATTGTATCTCACGAGGTAAGTCATGGTGTAACAGAACAAAATTCTAATTTATTTTATTTTGACCAATCAGGCGGGATAAATGAATCTTTTTCAGACATGGCTGGTGAAACTGCTGAATACTTTGTCAGAGGCACTACAGATTGGTTGTCGGGTGCCGACATCACAAAAAATAGAACTGCATTGCGTTATTTTGAAACACCGTCAAATGATGGTATTTCAATAGACCATGCATCAGAGTTTTATTCTGGCATTGATGTCCATTACAGTAGTGGTGTATTTAACAGAGCATTTTATTTACTTGCAAATAAGCCTGAGTGGGATCCGCGAAAAGCTTTTCAAATTATGCTTTACGCAAACCAAAATTATTGGGTTAATTCAACTGACTTTATCGATGGAGCATGTGGGGCAATAAACAGCGCCATAGATTTAGGTTATGCAGCAAATGATGTTGTTGATGCATTCAATACGGTAGGCGTTGTATGTAATAACATCCAATTCATTGATAATGATAACGATGAAATGGATGACAACTGGGAGCTGTTATACTCACTCGATCCATCAGACCCTACAGATGCAGCAGGTGATCTTGATGAAGATGGATTGAGCAACCTAGAAGAATACAGATTAAATTCGTTGCCAAATAATTCTGATACAGATGACGATGGCCTAACGGACTATCAAGAACATCATGAATATCAAACGAGCTTAACTAATCCAGATTCTGATAACGACAAAATGACAGATGGTTGGGAAGTCAATTTTTCGTTAGATCCACTAGACAGTGCAGATGCACAAAGTGACTTAGATCAAGATAGCTTCACTAACCTAATTGAATTTTTATTAGGTTCAGACCCAACGGATGCAGATTCTACGCCTTCAATTCCTGCAACAATCTCTTTTAACTTTAACGATAATCTTGTTCCTGAAAGTTTTAATTTTACAGATCCTTCTACGTCATGGATAACGTCACAAATAGATGAAAGCTATAGCTTCTCTTTGGCTAATAATGATATTGACGATAGTCAAGTGACTAGTTTTGAATACAGCTTTGTAACAGACCAGACTAAGTATTTAAGTTTCATTTATAAACTTTCTACAGAAGCAGGTTTTGACCATTTGTATGTATACCTAAACGAGCAATTAATTGTTATTGATTCTGGTATTACCGATTGGCGCTCTTTCGAGCAGGTCATTCCTGCAGGCTTAAATACACTTAAATTCGCATATATTAAAGATGGTTCTGTATCATCCGGTTTAGATACTGTCTTCATTGATAACATTTATATCAGTAATGAGTTTGCTGATAATGATGGTGATTCAATACCTGACTCTTGGGAAGTTGTGCACGGCTTAGATCCTTCAAATTCAGATGATGCATTACTAGATAATGATAATGACGGTTTGAGTAATCTAAATGAGTTTTTACATCAGGGAGACCCCAATAACCTTGATACAGATGGAGACCAAATTCCAGACGGCTGGGAATATGAACATGGTCTAAATTTAACAGACTCTACTGATGCCATGCTTGATAGTGATAATGATGGATTTAGCAACTTTACCGAGTTTCAGTTACAAACTGATCCGCAGGATGCAGAGTCATTTCCAGAGCAATTGAATCTAACTAGTTCATTTGAAGATTCTAGACTACCTCAATGGTTTAACCATTCATCAGAGAACAATGCAGATTGGTACATTGATAATAGTTTTGCTACCGATGGTTCGCAAAGCATTCGCTCCGGTAAAATCTCAGATGGTCAAATGAGCTCATTCAGTGCTACAGGCGTCTTCGCTGAAGCATACCTTGTATTTGACTATAAAATAGAGTCTGAAGAATGTTGCGACTCTTTTATAATGAAAATAAATGGTTCAAACAGTGATATTGAGTGGATCGCTGGGACTAAAGAAGGGTCGGTAATAGTTAAAATCCCCGAAGGTGTTAACGTTATTGAGTTTTCATATTCAAAAGATGGATCAATATCTACTGGAGAGGATGCTGTTTGGCTAGATAATTTTAAGTTTATTGCTAAAACGAGCGATGCTGATACAGATAGTGATGGGTTGCCAGATTTTTGGGAAGTTGAAAATGGGCTTAATTTAACTGATGCTAATGATGCATCTTCTGACTACGATAATGACGCATTAACAGCTCTGCAAGAGTATGGTATTGGAACAGATCCTAGGCTTTCGGATAGTGATGGAGATGAACTTCCTGACGGTTACGAAGTAAATGTACTTATGACCTCACCGATTAATGCAAATGTTACTGGTGCTGATTTAGATGAAGATGGTTATACAGACGTACAAGAGTATTATGCACAAAGCTCGCCTTCAGAATACGCTTCAACGCCTTCAGCAATTAATAACCTTTTCGAAAGCTTTGAAAGTGCAGGATTACCTAACCGCTTTACGGTGTTAGCAGCAAATAATGTTGACTGGATTTCAAGTGATACTTGGTCTTCTAACGGAGTGAATAGCCTTTCTTTCAATCCTAAGTTTGATGGCGAAAATTATACAGAAGTAAATGCAGGTTTTGCTATTGCTGGCTTGTTTGAGCAGGGTTTTATCACAATTGACTATAGAGTTAACAAATATGACCGCTTTAATGTTCAACTAAACAACGAAAACATTCAGGTTCAATATAATGAGTCTCGTTTACTAATACCTGTCACTGATGGCTTCAACGTCATAAAACTTAATCTAGTTGATGCTGATTTTTACCGCTATGATCCATTCTTTATTGATAGAGTTATGTGGGTTTCAGAGGTTGATACTCGTTTAGATAGCGACAATGACGGTATTGCAGATTTTTGGGAGTATCAATTTGGCTTAAATGTTCTTGACTCATACGATGCAAGTCAAGATTTAGACAGAGATGGTTTGACTAACTTAACTGAATTTGAAATAGGGTCAAACCCAACAGCTGAAGATACTGATTCAGATGGTGTGGTTGATAGTGAGGATAGTCATCCAGATGATCCAAATTTAGGAGAAAATTTACCACCTGTTTTCTCTGATTTGACAGCTGTGACAATTGAAGGTGTCTATGAAAACACATCTATTCCTAGAAGTCTTTATCCTGAGGTTACTGATAACAATAGAGCAGCAGTTGAGGTATACCCTTTATCTAGAACGCTAGTTTATGGCGAGAATCAAGTGACTTGGGTCGCTGAAGATATTGCAGGGAATAGCGCAAGAGCTGTGCAAACATTCTATGTTACTGATATGACTGCTCCAACCATCCGAAACGATGTCGTCGTTATGAACGGCGAATTTACTGAAGAACAATTGTTTGAAACCTTGCTAGAGCAGTTTATTGTTTTTGATAGGGTGTCAGGCATCAAAGAAATAACTGTCGAATCAGGGCTAGATATAGAGTTTGAGTCAGGGCGTTACTCTGTAGATATTATCGCAAGCGATAATGCTGGTAATGCAGCCTCAGGCACAATAAACCTACATATAAATCCTCGTATTGATATTCAGCCTTTTACCTATGTTTATCGAAATGTTCTGCCTGTCGTTGCGCTTAATGTAAGAGGTAAGCCGTTAAATGGTTACTTGGGCTTGAATTTAACTGCTGGCAATTATAGCCACTATTTTAGTGACTACAGTATCGAAGGGATCAAGAATGTAGTATTAGGAAATACGCTTGAC
>Ga0208060_1000458_pt1 | contig 12274 bp, 9 predicted proteins | sample DeeseametaMP0901_FD_184200 | JGI IMG/M metagenome (GOLD analysis project Ga0208060, IMG submission 184200) | Marine microbial communities from the Deep Indian Ocean - MP0901 (SPAdes) | ecosystem: Environmental > Aquatic > Marine > Oceanic | place: East of Durban, South Africa, South Indian Ocean... | reverse complement strand
TTCATTTCGCTTACTTGAATGTCGCTCAGCAATGGTAACGCCCCCTAAAAAGAAGTCATCACTTTGCTCTGCCAATGTTTTATAGGCATCGGGCAAGCTTAGTTTTATATCACCTACCGATGAGGGGCTACCCACTAAAACGACATTTTTTAAATCGTAGTCGTTTTTAGTTTCATCCAACCAGCCTTTAAACTCCTCTACACCACGTTGTGCCACACTTTTGTAAGTAATGACATCTGGGGCAGATAAATTACGTAGTAAGTGGCTGTATTCACGTGGGTCTACAGTTTGTTTAAACGGAAATGGGCGAGCTTGGTTAGTGCGGCTGCTTTCGTCTTGAATGTCGTAAATTATTACGCCGTCGTATTCAATTTCGTGTAAGCGAGCAAGTAGTTTTTCTGCAATGATTTTTAGTTGCGCTTTATCAGTACCAATTTTAGGCGGGGTAGTACCAATAAGATAAACACCTTGATTGGTGTCTTCTATTTTTTCTTGTAGTGATAAAGCCATAATCCTCATTCCAGCTTAGTCCAATGTATGTAATTTAATATAGCAGCCATTTAGACGTCTAGATAGATTTATTTAGTGAAAGTTTTTCAATCAACTTGAGCTTTTTTCATACTTAAATGTTTTTAAAATAGGGAATTGACACAGTTGTTTACATTATAAATAGCCGATGGGCTCTTATATTTAGTGGCTTTGGGGCATAATCTAAGCGAGTTAGTATTAAACCTAATAACAAATTTGCTCAATTTAAAAAGGGACAACAATGAAATTTAAATTACTAGCAACAAGCTTAGCGGTATCGCTGGCACTAACAGGCTGCGCAACACAGCAAAGCGAAAACACCCAAGCGGCACAACAACAGCAAACAACAAAAGCTGACGAACGTGTATTTTCGCAAGAGTACTTAATCGAAGAGCTTGATAACGGCTTACGTGTAATGGTTGTTAAAACTGATTACCCCGATGTAGTCTCGCTGCAAATTCCGGTATCGGTTGGCTCGCGTAATGAAGTAAAAGCAGGTAAAACCGGTTTTGCTCACTTTTTTGAGCACATGATGTTTAAAGGCTCTAAAAAATTTCCGCAAGAGGAATACACTGCCATATTTAAAAGTGCAGGGGTCGATAACCGTGCTTACACCACTAACGATTACACAAACTACCATTTAAACTTTTCAAAGCAGCACCTTGATAAAGTACTTGAAATTGAAGCCGATATTTTTCAAAACTTAACCTACACCGAAGAGCAATTTAGAACCGAAGCGCTAACGGTTAAAGGGGAATATTTAAAAAATAACGCCAGCCCAATTCGTAAGTTATTGAGCGCAGTACGCGAAGAAGCGTTTGATACGCACACTTATAAACATACCACCATGGGCTTTTTTGAAGATATAGAAGCCATGCCAGATCAAATGGCGTACGGTAAAGAATTTTTTGATAAGTTTTATAAGCCTGAATATGTATCGCTTGTAATTGTGGGCGATGTAGAGCCAGAAGAAACAATGGCTATGGTTAAAAAGCATTGGGGTGGTTGGGAAAAAGGCGATTACGTTGCCGATATTAAAGCTGAGCCAAAGCAGCAAGCACCTAAATATGTACATGAGAAAAACGAAGGTTTGCCTGGTCATTGGTTGCTTGTATCTTACAAAGGCGCAGCATGGGAGCCTGCTAAAAAAGACAGAGCCGCACTTGATTTAATTTCACAGCTTTATTTTTCTAATAACTCCGATTTATACCAAGAGCTAGTTGTTGATAAACAAATAGCGAGTCAAATGTTTACCTACAATCCAGAGACAAAAGATCCTGGCTTACTGCATGTGTTTGTAAAAGTAGAAAACGAAGATGATTTAGCAAAAGCACGCGATGCTATTAACCGCACTTATGCAAAAGCACGTACCGAACTTGTTGATGAGCAAAAACTAAGTGATTTAAAGTCTAACCTTAAATACAGCTTTATTAACGGCTTAGACTCATCGCAAGCGATTGCATCAACCCTTGCAAGTTATATGCATTTTGTGCGCGACCCAGAGGTTATTAACCAGCTTTATAAATCGGCCGACAACATCACAGCACAAGATATTAAAGCTGTGGCTAATAAGTATTTTGTAGATGAGGCGCGTACTACCGTAACTATGTCTGCACTTGATAAAGCGCCAGGGTTTGAGCAAGAAACAAGCTTAAACGCATTAGTCGCTAAGCGTGATAAAGCGCCAGAGGCACCCGTATTTAAAGTGCTTGATAAAACGAATAGCTCGCCGCTGATTGATGTAAACTTTTTATTCAATACAGGGGCTGCTGCCGACCCGCAAGGTAAAAAAGGGGTTGCTGCGCTCACAGCCGCTATGCTTGCTCAAGGTGGCTCGCAAAGTACGAGTTACAAAGACATACAAAAAGCGCTTTATCCGCTTGCTGGCAGCTTTGGTTATCAAATAGATAAAGAAATGCTGTCATTCCAAGGGCGTATTCATAAAGATAACGCTGCTACATGGTATGCGCTTGTAAGCGATCAATTACTTAACCCAGGTTTTAGAGATGATGACTTTAAGCGCCTTAAAAAAGAAATGATCGACGGTATTAAATCGGGATTAAAAGCCTCTAACGATGAAGAGCTAGGTAAAGAAGTGCTTTACAGCGCACTTTACAAAGGCCACCCATACGAAAGCTACAATTACGGTGATATTTCGGATTTAGAAGCACTAACGCTTGATGATGTAAAAGCATTTTACAACACAGAGCTTACCCAATCTAAACTAACACTGGGTTTAATTGGCGCTGTGCCAAAAGCGCTTAAAACCGAAATCATGAGCGACTTAGCAACCTTACCTAAAGGCGAGCAAAGCCGTTTAAGTATTCCTGATGCGCCAGAGCTTAAAGGTCACCATGCCACGATTGTAGAAAAGTCGGCGCAATCTACTGCGGTATCGTTTGGTTTCCCAATTGATACTATTCGTAGTAGTGAAGATTGGACAGCCCTTTGGCTGGTGCGTTCGTACTTTGGTGAGCACCGTAGTTCTAACTCATACTTGTATGAGCGAATTCGTCAAACACGTGGTATGAACTACGGCGATTACGCCTACATTGAGTACTTCCCACGTGGCATGTTTCAAACTAAGCCTGATGCAAACTTAGGACGCTCTGAGCAAATATTCCAAATTTGGTTACGCCCGCTGCGCTCTAATAACGATGCACACTTTGCAACACGTACCGCGCTGTTTGAGCTGGATAAGCTTATTAAAAATGGCTTAACCGAAAAAGACTTTGAAGCAACACGTAACTTTTTAATTAACTACGTACCGCAGCTTGTCGCAAGTCAAAACCGCCAATTAGGTTATGCACTTGATAGTGAATTTTATAACACAGAGTCGTTTGTAAAATACGTGACAAGTAAACTTGAAAAGCTAACGCTTGCTGATGTTAATCGCGTGATTAAAGATAATTTGCAAACAGATAACGTACAGTACGTGTTTATTACCGGTGACGGCGAAGACATGAAAAAACGTTTAGTGTCAGAGCAAACATCGCCAATGGTTTACAACACAGAAAAACCAGTAGCGCTTGTTGCTGAGGATAAAGTCATTGCCGATTATAAATTAGCTATTCCAGCTAACAACATTGAAGTAATGGCTGTTGAAAAAGTGTTTCAGTAATTAATCTCTTTTTCTAACATATAAAAAATGCCCCAGTGCTTATAGCTTGGGGCATTTTTATTTAATTAGTGCTATTAAAACGTAATATTAGTTAGTCGCTAAAAGCACTGAGCCTGCGCCTAGAGCAAAGCTTATTAAGGAGCTAATAACCACTCCCGCTAAAAAGCTTTTAGTTGGCGTACTTTTAACGTCATTATTTATAGGCTCATCAAGTTTAATTAGCTCGCCTTGGCGTACTTCAAGTACCGCGCAAAGCGCCATAGTGGTTTCTTTAGAAGCGGCGCCTTCTTTTTCTACCCGTTGAATGGTCCGCAAACTTACATCGCAGGCATCTGCGAGCTGTTGCTGCGTCCAATCTAACTTACTTCTAAGCGATTTAACTGTTGTAGGATTTAATTGCACGTTAAAGCTTCCCTACAAATAGCTCAACAATAGTTGCCGTTGTATAGCCAAACACCGCCCCACCTAATGTACAGCCAGCAAGAAAAAATGCTGCCTTTTTAGGATCGTCTGAAAGACTACTTTGAACTTGTTTGGCTATCACACTGCTATTTTTATAAAGAGTGCACTCCAGACGTCCTGTAAGTATATTAAGCATGTCAAATTTTACTTGGTACTGTGAGCCCTCAAAAGCAAAAGAGTGTGTGCTTGCACAGTAGATATTTCGTTTTTTACTGAATAGGTCATCGTTTACAAATACTTCTTCTTTACCAGTGAAGTAGCTTCCAAAACAGGCTATTTGATTGTCGCCATCTTGAAAGTAAAATTTATAACCAAGCTTTTTTGTATTCAATATATCGTTTTTCATCATCGTTATCCTTGTTGAGTTGATGATGCTAATTTAGCGTTTGTTTTTATTTTTTACGCCGTCAGTAGTATGCCAGTAGCTAGTTTGGCATATGACAGTAACCCTGTCATGCTGCTTTAGTATTTGATTTTTAATGTAAAAGTAAAATTTTTATATTTTTTATAGACTATTTAGCTGTCATACGGAGTATTACTTCACATTAATAAATTATGCAACTAGCGTGAAGTAAAGTAACAATATTGTGTTAAAGAATTGTTATTGATTATACTGATTAACAACAAAGCTAAAATGGAAAGCTCGTGATTGACGATAAAGCGTTTTTTAAGTTGGTACTAGATACCACGCCCGACCAAGTAGTGGTTATTAATTCTAACGGCGACATAGTTTATATAAACCGTAGCTGGCAAAACTTTGGTGAGCAAAACGACTGTGCTTGCTGTGATATGTGGGAGCAGCAAAATTACTTAGCAGAGTGTGAAAAAGCTGCTAAAAAAGGAGATAGCTTTGGTTTAAAGGCATTTAACGGCATTAAATCAGTTATTTCGGGGGCTAATGACGACTTCTATTTAGAATATCCATGCCATAGTGAAGATGAAAAACGTTGGTTTATGATGCGAGTAGTGTCGTTTAGCCATACAGATAAAGCGTATTACGCTATTAGCCATCAAAATATTACCGAGCGTAAACTGGCTGAAGAGCAAGTACAAAAACTTGCCGCTATTGATGGCTTAACTGATATTGCTAACCGAGGCTTTTTTGATACCTTTTTAGAGCAAGAGTGGAATCGTTGTCAGCGTTTAGGTATGCCGCTTTCGTTGGCTATTATTGATATAGATGATTTTAAATTACTCAATGATACTTACGGCCACCAACAAGGCGATACATGCTTAAAAAGGTTGGCTAAAGTACTCAATGAATTTACTAAACGCCCAGGTGATTTATGTGCCCGTTTTGGTGGTGAAGAATTTGTTTTAGTGTATGGAAATACAAACTCAGATCAGGCCTTGTTAGTATTGAACGATATTTTAGAAAAATTAAAACAGTTAAACATTGAAAATAAACATTCATTACCCAGCCAAACCCTTACAGTGAGTGTAGGCCTCACTACTATTACACCCAGTAGTGACTTTACCTGTGCGTATTTAATCAAAGAAGCAGACGATTTACTTTATAAAGCAAAAGATAAAGGAAAAGATGCTTTGTGTGTGAGTGATTTAGCACTCATATAATTTTTTTACTCTTAGTTATACCTAATAACCAGAACAAATAACTAAGGCGTTAACACCTTAGGCTTTAAATCCGTTAAACTTAGGAAAAGGCTCTTTTTATATCAATTTAAGGCAGTGTAGTATTATGCGTCATGAAATTTGGCAACAGCTTCGTAGTGAAGCTAATGAAGTTGTAACTCGCGAACCCCTTTTAGCAAGTCATGTGTATTCATGCATTTTAAATCATGAGTGTTTAGGTTCGGCGTTAAGCTTTATTGTTGCTAATAAGTTGGCGGATGCTGTTGTATCGGCTTTTACAATACGTGAGTTGTTTGACCAAGCGTTTGTAAAGTGCGACCGTATGCTTACCTATGTGGCCGAAGATATTAAAGCCGTTAAAGACAGAGACCCAGCAGCCGAAACCTACCTTACGGTTATTTTAAACTTAAAAGGGTTTCATGCTATTCAAGCGCATCGTTTAGCTAACTGCTTGTGGCAGCAAAACCGTAAAGAGCTTGCTCGTTTTATTCAAAGCCGAACCTCAGAAGTATTTGGGGTTGATATTCACCCTGCGTGTCAGGTTGGTAAAGGGATAATGTTTGACCACGCCACCGGTATTGTTATTGGTGAAACGGCGGTAATTGAAGATAACGTATCAATACTGCAATCGGTCACGCTTGGTGGTACGGGTAACGAGCAGGGCGACCGTCATCCTAAAATTAGAGCCGGTGTGCTTATTGGTGCAGGCGCTAAAGTGCTGGGTAATATTGAAGTAGGCGAGGGCGCACGTATTGGCGCAGGTTCAGTCGTTTTAACTGCGGTACCGCCACATACCACCGCTGTAGGCGTACCGGCTAAAATTATTGGCAGACCGGATTGTCCGTGTCCGGCGCAAAGTATGAACCAAAACTTTTTAACCACTCCAGAGCCTGAAAACGAATCACACACCAGCGCCATGCTGTAATAGCAGCCTGTATAAATAAAAATAATTTTAAAAGGAATTAAAATGAACAAAAATAGCTTATTAACACTAGGGATAGGATTTATTGCGGGTGTAGGTTTAACGTGGAGCTACTTTAATTTATCTTCAAGTGACGCAAACCCCGCAAAGTTACAACATGCTGATACAAAGCAGCAGGCACCTTTTGTTCAGCCAGTTAAAAGCAGTGAAGCAACAGCAAAGCGTGTTGTACCCGCTGCCCCTGAACAAAGCGCTCATATAGAGCAAAAAGATAATCCCCCTAAACCAGAACCACAACCGCTAGATGAGCTTCCTTTAGAAGAGCAAGTATCGCAACTTAAACAGCAATTAGCAGCGCAAAAAGCCTTGATGAAAAACGCGGCGCAGCAGCTGCGTGACCCCTCTGATGCGCAAGCCGTTTTGCAAGCGCAATTTGATGAGCAAATACGTAATGAAGAGTGGGCTTATCAAACAGAAATAGCTTTACAAGATTTTTTACTTACCTCTGATCTAAGCTCTATCCCAGAGATTGTTAGTGCAGCGTGTAAAACCACCGTATGTAAATTTGAACTTGCTGCACCTACTGATAACGACTCGTTTGATCATACCCAATGGCGAGAGCTAAACGATAAGTTAATGAAGCAAGAGTTTTGGTTGCAATTTAAAAGAACAACCTCAACGTCAAGCGACACCGAACTAACCTTACTAATGGCCACAGAGCTTTAACTGAAAGAGCTTTACAACACCGTTGATTTTATAGCGCCATCGGCCAGCTCTGTAATTAGCACGTCACCCGTTTTAATGTGATCTACCGATTTAATCACTTTGCCTTGTTGGGTTTTGGTTATGCTGTAACCGCGCGCTAAAACATTAAGTGGACTTACCGAGTCGAGCCTACTCGCTTGCAGCGCTAAACTATTTTGCGCGTGTTGCAACTTGTGCTGCATTGCTTGCTCAAGCCGAGTTTGTATCTGCATAAGCTGATGGCTGGCCTGCGATAACTTTTTATCAGGCGATTGACGCATTAAACGCGGGGTTAAATTATTAAGCGTGCGCTCTTGTTGGTAAAGGCGATTGCGCATGCCTTGTTGTAAGGCAATAGTTAGCTCATCTAATCGCTGCGCTTTTTGATTAAGTTGATTACGCGGATGACACAAGTTAAGCCGATGCTGTAACTGTGTTGCTAGTGCGCGCTTATCGGCCATATCGTGTTTAAAGGCATTATTTAACCGGTTAATGAGCTCAATAACCTTACTATGTAGCTCTTGCGTGTTAGGGCTGACAAGCTCAGCAGCTGCTGAAGGCGTTGCTGCGCGTACATCGGCTACGTAGTCACTGATGGTTGTGTCTATTTCGTGGCCTACCGCACTGACTATGGGTAATTCACTTTGATAAATAGCACGCGCAAGCTGCTCATGATTAAAGCACCATAAATCTTCTAACGAGCCACCGCCTCGCCCTACAATAAGTACGTCGACCTCATTGCGTGCATTGGCTAACTGTATTTGGTTAATTAAGTGCACATGGGCTTCTTTGCCTTGCACCATGGCTGGGTAAATAATGACTTCTAATTGCGGTGCGCGGCGTTTAAGTACGGTTAAAATATCTTTTATAGCAGCGCCCGTTGCTGAGGTTATTACACCTACACGGTTTATATTTTGCGGCAGTGGTTTTTTATAGGCCGAACTAAACAAGCCCTCTGCGGCTAGGCGCATTTTTAATGCATCAAACTCTTGCTTAAGCTGGCCTTCACCGGCAGGTTCCATATGCTCAACAATAAGCTGATAATCACCGCGTGGTTCGTAAAGTGAAACACGGGCTCTTACTGTTACTTGTGCGCCGTTTTCAGGGCGGTAACTTTGAGAGCGGTTATTGCCGCGCCACATAGCCGCTTTAATTTGTGCTTTTTCATCTTTTAACGAAAAGTACCAGTGCCCAGAAGCAGGGGTAATAAAGTTAGAAATTTCGCCTGTTAAAATTAGCGATGCAAAGCCCTGCTCAAGAACTGTACGAATCTCTCTGTTAAGGCGCGATACGGTGTAAACCGTTTGCGAAGGCTTCGAAAACATAAAAAACAACCTAAAACTATTATGAGGCAAGTTATAAGGCAAGTTTATCATAAATATTTGCGAAATATTATTTACGAATGCCCACAACGCTGTTAAAATTTGGCCGCAATTCCTTATCTTAGATCCACATGTGAGAAGTTGCCAAAATGCTTAGAATCGCTAAAGAAGCTCTTACCTTTGATGACGTACTTTTAGTACCTGGTCATTCTACTGTTTTGCCACACACGGCAAATATTTCAACTCGCTTAACGCGTGGTATCAAACTTAACTTGCCGCTTATTTCAGCATCTATGGATACTGTTACAGAAGCTCGTTTAGCTATTGCCCTCGCGCAGGAAGGTGGTCTTGGTTTTATCCATAAAAACATGACCATTGAAGAACAAGCGAGAAACGTACGTAAAGTTAAAACCTACGAAGCAGGTATTGTGTCATTCCCTGTTACTGTGTCTGCCGATTTAACCATTGCAGATGCGACGCTTCTTTCGCAAGAAAAAGGGTTCTCGGGATTCCCGGTTACTGATAGCGAAAATAACCTACTAGGTATTGTTACTGGTCGTGACATGCGTTTTGAAACGAAGCTTGAACAGCCAGTTTCTAGCGTTATGACTAAAAAAGACAAACTGGTAACGGTTCAAGAAGGCGCATCGCGCGAAGAAATTTTAGGTTTAATGCACGAACACCGTATTGAAAAAATCTTAGTGGTTGATGATGCGTTTAAACTAAAAGGCATGATCACCGTAAAAGATTACCAAAAAGCGCAAGACAAACCACATGCATGTAAAGACGAGCTAGGTCGTTTACGTGTAGGTGCTGCAGTTGGTGTTGGCGCAGGTACTGATGAGCGAATTGCTGCATTAGTAGAGGCGGGTGTTGATGTTTTACTTATCGATACTTCACACGGCCACTCACAAGGTGTTATTGACCGTGTTTCTCAAACTCGTGAAACTTACCCAGATTTACAAATTATTGCCGGTAACGTGGCTACAGCCGAAGGCGCAATTGCCCTTGCAGATGCAGGTGTGGATGCGGTTAAAGTAGGTATTGGCCCAGGTTCAATTTGTACTACGCGTATTGTTACAGGTTGTGGTGTGCCACAAATTACGGCTATTTCTGATGCGGTAGATGGCTTACAAGGGCGTGACATTCCAGTAATTGCTGATGGCGGTATTCGTTTTTCTGGCGATATTGTTAAAGCATTGGTTGCGGGTGCATCGTGTGTAATGGTGGGCTCAATGCTTGCTGGTACAGAAGAAGCGCCAGGCGAAGTTGAACTTTACCAAGGCCGTTACTACAAATCTTACCGTGGTATGGGCTCATTAGGTGCGATGGATCAAAAAGAAGGTTCGTCGGATCGTTACTTCCAAAAATCTAACCAAGCTGACAAATTAGTACCTGAAGGTATTGAAGGTCGCGTCGCTTATAAAGGCCCAATTGCAACGATTATTCATCAGCAAGTGGGTGGCCTTCGTAGCGCAATGGGATTAACGGGTTGTGCCACCATTGAAGAGCTAAATACTAAACCGCAGTTTGTACGTGTTACATCTGCAGGTATGGGTGAGTCGCACGTTCACGATGTGCAAATTACCAAAGAAGCGCCTAACTACCGCTTAGGTTAAACAACATGTTTAAATTACGGGGCTGGAATTACCAGCCCTCTTTTATAGCCACTAAGCAAATTAGTGGAATCTAGCATCTACTTTACGAGATCCTTCATGAGCAAAGATATTCACGATTCACGAATTCTAATTTTAGATTTTGGTTCGCAATACACTCAATTAATCGCGCGTCGTATCCGCGAAATTGGCGTTTACTGTGAGCTGTGGGCATGGGATGTGACCGAAGAGCAAATTCGCGAATTTAATCCACAAGGTATTATTTTATCTGGTGGCCCTGAGTCAACCACACTAGAGAACAGCCCGCGTGCACCTGAATACGTGTTTAACGCTGGCGTGCCAGTGCTGGGTATTTGTTACGGCATGCAAACCATGGCAGCTCAACTAGGCGGCAGTGTACACAGCTCAGATAAAAAAGAGTTTGGTTATGCACAAGTAGAAAAAGTGGGTAACTGTGCATTATTCGATGCAATTGAAGATCATATTACCGATGGCGGCAACGGCGTTTTAGACGTGTGGATGAGCCACGGCGACAAAGTAATGGAAGTGCCGGCAAGCTTTAGCACCACAGCTAAAACACCAACGTGTCCGCATGCTGCTATGTCTAACGAAGAAAAACGTTTTTACGGCGTACAATTTCACCCAGAAGTAACGCACACTCATCAAGGGCAACGTTTATTAGAGCGTTTTGCAATTGATATTTGTGGATGTGAAAAGCTATGGACACCTGCCAAAATTATTGATGATGCTATTGAGCGCATTAAAGAAACCGTTGGCGATGACGAAGTTATTTTAGGCTTATCAGGAGGTGTTGATTCATCTGTTGTAGCAATGCTGATCCACCGAGCAATTGGCGAAAACCTAACATGTGTATTTGTTGATAATGGCTTACTTCGTTTAAACGAAGGCCAGCAAGTTATGGACATGTTTGGCAATAAATTTGGCTTAAACATTGTTAAAGTAGACGCTGAGGAGCAATTTTTAGCTGACCTTGCGGGCAAATCAGATCCAGAAGAAAAACGTAAAGCCATTGGCCATACGTTTATTAATGTATTTGATGAGCAAGCTAAAAAGCTTAAAAATGCGAAGTGGTTAGGTCAAGGGACTATTTACCCAGATGTAATAGAATCAGCCGCTTCAGCGACAGGTAAAGCACACGTAATTAAATCTCACCACAATGTGGGCGGCTTACCAGATGACATGAAAATGGGCTTAGTTGAGCCATTACGTGAATTATTTAAAGATGAAGTACGTAAAATTGGTTTAGAGCTTGGTTTACCGTACGACATGCTTTACCGCCACCCATTCCCAGGGCCAGGTTTAGGTGTACGTGTACTTGGCGAAATTAAAAAAGAGTACTGTGATTTACTACGCCGTGCTGATGCTATCTTTATTGAAGAGCTACACAAAGCTGAGCTTTATCATAAAGTAAGCCAAGCGTTTACTGTATTCTTACCTGTTAAGTCGGTAGGGGTTATGGGCGATGCACGTAAATATGATTGGGTTGTTTCACTACGTTGTGTTGAAACTATCGACTTTATGACGGCGCGTTGGTCACATTTACCGTATGAGTTTTTAGGTGTGGTTTCTAACCGTATCATTAACGAAATTGACGGTATCTCACGTGTTGTTTACGATATTTCTGGTAAACCACCGGCTACTATTGAGTGGGAATAATCCTCCTTTAAGAAAGGTCTGGCATTAACAGGCACGAAATCAACCTTAAGTCCGCGTAATTGCGGACTTTTTTTGTTTTTGGCTTAGTCAATTTTGGCAATGTCTGGCAACGCCAAGCACGGTTTGACCGTGGTATTTTGATGGGTATGATTCATCAGTAATGCCATGGATTACGCCCGATACCATGCTGAGTGTTTTTGATGGGGCATGGTATTAAATTTTTATATCTATTTGTTTTATAAAGATTAACCTCTGGTTTTTTAAGGGTGTTTCAGCATGGTATTAAACA
>Ga0208060_1000452_pt1 | contig 12370 bp, 10 predicted proteins | sample DeeseametaMP0901_FD_184200 | JGI IMG/M metagenome (GOLD analysis project Ga0208060, IMG submission 184200) | Marine microbial communities from the Deep Indian Ocean - MP0901 (SPAdes) | ecosystem: Environmental > Aquatic > Marine > Oceanic | place: East of Durban, South Africa, South Indian Ocean... | reverse complement strand
ACTTATTTGATCTAATTATATTTAAAAAAAATGAATTCTTTTACTTTAATACATTTAATAAAAATAACAAAGAAGAGTTCCTTTATTATTTATTATATGTTTTAAAAAATTTTGAAGCAGATATAAATACATCTAAAATTATTTTCTTAGGCAAGTTTGAAGAATTTAAAGATTATTATGAATATGCAAGATCATATGCAGAAGTAATATTTGAGAAAAATAAATCTGAAACAAAAAATACTATAAAACATGAATCTCCATTCTTCTTAAATTCTTTAGTTTGAAAATAATTTCAGGATCTAAAAAAAGTCATATCATTCGTGCTCCAAAGAATTTGTCAATAGTAAGGCCTACATCTGGATTAGTAAAAGAATCATTGTTCAATATATTAAGCAATTATTTTATTTTCAATGAAATTAAAGTATTAGATCTTTATGCAGGAATTGGAAATATTTCTTATGAGTTTGGATCAAGAGGATGTAATGAAATTGATTCAGTTGATATTAATTTTCGATGTACTTATTTTATAAAAAAAATTGCTAAAGAGCTTGACTTAAAAATAAAAATATTCACACTTAGCGTAGATAAATTTATTATGAAAAATGAATCTAAATATGATATTATTTTTGCAGATCCACCTTATCCTTTTGTAGATAAAAAATACTCAGATTTAATTAATTCAATTTTTGATTTAAATATGTTAAATAAAGGTGGGTTATTAGTAATTGAGCATTATAAAAAAATTGAATTAAATAAACACAAAATGTTTTATTTTGATAAAACATATGGAGGGACAATATTAAGCTTTTTTAAAAAAGCAAGCCTGTAAGCCGGATTCTGTCGAGTCTTACCATTTATCTAGGCATATTATTACTAAAATGCTCAATCCACCTACCCTTCTGTATAAGGCGAGCAACCTTAATTTACAGATATACTTGGTGTTTCACCATGCAGAGTTTACAAGATTCCACTACAGCCTAACTGTACATACTTTCTGTTGCACTATTCCTATCTAACGATGTCGGGAGTTACCCGATGCATTGCTCTATGGTGTCCGGACTTTCCTCTGTTAAAAACAGCGATAAGACGGCTTGCAAATGCAAATATAAATATTTGTTAATAATTAAATACTAAAATTGTATAATGATCTTTATTTAGTTTTACTCAATTTTTATATTTGCTTAATTATGACTAATAACTCTTCAGCTTCTGCATTAAGATATAGACCTCAAAAATTTGAAGAGGTGATTGGACAAGATGCTATTGTTAAAACTTTATTAAATGCTATAAAAAATGATAGCCTTGCGCAAGCTCTTCTTTTCTGTGGGCCTAGAGGAGTTGGAAAAACAACATGTGCACGAATTTTAGCAAAAGAAATTAATAAGGTAGAATCAGACTATGATTATAATATTTTTGAATTGGATGCAGCAAATAATGCCGGGGTTGAAGAGATAAGGACACTTATCGATCAATTTAGAATTCCACCACAAATCGGTAAGTATAAAGTATATATCATTGATGAGGTTCATATGTTATCAAAAGCTGCTTTTAACGCTTTTTTAAAGTCCCTTGAAGAACCTCCAAAACATGTAATCTTTATTCTAGCAACAACAGAGAAAAATAAAATAATATCTACAATTTTATCTAGATGTCAAATTTTTGAGTTTAAAAAAATTGATCATCTTAAGATAGAGAACTCCTTAAATAAGATCTGCAAAGAGAATAAAATTGATTTTGAAGAAGAAGCATTAAATTTAATAGCAAGTAAATCAGATGGTGCAATGAGGGATGCACTAGTTATGTTTGATAGATTAGTTACATTTACTAATGGTAATCTTTCTCTCAAAGATGTATCTATTAATCTAAATACATTAGATATAGATACATATTTTAAGTTTTCAGAATTAATTTTTTCAAGTTCTATTCCAGAGATTTTAATAAAATATAATGAAATTGTTAAAATGGGTTTTGATGGACTAAGTTTTATTGACGGTTTAGCTAAACACTTTAGAGAAATGTTAATTTTAAAATATTCAGATAGTCAAAAGATTTCTACGTATAGCGATTCTATTAAATCAAAATACGAAGAGATTGCAAAAAAAGTAGAAACTGATGAGATTATTGGAATGATTGATATAATTAATGATTCTGAAATTAATTACAAGAAAATCACTGATGAGAGGATCCATGTAGAATTATGCTTATTAAAACTTGCATCCTATAAAAAGGATAATAAAAAAAAAACTTCCTAATATCAACTAAAGATTTTAGATCTATTCTTAATATTCAAAAGTATGACAATTCTTCTTTAAATGAAGAAAAAGAAAATAGACTATTTGACATACCTAATAGTAAGAGAAGTATTTCTAGTTTTTCTTTAGCAAGTGTTGATTTTAAAAATTCAATACCTAATAATTCAGATATTGAACAGTTTGATCTTCCAAATAATAAATTTTCAAAATTAGATTTATTAAAAAAATGGAAAGAATTCTGTCAAATTCAAGAAAAAAGGGGAAATATAAATATATTATCTGTTCTAAAAATGAATGAACCAGACCTAAATAATGAGAAAATTATCATTAAAGCTGTTAACCAGATCAATAAAAAAGAGATCGAGAGCATTTCAGATGAAATCTTAAGTTATCTAAAAAAAGAATTAAAAAACTACTCTATAACTTTAAGAGTCAAACTAGAAAAATTAAAAAAAGAAAATGAACCAAAATCTTTAAACAATAATGAAAAACTAAAATCCATGATAGATTCAAATCCAAAATTTGAATCTTTAATTGAAGAATTTAATTTAAAGTTTTAGCTTTTTTCCAGCACTATTAAAATATATTTCTTTTATCATCCCATCAACTAAACCAACTTTTGGGACAAAAATTTTGTTAGAACCTGACCATTCCATAGTTTTTAAAAATATTTTTAGAGCAGGGATTATAACATCTGCTCTATCGGGGTTTAAATCGTATTGTAGTATTCTTTTTTCATAATCTATTTTTGATAGATTATTAAGTAATGTTATCATAGAGAAATATGAAATTGGTTTTCCCACTTTAGTATTTGTTATATTTTGAATTTTATTAATATTTCCGCCAGTTCCAAATAATCTAAGCTTAAAATCTTTATCCATATTATCTTTTATCCAAATCTTTATCTGATCCAAAACATTAGTTTTATTTTTTTTATTTAAATCTCTCACTGTACCAATATTAAATGACCTAGATAAAGTCTTTTTGCCATTTTGAATAAAACTTAATTCAGTACTTCCACCACCTACATCAATATATATATTTTTGCTAAATGGATGATTTTTTTCAACTAGTTTTGCATTAGAAATAATTTTAGCTTCTTTTAAGCCATCAATTATTTCGATTTCAATTGCAGTTTCACTTTTAACTTTAGATATAATAACATCAGAGTTTTTTGCTTCTCTAAGAGCTGATGTAGCATATGCAAGATAATAGTCAACACCATGGACCTTCATTATATACTTCATTGAATTAATTGCATTAATGAATGTTTCTATTTTGTTTTTTGAAATAGATTGATCTTTAAATGAATCTTCTCCAAGTCTTAATGGAAGTCTTATATAACTATTTTTTTGAAAATGAAGTTTACCTTCATTATTTTTTATGACATAAGATATTAGCATTCTAACAGCATTTGATCCAATATCTATAGCAGCTATTTTATTTAAATTCAAACCTAAGTGTTAATCTTACAAAAATAATCATAAGTATCCCATTGAGATCTAATTTTTTTATTTTTGTTTTCAACAAATTCATTCTGTTTATTAAGATTAATTAATCTAGATTTAACATTATCATTCAAACTTATTTTAATGGTATCTAGAATTTGTTTTTTAAGATCTTTTTGATAAATAGGACAGGCAACTTCTACCCTATTATTAAGATTCCTTGTCATAAGGTCAGCAGAAGAAATATAAACTTTTTTGTCACCCCCATTTTCAAATATATAAACTCTAGGATGTTCTAGATATTTGTCTACTACGCTAATAACCTCAATATTTTCACTTAAATTTTTCAGATTAGGAATTAAACAACATATTCCACGAATAATTAATTTAATTTTAACTCCAGAATTACTAGCCTCGTATAATTTGTCGACAAATTTATAACTTGTTAAACTATTTAATTTTAAAATTATTACTGATTTTTTCCCTTTTTTTGAATTTTCAATTTCATGGTCAATCATTGAAAAAAGTATAGAAGATGTATAATGGGGTGATACTATTAAATGTTTATATTTCTGAATCTTAGAGTTAACTTTAAAAAATTCAAAAACTTTACTAACATCTTTTAGAATACTTTGATTAGCTGTGAATAGTGTGTAATCTGTATAAACTTTTGCAGTAGATTCATTAAAATTTCCTGTACTAATAAATCCATAGAATTTCTTCTTATTATTTTCTCGTCTTTCTATTAAACATATTTTTGAATGGACTTTTAAACCTTTGACACCAAAAATTAATTCAACTCCAGCTGCTTTAAGCATCTCAGAAACTCTAATATTGTTTTCCTCATCAAATCTAGCTTGAAGTTCTATTTGAACTAAAACCTTTTTTCCGTTTTTTGCTGCATTAATTAATGAACTAATAACATTGGAATTTTTAGATAGTCTATATAAGGTTATTTTTATAGATTTAACGTTTGGATCAATTGCAGATTGTCTAAGAAAAGCTACTAAATATGAAAATGAATGATAGGGAGTATACATTAAAAAATCTTTTTTAGAAATTTGTGTTAAAAGATTAGCTTCAATATGAAAATTAAGGATATTCAATGGCTTCTTTTTTTTATACATTAAATCTTGTCTAGATAAATCTGGGAAATCCATATAATCTCTTCTTTGGTGATATCTAGCACCTGGAATTAAACTATCATTTGAAGTTACTTTTAGTTTTTTAATAACAAAATCTAGAGTAGCATTAGAAATATCTTTATCATAAACTAATCTAACTGGATTGCTATATTTTCTTTTATTTACATATTCAGAGATTTTCTTTATATAACTTTTAGATAAATCTACTATATCATCAATATCCATCTCTGCATCTCTTGTTATTTTAACCATATGAGTGTCAATTCTTTCATAATTGTAATTACTGAAAATTATTTTCAAGTGATATCGTATAATATCATCAATTAGTATTATGTATTGTTTATTAGATATTTTAGGAAGAACAACGAACCTACTAATGTTCTCAGGTATTTCAACTATAGCATATATGTTATCCTGGTTATTAAAAATCATATCAGCAATTAGAAATGCTTTATTATCAGTAAAATCATATTTCCTACTTTTAGAGAGGATAATTGTTACAAGTGCAGGACTAATTTTTCTTAAAAAGAAATCTTTTAAAAATTCTTTTTGTGAATCTTTCACTTGATTTTCATTAATAAAATAAATATTTTCTTTTTTTAATGATAACTGTATTGAATCTAGAATTTTAGAGCTCTTATTCTGAAGCTCAATAACTTTATTAGTAATTTGATCTAAAAGATGGATTGCATTTTGGTTTTTATCGTCATTCTTATTAACTCCTGACTCAGCGATCCTTTTAACAGTTGCATATCTTACTTGAAAAAACTCATCAAGATTATTTGAGAAAATTCCAAGGAACCTAAGTCTTTCAATTATTGGAACATTTATATCAGATGCTTCTTGTAGGACTCTAGAATTAAAATCTAGCCAACTAATCTCTCTATTTAAATATTTATTTTTCACTTTTTATATTATTTAAAGAAATTTGGATATCCCTATTATTAATTGTTGACCAATTGTCTTTATTAAAGATTAATTTAACCCATCTTGAAGTGGGTAAATTTAAAATTTTGTTTTCTGAGAAATAATTAGCAATATCTGTTAATGCGGGATTATGGCCAACAATTACAACTCTTGACACCTTATTATCAATTTCTAATATAAATTTAAGAATATCATTAAAACTAAATGTGTAAAGTTTGTCAGAAATAATTAAATTATTAAGACTAAGTTTTAACTTATCAATTAGAATGATTGAAGTATGAAGAGCTCTATTTGCATTACTAGAAAAGATAATCTCTGTATTTTTAAAAATTGTTTTAGATTCTTCTGCTATCTTTTCAATCTTATGTATACCACTTTCTGATAATGGTCTATTTATATCATCAACATTATAATCCCATGATGATTTTGAATGTCTTAAAATTATTAGTTCTTTCATTTTAAGGAGACAATAATTTTGCTTCCCACTTACTATTTTTATTTATCTTAAAAAAAACTCTATTATGAAGTCTACTTGGTCTTCCTTGCCAAAACTCAATCTCTAATGGTTTAATAATTATTCCTCCCCAATAATTTGGTCGAATAATTTTTTTTCCCTCAAGTTCTTTCTGTTTTTTCTCAAATTTCTGCTCTAAATATTTAAGATTTGGTATTTCAGAACTTTGATCAGAAATTATTGCACTAATTTGACTACTTCTTGGTCTAGAATTAAAGTACTCATCAGATTTTTCATCTGAAACCTTTTCGGCTATTCCATTAACAATAACCTGTCTTTCAAGGAATTGCCAAAAAAAAGATAATGAAACCATTTTGTTTATTTTAATTGATTTAGCCTTTTTGCTTTGATAATTAGTAAAGAAAATAAATCCTTCATCAGAAAACTCTTTAAGAAGTACAATTCTTGAAGATGGTTTATTTAACTCATTAACAGTAGATATTGTCATAGCGTTAGGCTCTATTATCTTATCACAACTTTCAGCTTCCTTAAACCATTTAGCAAAAAGATCAATTGGGTTATCACCTATTGAATCAATATTTAAATAGTCAAATTTATAAGATCTCCTATGGTTAAATAATTTCATTATTCTAAATTTTTAATAATTCATTTTTGATGCTAGTAAATATATTACTGCCATTCTTATAGCAACTCCGTTTTCAACTTGATCTAAAATTATTGAATTTTTAGAATCAGCAAGTTCAGAAGAAATTTCAACTCCTCTGTTTATAGGTCCTGGATGTAAAATTATTATTTCTTTTTGCAATTTATCTATCTTTTTTCTATCAAGTCCAAAAAGCATAGAATATTCTCTATTATTAGGGAAATAAGATTTTTCCATTCTTTCATGTTGAACTCTTAAGACATTGGCAGCATCACACCAAGATAAAGCTTTGTCTATTTCAGTCTCTATAGTAACCCCTAGTGATTCTATTTCTCGAGGAAGAAGACTTAAAGGACAACTTATTTTTATTTTAGCATTTAATAATTTTAAAGCATATATGTTTGATAAAGCAACTCTAGAATGCAGTATATCTCCAACAATAAGTATTTTTTTCCCATCAAGATTACCTAATTTCTGTTTTAATGAGTATGTATCAAGTAATGCCTGAGTTGGGTGCTCATTAGTTCCATCTCCAGCATTTATTATACATATGTTAACATTTTTTGAAAGCAACAAGGCTGAACCTGGATTAGGGTGCCTTAAAACAATCATATTTACCTTCATAGCCAAGATATTATTAGCAGTATCTATTAAAGTTTCCCCTTTCTTTATTGAAGATGATGAACTTGAAAAATTGATTACATCTGCACTAAGTCTCTTCTCTGCTAGTTCAAATGATAATTTTGTTCTTGTACTATTTTCAAAAAAAAGGTTTGCAATAGTTATATCTCTTAAACTAGGAACTTTTTTAATTGGCCTATTAAGAACTTCTTTGAAATGATCTGCTGTATTAAAAATTAGATCTATGTCTTCTCTTTTTAAATACTTTATTCCTAATAAATTATCAACACTTAATTGTCCCATTGTTTATCTTTCAATATACACAACATCATTATCTTTTTCTTTACCCCAAATTACACTAACCTTATCACCTTTAATTGTGTCAATCTTAGCTCCAAAATAATTAGCTTCAATTGGTAATTCCCTTTTAAACCTTCTATCAATCAAAACCATTAATTCAATAGACTTAGGTCTACCATAACTATCAATAGATGACATAGCTGCTCTAATACTTCTTCCAGTAAAAAGAACATCATCAATTAAAACTATTTTCTTGTTTTCTATTGATATATCGATATTTGATGATTTAGGTTTTATGGTTTTTTCACCTCTCCTAAAATCATCTCTAAAAAAAGTGTAATCTAAATTTCTATGAATAATTTTTTTATTAGTGTGTTTATTAGAAAAAACATCTAGAATTTTATATAATAAATAAATCCCTCTTGGTTGAAGTCCAATCAAAACAGTATCATTAAAATCATTATGATTCTCAATTAATTGACATACAAGCCTATTAATAATTATATCAATCTGATTGGAGTTTAAAAAAACTTTTTTCTGCATATTTTCTTATAAGTACAAAAGTATAAATTTTACATTGAGGTAAAAAAAAACCCTTCATAAACTGAAGGGCTGTTTTTTTAATCATCTTTCTTTTTGGATTTTGTAGACTTTGTCTTTTTTACTTCCTTTTCTGGTTTCTCTTCCTTCTTTTTAGATTTCGTAGACTTTGTCTTTTTTACTTCCTTTTCTGGTTTCTCTTCCTTCTTTTTAGATTTCGTATACTTTGTCTTTTTTACTTCCTTATTATAAGTTAATAAATGAGAAACGAGAACTCTTTTAAATTCCTTATTAAACTCAATTACAACAAAATCTGCTAATTCGTCTTTAACTAGTTTAGAACCATCAGATTTTTCAAGATGTCTATATGGAATAAATGCTGAAATATCATCATTGAAATTAATTATAGCTCCTTTTTCAACAATTTCAGAAATTTTTGCACTATGAATAGTATCTAATGCAAAGTCTTTTTCATATAAATCCCATGGATTTTCCATTGTTTGCTTGTGTCCAAGACTTAATTTTCTTCCCTCTACATCTAAGTCAAGAATAATTACATCAATTGTGTCATTTATAGATAAAATTTCTGAAGGATGTTTTATCTTTTTAGACCATGAAAGGTCAGATATATATATTAATCCATCTATTCCTTCCTCTAGTTCAATAAAAACACCAAAATTAGTAAAGTTTCTAACTTTCCCATTATGCTTTGATCCAACAGGAAACTTATTAGTTATATCAGACCATGGATCACCAGTTAACTGTCTTATCCCTAAAGACATTTTTCTTGAGTTCCTATCTAAGGTTAAAACAATAGCTTCAATGGTATCTCCAACTTTAACAAAATCTTGAGCAGATCTCAAATGGGTAGACCAAGACATTTCTGAAACATGAACTAAACCTTCTATTCCATCTTTAATTTCAACAAATGCTCCATAATCTGCAATTACTACAACTTTACCTGATACTTTTGAACCTTCTTCTATATCGCTTCCTAATTTATCCCATGGATGATCAGTTAATTGTTTTAATCCAAGTTGTATTTTAGATTTATCATCATCAAAATCAAGAATAACTACTTTAATAGTTTGATCAAGATCAAGAACTTCGTTAGGGTGATTAATTCTAGTCCATGAAAGATCTGTAATATGAATTAGTCCGTCAACTCCACCCAGATCAACAAAAACACCATAACTTGTCATATTTTTTACAGTTCCTTCAAGAACCTGACCTTTTTCAAGTTGACTAATTATAGCTTTCTTTTGTTTTTCTATATCTGCTTCTATTAATGCTTTATGTGAGATAACAACATTTTTAAATTCATGATTTATTTTAACAACTTTAAAATCCATGTTTTTATTAGTATACTGGTCATAATCTCTAATTGGTTTAACATCAATTTGAGAACCAGGTAAAAAAGCTTCAATCCCAAATACATCGACAATCATTCCTCCTTTAGTTCTACATTTAACAAATCCTTGAATTACTTCACCACTATCATGAGCATTATTAACTCTCTCCCAAGCCTTAATTGTTCTAGCTTTTTTATGAGATAAAACTAGTTGACCAGTCTTATCTTCTCTGATATCAACTATAACTTCTACTTTATCTCCTACCTTAAGATCAGGGTTATATCTAAATTCATTTCTAGATATAACACCTTCTGATTTTGCATTAATATCAATAATAACATCTCTATCTGATAAGAGGATAACTTTACCTTGAATTATATTATCATCAGCAGTATCAACAAAATTAGCTTGAACGAGTTTCTCAAATTCTTTTATTTGTTTTTCATCAATTTTATCAATTCCTTCTTGATATTGATGCCAATTAAAATTTTTTAGAAATTCATCCTCTTTTTTTTCGTTGGATGATGCTTTTTTTGAAACAGGCTTTTTAGTAGATTTTACCTTTTCATCTGTTTCTGATTTATTTTCTTCATTCATAGACGGCAAAAATATAATTAATTAGCTTATTGACAAAGATTAAAGCAAAATTTTAAAAAACTACTTTTTAATAACATTCAAGACTTTTTCAAAAACTTCGTCTATCGAAAGATCTGACACATCTACAGAATAAGCATCCTTAGCTTTCTTAAGGGGTGCTATATCTCTTGTTGAATCAGTAATATCTCTATAATTAAGATTTTCTAGAACCGAATCATAATTTATATCACTTTTATTTATTTCAGAAAATCTTCTTTTTGCTCTAATTTCAGGTTTTGCATACAAAAAAAATTTAAAATCTGCATCTGGAAAAACCACAGTTCCTATATCTCTTCCATCAATAACAGTTGACTGGTTTTTTGAAAACTCTCTAAGGTGTCTATATACATGTGATCTTACATTCTTTTGTTTAGCAAAATCACTCACATTTTTAGAGATTTCTATTGATCTGATATCATTTGAAACATCCTCACCATTTAGATAGATTAAATTTTTTCCATTTTTATATTCAGAATTAAGTGATATGTTAATTAAGTCATTATTATCAATCTGATTAACTGAGGAAAATCTATTTCTTTTGAAAAATAAAGTTATTGCTCTGTAAAATGCTCCACTATCTAAATAAGAATATCCAAAATAATCGGCAATCTTTTTGGCTTGTGTACTTTTCCCACTAGAAGCTTCTCCATCTATAGAAATGATTATATTTTTCACCATTTTTTTTGAAAGGTCTTACAATTTAAAAAATTTTGAGTTTGGAACCTTCCTATTAGTTATAGAATAATCAATAACCTCAAACATGTTTTTTACAAAAATGAATTTTATTCCTCTTAAATATACTTTTTTAATCTCCTCAATATCTTTTTTGTTTTCAATGCTTAAAATTATTTCTTTAATATTAGCCCTTTTAGCTGCAAGTATTTTTTCTTTTATACCTCCTACTGGTAGAACTTTTCCTCTCAAAGTAATCTCACCTGTCATCGCAATATTTTTCTTTACTCTTTTCTGAGTAAATAAAGAAACTAGTGATGTTAACATTGTTATACCGGCACTTGGGCCATCTTTAGGCGTTGCACCTTCTGGTACATGTATATGAATATTAAATTTACTGAAATCTATGTCATGTATTCCTAAGTCTTTTGCATTTGATTTTATATATTCCATTGCAATAATAGCTGACTCTTTCATTATTTTTCCTAAGTTTCCTGTTATTGTTAAATCACCTTTTCCAGGTGAAATTGAAGATTCAATAAAAAGTATTTCACCTCCAACAGATGTCCAAGCAAGCCCTGTTACAACACCCGCAACTAGATTATTTTCATAACTGTCTTTAAAATACTTCTTCGGCCCTAATGAGTTAGTAAGATAATTTTTATCACTTATATTTACTGACTTCTCTTTAGCTACTATATTTTTTGCTTTAGACCTAATAAGCTTAGCTATTTGCTTTTCAAGATTTCTAACACCTGATTCTCTGGTATAGTTAGAAATAATTTGTTTGATTAAGCTCTGGTTTAATTTAAAATATTTACTTGTCAAACCATGTTCTTTTAATTGTTTCTTTATTAAAAATTTTTGAGCAATTGAAGTTTTCTCTTCAGTTGTATATCCAGTTACATTAATTAACTCCATCCTATCAATAAGAGATGGGTGAAGATTTGACAAGCTATTAGCAGTAGCTATAAACATAACCTTAGACAAGTCATAACCTATTTCTAAAAAATTATCATGGAATGAGTTATTTTGTTCAGGATCTAATAACTCTAATAATGCAGATGCTGGATCACCTTGAGAACTGGAAGAAAGCTTATCAATTTCATCTAAAACAAATACAGGGTTTGAAGTTCCTGCCTGCTTAATACTTTGAATTATTCTTCCAGGCATTGCTCCAACATAAGTTTTTCTATGCCCTCTTATTTCAGCTTCATCTCTCATTCCTCCAAGCGAGACCCTAACATACTTTCTGTTTATTGATCTCGCTATTGACTTTCCGAGAGAAGTTTTTCCAACTCCTGGGGGACCATAAAGACATAAAATAGGGGATTTCATGTCATTTCTAAGTTTAAGAAC
>Ga0208060_1000400_pt1 | contig 13107 bp, 8 predicted proteins | sample DeeseametaMP0901_FD_184200 | JGI IMG/M metagenome (GOLD analysis project Ga0208060, IMG submission 184200) | Marine microbial communities from the Deep Indian Ocean - MP0901 (SPAdes) | ecosystem: Environmental > Aquatic > Marine > Oceanic | place: East of Durban, South Africa, South Indian Ocean... | reverse complement strand
AAGCCAGGTCGACTGGAGCCGCGACGACGGGCGCGAGACGATCGTGATCGGCACCAAGCAGTTTTCCGAGCAACTGATCCTCGGGCGGCTCGTGGGCGACCGGTTGCGCGAAGCCGGATACAACGTCGAATACCGCGAAGGGCTTGGCTCGGCGGTGGTCGCGCAGGCCGTCGCCAACGGGTCGATAGACCTCTATTTCGACTATACCGGCACGATCTGGGCCAATCAGATGAAGCGGACCGACAATCCGGGCCGCGATGCGATGTACGAAGCGATCCAGAAATGGGAGCGCGAGGTGCAGGGCACCCGCGTGCTCGGCAAGCTTGGCTTCGAAAACGCCTATGCCTTCGCCATGCGCGAGGATCGGGCGAAGGAACTCGGTATCACCACCATCGCCGATCTGGCGCGTGCCGCCCCTCGTCTGGTGGCGGGCGGCGATCCCGAGTGGTTCGAACGGCCAGAATGGTTTGCGGTGCGCGATGTTTACGGGCTTAAGTTTGCGCGCCAGCGCAATTTCTCGCCGACCTTCATGTACGACGCGCTGCGTTCGGATGAAGCGGACGTGATTACCGCTTATACCTCCGACGGAAGAATCTCGGCGGACAGGCTGCGCGTGCTCGAAGACCCTCGCGAAGCCTTGCCGAGCTACGACACGCTGATCATCCTCTCGCCCGAGCGGGCCAACGACGAGAAGCTGATCGCGGCGCTGCGCCCGTTGCTAGGGTCGATCAATGTCGAGAATATGCGCGAGGCGAACTTCTCGGTCGACCGGACCGATGGCGAGAAGAAGACGCCGGCAGAGGCGGCCAGGGCGCTCGCCAAGGCCAGTGGGCAGGAGTGATTATTCTGCGGAAAGCAGCGGCGCTCGCGCTTGGCAGTCGCCTGACGCCTAACGCCGGGTCCAGATCTGCGTCTGGCAGAACGGGCCGACGCAGCCCTTCACCTCAAGCTTGGTCGGGCTCTTGCGACGAATGACCGAGCGGTAGGTCTTGCCGGACTCCGGATCATAGATCTCGCCGCGCCACAGGTCGTTCTCTTCGGTGAATTTGGTCAGGATGGCCATGCCCATCAGCTTGCGGCTGCGCAGCGACTTGTTGGGGTTGTTGATGTCGCGCTGGTCGGGTCCGTCGGGCGGAGTGACGAGGAACTTCGAGATCTTGCCGCACACGCTCGCGCCGCAATCGGCGATGGTCACGACCGCCTTGCCATCCTCGACGACCCATTGCCCGCCGATCGGGTCGGCTGCCCATACGGGTGTGGCGGCCATGACGAGTGCGGCGGCGGCGGCGGAGAGCGAGGCGGGGATGACAGATTTCATGGGATGCAATCCTAAGCCATTATCCGGAAGTCTTCAAACCCGCACCGTCGGGCCAGTCTGACCGGGCGAAGGCGATCACCTTGAACAACTCGCCCATCTGATCTGGCGCGGTCAGCCGTGCGCGGGCCACCTCGATCTCCTCTGCCCTGCCCGGTGACACCTTTGCCAACGCGGCGGCGCGCGCATCGATGCCCAGCGCGGTGAGCCATTCGCCCTGGGTAGCGCTTCCCAGCATCCGCACCCCCTCGCGCTGCGCCACCTCGGCCAGCGCGGCGAAATCGGTGGTGGCGGTGAACCGCCCCCGCACGGCGGCCAGCTCATCGGGGGCGACCGCCTCGATATAGCTCTCGCCCCGGTCGATCCGGGTGATCTTGGTCGGGTCCACGTCAAACCCGGCCACGGGAAATCCGGCGCGCGCCGCCGTCACCGCCAGGGGCAGCCCGACATAGCCCAGCCCGATCACCCCGACGCGGGCGGTTTTCCCGGCGATCCTGTCTTCGATGCTCATGCGCTTCCGTCTCTTTTCTGCACGCAACTTGTGCCGTGCCACGGTTCAAATGGCCAGAGCGCCCATCGCGCGCAAGACATAGTGCAGCGCGGCCACGTAATTTCACACATCCGTCGTTGCCGCTTGAAACACCGGGTTTGATCGGGGGATATGTTGCAGCAACGGCCCGTTTATCAACGGCCCTCACTGGTTCAGGTATGTATTGATGATCACCCCAATTCTTCTGTGTGGCGGTTCGGGCACCCGGCTGTGGCCGCTCTCGCGCAAATCCTATCCCAAGCAATTCGTGCCGCTGGTAGGTGAAGAGACCCTGTTCCAGGCTTCGGCGCAGCGCCTCTCGGGCGACGGCTTTGCTGCGCCACTGGTGCTGACCAATTCAGATTTCCGGTTCATCGTGACCGAGCAGATGGCCGCCGCCGGAATCGACCCGGGCGCGATCCTGATCGAACCGGCCGGGCGCAACACCGCCCCCGCGATCCTTGCCGCCGCGCTGTACATTGAGAAAACCGACCCCGGGGCGCTGATGCTGGTCGCGCCCTCGGATCATGTTGTGCCCGATGCCGAGGCCTTCCGCGCCGCCGTCGAAGCCGGGGCCGAGGCCGCCCGTGCGGGCCGGCTGGTCACCTTCGGGATCAAGCCGACCCATGCCGAAACCGGCTATGGCTATCTGGAACTGGCCGAGGATCCGGGCGATTTCGCCGCCCGTCCGCTGGCGCTGAGCCGCTTTGTGGAAAAACCCGATGCCGCCACCGCCGAAACCATGGTCGAGGCCGGCACCTTCCTGTGGAACGCGGGCATCTTCCTGTTCTCGGTCAAGACCATCCTTGAGGCCTTCCGCGCCCATGCCCCCGATCTGATCGCACCGGTGCAGGCCGCGGTGGATCAGGGCCAGCCCGACCTGGGCTTCCTGCGGCTGGATCCCGAAGCCTGGGCCAAGGCCGAGGATATCTCCATCGACTATGCGGTGATGGAACGCGCAGACAACCTGAGCGTGGTGCCCTTTGCCGCCGGCTGGTCCGACCTGGGCGGCTGGGATGCGGTCTGGCGTGAAACCGGGCGCGATGCGCGCGGGGTTGCCACCTCGGGGCAGGCCACCGCCATCGACTGTGACGATTCCCTGCTGCGCTCGGAAGACGACACGCTGGAAGTCGTCGGCATCGGGCTGAAGAATATCGTGGCCGTCGCCATGCCCGACGCGGTGCTGGTGGCCGATGCCAGCCGCGCGCAGGACGTGAAGCAGGCCGTGGCCGCGCTGAAGGCGAAAAAGGCCAAGCAGGCCGAAAGCTTCCCGAAAGATCACCGCCCCTGGGGCTGGTTCGAAAGCCTGGTGATCGGCGACCGGTTCCAGGTCAAGCGGATCGTGGTGCACCCCGGCGAGGCGCTGAGCCTGCAAAGCCACCACCACCGCTCGGAACACTGGATCGTGGTCGAGGGCACCGCCCGCGTGACCGTGGATGACACGGTGACGCTGGTGACGGAAAACCAGTCTGTCTACATTCCGCTGGGCGCGGTGCATCGGATGGAAAACCCCGGCAAGGTGCCGATGGTTCTGATCGAGGTGCAGACCGGCAGCTACCTGGGCGAGGATGACATCATCCGCTACGAAGACGTCTACGCCCGCAACTGAACCGGGCAGCCGATATCGTACATCTTATCAGGCCCCGCAATGACGGGGCCTTTTTCGTGTCTTCTCCCGTGGGGAACAGCCCGTCCTCCCCGGGAGGACACGGACCAACAAAAAACGGCGGCCCCAAAGGACCGCCGTTTTCAATCTGTAACCGTCTGGCCGTGGCCGGATCAGGCTTTCTTGCGGCGACGCAGGGCCGCCATGGCGCCAAGGCCGCCCACCAGCAGGAAGCCTGCGGCCGGAACCGGAACCTGGCTCACGTCAACGCGGAACACGATATCGTCCAGATCGCTGTCGCCCAGACCGTCGCCGAACATGGCATAGGTCGAACCACCGCTGTTGAAGATGCTGCTGAAGCCAACCTGGCAGGTGCCGCCGAAGGTTGCACCGTTCGAAATGGTGCAGGGCGACACGCCGCCGCCACCCAGGGTCGAGAAGACCAGATCAACCAGCGTTCCCGCGCCGCCACCCTGCACGAAGGTGATCTGATCACCGTAGGCGCTGGTGCTTGTCGAGAAAGAGGCCGCCCCGGCCGACAGCGACGACGCGTTGTTCACGTTTGCCGCTTCATAGCCGATGTAGGTCAGCGTGACTTTGACCGAATTCAGGCTCGACGCATAGAGGCCGGTGCCGGCAACATCGTCATCGTCGTACACGGTGAGCGGCGCGGTCAGGTCCACCGGTGCGGTGACGGTTCCATTAATATCGCGCAGCACGCCAAAATTGGTAGGAACGCTGCCCACCACGGTGCCACCTGTCAGCGACAGCGTCGCGGCGGAGCCTGCGATCGGCAGCAGAGCAACGGCAGCTGCCGTCGCAAGAATTTTTGTCATATTCATAGTTCACCCCTTAGTTAAACACTCAATTGAACTACATGCGCCAATTGACTTGGATAATACCTCCTTCAAAATGCCATGTTTTCGCCGCAAAGTCTAATCTTAACTTTGCTGAATCGATAGGCATTCCAATGGGATGCAGGGCAGTCAGGCAGCATCTCCGCCGAGGCATGCGTTAACTATTTCCCCTGAAATCAAACGCTTGTGACACATGCGTAATGGCGGACCGCTGCCGGGGCGCGACTTTTGTCCCAGCAACAAACTGTTTCCCATTTCAGCCCAATATGCCGCAACGCGGAGATGTGTTGCGTCACACTGTCAAATCGCAAGCCGCTGCGGGGTGCCGTCAGCGGCAAATTGCCTGTCGCGGCCCAAGGGGATTCGCCACTTTGAAAGCTCTTGGAATGACCCACGTCGGCCACCGGCGGACCCGACGTGCAATCGGCCCCGCCTGCAGGAGCGGGGCCATCGGCAGCTGCCCTTGGTCATCAGAGATGACCGGATCAGCCCGCGGGGGGAATGTAGCGCGGGATCACCGGCAGCAGCTCTCGGGTCATCTCGTCCAGGCGGCGCGCGGCGTCTTCGTCACTCTCGCCTTTCCGGATCGCCGTGGTCAGGCGCACGATGGCGCCATCGGTCCGCCCGGTCATCACCCCGTCGACGACCAGATAGAACTTGGCCGCGAAATCCCAGGCCACCGTGCGGCCCTTCTGGTCGAACCAGTAGTAGACCATCATCCGGGTCTCGCCCTTCTGGATGATCGCGCGGTTGATGTCGAAGGGCCGGTCCAGCCCGATCCGGTCGGAAATGTCGACCCGTTCCAGCCAGGCGATTTCCCAGCCCGCGCCGGGCAGGCAGATTTCAGGCGAATGCACCCCGCCGTCGCTTTGATCCTGATACCAGGCCGAGAAGAACCCGATCGAGGCGGCATCGCCCGGGCGGGCAAAGCTGACCGAATGGTATTCGTCGGCGCCCAGCGTGCGTTCAACCGCCGGAGTCAGCACCTCGCGCGGGCCGACCTGCTCCCAGGCGCCGATCTGGCGCGGGAAATGCACGAACCGTTCGCGGTGAATCTCTGACGCGTTGCGGTCGGGCATGAACTGCCAGCCCAGGCTGATCGCCGTGGTCATCAGCGCCGCCGTGATCAGCGCGGCCGAGGGGAACACGAAGCGAATCCGCTGGGCCTGTGCCAGCAGCCCGTCGGTTTCCAGATCCAGCGCATCGACCAGGCTCAGCTTCTGGGGATGGAAGAACAGCATGACGCGCGCCAGCAGGAACAGCAGCACGACGCAGATCAGGAAGATCACCCAGCCCTCGAAGAAATGGGAAAACCCTTCCAGCCATTCGATGCCATATTCCTGCGCCAGCAGCCCGGCCACCGCGATGCGGACCGAATTCATCAGCACGGTGATTGGCGCAGCTGACAGCAGCAGCACCGCCTTGTGCCACATCGGGCCTTTGTAGAGCACCGCAAAGATGTAGGAGAAGCTGAGGATCGGGAACAGGTAGCGCAGCCCCGAACAGGCCTCGGCCACCTGCAGCTTCAGCACGCCAAGATCGATGATGTTGCCTTCAAGGAAGACCGGAACGCTCAGCACCTGCAGGAAATAGACGCCCAGTTCGGACGAGATGAACTGCAGCGAGGTCGACAGCTTGTAATAGAGCACGCCCGGCAGCGGCAGCATGTAGACAAGGTGCAGCACGGGAGGCCAGAAATGTTTGCCCGTCTTCCAGCCGAAGGAGATCAGCAGCACCGCCCCGACCCAGAGGATCGTGGCATAGGCGACGATATCGTCGATGCGGGCCAGCTTGCCAAGCGCGCCAAAGGCGATGGCCACCACCAGCAGCACCACGCCGGGCCAGCGGTCGCGTTTGGGGCCGGGTTCGATCGGCACCTCTTTCAGCTGGCGCAGGAACAGCAGCAGCGACAGGATCGGGATCAACGGCCCGTGGCTGTATTCGGGCAACTGCCAGGCCACCAGCAGCGCATCCAACCCGTCGATGAAAAACAGCCCGGCCGAGACGGTGGCCACCACCAGCCAGAAGAGGCCCCAGCCCGATACGCCCGCCAGGGTCGCTGTTTTCTGTTCTGCAAACATCACGCGCTATCTCTCAATCGATACAAATGGCCGATACAATTGGCACTCAAATCAGGTCTTCGCGACAGGATTATGTCCCGGATGGGAAGCACTAGTCGCATTTATCCCGAAAATTCAATAGTCGGCCCCGGATGCGGGTATCTTGCATAGGGTGGGGACCCCGGAAAAACACAAAAGCGTCAGATTGGCCCTGCAACGGGCCTCAGGCAGACCTTTCGGGGCGGTTGCCCGCGGTAATGGCAGCAAACCGGGCGCGGATGGCGGCGGCCAGCACAGCCGGATTCGCGCGGTCGGCGCAGGTGACGCGATACTGTCGTGTGCCGGGGGCCCAGGTCATCCGCACCACTGCGGCGACATGGTCTTTGTCGGTCCCGAATCCACCTTCGGGCCACTCCAGCCGCAGCAGATCAAGCTGCGCCGGCGGCCCCGGAAGGCGCAGATTCCCCAGCATTTGCCGCAGAATCGATTCGTAATCGGGTTGAGCCGCCGCCCGCAACCCGAGGCAAGCTGCCGCAGGCGCTGCGACCAGAAGGCCGACGGCACGGCGACGCGAAAGGAAAATGGCCGGTTCGCTCATGGAATGAGCATACTCCTGCCACCGGTCAAAAGCTATTGCGCATGCAGCAAAAATATTCCGGAGCGAGCTGAGAATCTCTAGGGGCCGCCGAAATTCCTCGGCAAGGGACCGCCAATTTCTAGGATTGGTTCCCGTATCTATACAATGTGCCTCAAATCACCGGTATTGGCATATTTAGGGACAAATTAAGAATTACACGTCAGCCAAGCGCCACAATCGGATCGAAGTCTCGTCACAAAGGTGAGGTCTAGTCCGAGATGGGTATGGGATTGGGGTGTGGCTTTGCTGCGCCGCAGAAACTGACGTTACGATTATGGGGACACGCGTGGCATGAAGCGCAGCGAACAGGCGACCTCCGGCGCGGAGGTCACCGGCCTTTCCGGGGCCATTTGGGATGATATGAGCGCAAGCCTATGGGGGCGCTGGCAGGATAGTTTCCTTGCACCCCTGTTTCAAACCCCCGACACCGGCTGGGGTTCCACCATTCTGGCGACACGCGCGGATTTGGCACTTGATGCGCCGAAACTCGCGATGCCGGACGCAGACACGCTTCTGACCGAAGCCGCCTTTGCCACGATCTCGGACGCGGGTGAGGGTGACGCATCGGGCCTCATGATGGCCGCCGCGTCCCTGTTGGAAGAGACCAGCGGTTCGACCTCCAATACGACATTGTCCATGACCGCCTCTGTCTCGGCGGCAATGGACAGTATTTCGATGGATCCGATGATGGACTCCACGATGGACCATGACACCATGGATCATGGGTCGATGGACGACGACACCATGGATCACGGGTCGATGGGCCATGGCAGCATGATCATGCCCCCCGCGGTCGGCGCGACGCTGGCCCAGATCGAGGCCTATGTCGATGCGGTGATGGCCCTGATGGACGGCCATTCGCATTCCGACGATTCCGGCAAGATGACCGAACACATGGCCGCGATGGATCTGGTGCCGCGCAGCGAGGCGACCCATATCGCCATCGCCGACGGCGACTGGTTCGACAACTCGACCTGGTACAACGGCGAAATCCCCGACGCGGGCGCCAAGGTGCTGATCCCCGAAGGGATCGACGTGAATTATGCCGGGGTCGAAGATGCCAGCCTGTTCACCATCCGCGTCGATGGCCGGCTGAGCTTTGACACCGAAACCGACAGCCGCGTGGTGTTCGACACCATGGTGGTCAGCCCGACCGGCAAGCTGATCGTCGGGACCGAATCCGACCCGATACACGACGATGTCTCGGTCGAACTGATCGTGGCCAACAACGGTCCGATCGACACCACATGGGATCCGATGCTGCTGTCACGCGGCGTCATCGCCCATGGCGAGGCCAGCATCCACGGCATGGAGAAGGATTCGCACGAGAAGGTCACCACCGACCCGATGGCCGGCGACACCGAACTGACTTTCGCCGAAATCCCCGAAGGCTGGCAGGTGGGCGATACCATCGTGATCGCCGGCACGAATTACGACGGCCACGCCTGGAGCAACGAAGAGCGGGCGACAATCCCCTACCCGTCAGAGGACGAGGTCCGCACGATCAAGGCGATCGAAGGCAACAAGGTGATCCTAGACACAGCACTGGAGCACGATCACGACACCCCGCGCGAGGATCTGAAAACCTCGGTTGCCAACATGACGCGTAACGTGACGTTCCAGACCGAAAACGGCAGCGAGGCAGAAGTCTACGAACGCGGCCACGTGATGTTCATGAATTCCGACGATGTCGACGTGCGCTATGCCGCCTTTCAGGATCTCGGACGCACCGACAAGTCAGTCGACAGTTTCGACATCTCGGACATTCAGGACGTACAATACGACAGCAACGTGCAGGGGCGGTATTCGCTGCACCTGCACCGCACCGGCACCGGCAATATCGACGAACCCGCGCAGGTGATCGGCAACGCGGTCTGGGGCTCGCCCGGCTGGGGCTATGTCCACCACGATTCCAATGCGGTTATGGACAACAACGCAAGCTTCGACACCTTCGGTGCGGGCTTTGTCGCTGAAACCGGCAATGAAACCGGCATCTGGAACGACAATATCGCGATCTTTGCCGAAGGCATGAGCTGGGACATTTCCAAGAACACGACCGAGATCTCGCAAAGCCAGTTCGATACCGCCCGCGGCGGAGACGGGTTCTGGTTCCAGGGCCGCCTGATCGAAACCACGAACAACGTCGCCGCCAGTGTCAACAACGGCTTCGTCTATTTCCATCGCGACGGCGACAACCGGATGATTCTGAACGAGGTCGCACATTTCGAACTGCCCGAGGCCCTGCTGTACAAGGAAACCGTCGGGGCTGACGACATCTCGATCAGAAGCTTCGTGAACAACGAAACATTTGCTTCGAACCGGGGTCTGGAAGTCGTCAAGGGCAACCCCAATCAGGGTCACGATGCCTGGAGCGTGCTGGATAGCTTCACCGCCTGGAATGTCGTCACCGGGGCGCGGCTCGAATACACGTCGCACTATGTCCTGAAAAATTTCGATCTTGTCTCAAACGCAGATACAGCGGGCTCTGGGATCGCCTACGGCAAGAACATGAGCGATATCACGATCGTCGACACCACGATCGATGGCTTCAAGATTGGTATCGACTTCCACAAGGTCTGGACGCTTGCGACCCCGGACACACCTCATTCCTACGCGGTGATTGACACCACGGTGCTGAACGCGATCGAGAATTACGGCTCCTTCGATCCCTCTCAGGACCAAATCCTGACGTCAGAGGATCTGCCCAATCACGCGCCGAACCTGTCGCTTGATCTGCTGACCTATAATGATTCTCCCCTGCTGATCACCGGCACCAAATACGACACACTCGGCGAGGCCGATTTCCCGGGCGGAATCGACACCATCGAGATGCGCGCGCCGCAGGTGGCCGATGCGCTGGAAACCGGCGGATACTGGACAACCACATCGGGACTCAAATATTTCCTGATCGATGTCTATTTCACTGATCGCGTAACCGGAGACATCTTTTATGAAACCCACCCGGTGTTTCTGGAAGGGACCGCGCTGCACAAGCTTGGGCAACCCTGGTGGGAGCTAAGTGGCGCTGTCGACAACGGCATCCAGGATTTCGAGGACAGCAATGGGATGCTTATGGCCGGCAACCACGTGCTCGACATGGCGTTCGAGGTTGGTCCGGTTGGACGGCCCGCGCCAGCGCCACTGCCCGAGGTGGGCACCGACTCTGACGACACGCTGACCGGCGGAATCACCGACGATGTCATCCGCGGGCTTGCCGGCGATGACGAAATCGAAGGCGGTGGCGGCAATGACAGGCTTTTCGGCGGCCGGGGCAACGATGTGATCTGGGGCCAGGACGGAGACGACGAGATCAAGGGCTTCGGCGGCAACGACAAGCTCTACGGCGCCAGCGGGAACGACATTCTGATGGGACACGGCGGCCAGGACAAACTGTTCGGCGGCGGCGGCGACGATATCCTGCTCGGCGGGCGTCATCAGGACAGGCTGGTCGGCAACAAGGGCAACGACATCCTGTCGGGCGAGTTCGGCCGCGATTTCCTGACCGGGGGCGAAGGCAACGATATCTTCCATTTCGGCGCGCGCCACGGCAAGGATACGATCACCGATTTCACCATCGGCGAAGACAAGATGGTGCTGGATTACGAAGGCGCCAATTTCGACGATCTGCGCATCCGAGCGACCGACGACGGCACCCGCATCTTCACCGGAGAAGGCTCTGTCACGCTTCTTGGCATCACCCCGGATCAGCTGTCGGCCAGCGATTTCATCTTCGCCAACGGCGACTACATGGACGATTTCTGAACACCCACGTTCGGGATACACCCAGAAGGTCAAGGGGCTGACTCAGGCACGGGCAAGCCGTGCCCGGGTCAGCCCCGTTTTTCGTACCAGTCGTCCCACTTCATCTCGGTACGGTGATAACCGTGCCCGCGCAGCAGATCGTGGATCTTCTCGCGCAGCGGGGTGAAGTTGTGCTCGACCGTCAGCAGCTGCACATCCCACTGGTCAAACGGAAAGGCGGCCAGAATCTCGTATTCGGTGCCTTCGGTGTCGATGCTGATGTAATCGATCTGCCGGGGCGCACCGTATTTCACCAGCATGTCGTGCAGTGAAATCGTCGGCACGCTGATCACCTGCCCCTGCGCGCGAAAGGCGCGGCGGCGCTCGGCATGGGTGTCGCTGTCGTCGAACCCGGCAACGGTGCCGTATTCGCTCGCCAGGATGAATTCGACCGTCTTGCCGGTTTCGCCCATCACGCAATCGGGCACCGTGGTGCAGGTGCGGTTCCCGCGCAGCCGGTCGTAAAAGGCGGGGTTCGGCTCGGCGCAGATGCCTTTCCAGCCGAATTCGGTCTCCAGCAGGCAGGTGTTCGACAGAAGCCGCCCGTCCGAGGCGCCGAATTCCACGAAATAGCCACCCTGCTTCATGCCCGTGCGCTGCAGCACCCACAGATCCTGCCCCAGCTGCGACATGGCACGCTGTTCCAGCGCCAGCGGGCGGGCCGGTTTCGTGGCGGAATCAAACGGCAGCAGCGCGCGTTGCTGCGCCAGCCCCAGCGTATGGTTCAGCAGCTCCAGCTGGCTCTTGAACATGGCCAGCTGCGCCTCCGACGGGTGCGGCATGGCCTCGAGCGCGGCCAGACCGTCGCCCAGGCTTGCCACCGCTTCGGGCAGCAGGCCCATGTCGGCGCGGGCGCGGATCATCCGGTCGCGCAGCGCCTCCGTGATGTCGCCGGGCGACGGGTCCTGGGCCAGTGCCTCGGCAAAGAAGCTTTCGGCCAGCCCGCTGTCGCCGAACAGCGCCGCCGCCCGGCCAAGGCTGTCAAAGGCGCCACCCACCACGGCCTGCGCCACATCCCGGCGCGAGGCGCCCTGCGCCATCGCCTCTTGCAGGCGGTTTGCGGCCCCGGCGGCATCGCCCCGCTGGGCCCGCGCCAGCCCGCCCAGAACCAGCAGCGCCGCGTGGTCGGGGTGGTCGGCGCCGGACTGATCGGCCAGCGCCGACAGCATCGCCCATTCGCCGCGCCGCGCGGCCTCGTGCGCCTGGGGCAGCAGGGTCGAGGGCTGTGCAACAGGCTCTAACTTGCGCTTTTTGGCCTTTTTCTTCTTTTTCGCCTTCGCCGTCGAAGGGTCAGAGGGTTTCGGCGGAGGTGTCACGGGCGGCCCCCGCCCAGCAGCAGATCGCGCAGCAGCTGGATCTGCGCCTCGGCGCGCAACAACTCGGTGCGGCCAGCCTCCAGCCGTGCACGGGCATCGGCCAGCGCCGCCGTCGGGGCGGTATCCTGCTTCGCAGCCTGAAGCTGGCCCTGCAGTTCCTTGATGCGGGCGCGCAGCTTGTCGGTCTCGGCGCTGGCAGCCTCGGCCTGGGCTTTGGTCTCTGCGGTAGCCTTGTCCAGCCGCTGCTGCAATTCCTGGACCCGGGCCGATTGGCCGCCGGTCTGGTTCTTCAGCGTGTTGCGTTCGCCGGTCAGTGTCTCGACCTGCGCGCTCAGATCGGCGATCTTCTGGTCGCGCGCGGCGCTGGCCTCTGCCGCCTGCGCCACTTCGGCCCGGCTATCTTCCAACAGGGTCGTCACCGCGTCCAGCCGCGCCTGAAGATCCAGCGCCGGGCGGTTCAGCCGCGCCATGCTCCACGGGCGGTCCGGGTCGTCTCCTTCGGGCAGGGGTTGCCACAGGAACCCGCTGCGCGCGCACCAGTCGCGGATATGGGCCAGTCCCGGCGCACCGTCATACAGCGGCTCGGCCGGTTCGCGCAGCGCGATCACGTCGAACCCCGTCAGCAGATCGGCCCCATCCAGCGCCGAGAGGATCGACAGCGCCTCGCCCGGGGTTTCCAGCACCAGCAGGGAACAGGCCTCGGGCGCGTCGGCGCCCTCGGGCAGGGCGGCGGGATCACCCAGCGGCAGATCCTGCGGCAGCATCGGCGCGCGGGCCGGTTGCGGTGCGGGGCGCAGGCCGGGAAACAGCTCGATCAGCGCGGGCAAGGGCGCGCGCAGGCTGTTCAGCTCCGGCAGGGCGGTGGCGTGAAAGGGGCGCGGGCTGGCATCGCCAGAAACGACCGCCTCGACCACGGCGACATGATCCATGCCACGCGCCGCCGCGCGGGCCTGCGCAACCAATTCGCCGATCGGTTCGACCAGCAC
>Ga0208060_1000393_pt1 | contig 13260 bp, 8 predicted proteins | sample DeeseametaMP0901_FD_184200 | JGI IMG/M metagenome (GOLD analysis project Ga0208060, IMG submission 184200) | Marine microbial communities from the Deep Indian Ocean - MP0901 (SPAdes) | ecosystem: Environmental > Aquatic > Marine > Oceanic | place: East of Durban, South Africa, South Indian Ocean... | reverse complement strand
TGATGAATATCGAAATAAGTCACTGCGCTTTAACTGTATTAATCCAGGTGGTACCCGCACACAAATGCGCGCTCAAGCGTTTCCAGCAGAAAACCCTGATACACTAAAAACACCTGAAGATATTATGCCTACGTATCTTTATCTTATGGGCGAAGACAGTAAGGAAACAACCGGACAGTCACTTGATTGCCAACCAAAGTAATTAACGAAAGCAATGTTCCGTTAAACGAAAAAACCGCTTAAGCAGCACTTAAGCGGTTTTTTGTTTACAGCGCATAAATGGCTAAAGGCCAGTGCCTACTCGCCCATTTTGGCCCATGTATCTCGTAGACCTACTGTGCGGTTAAAGACCGGCTTGTCGTCTGTGCTGTCTTTATCTACACAGAAGTAGCCAGTGCGTTCAAACTGCCATGCTCCTACTTCAGGAACATTGTCTGCCAATCCGGCTTCTACCCAACCGTGTTTTACTTCCAACGAGTGAGGGTTAATCGCATCGGTAAAGTTTTCTTCCGCTGCTGGGTTAGGCACGTTAAACAAGCGGTCGTAAAGCCTAAACTCTGCTGCCTGTGCTGTTGCTGCATCCACCCAATGAATAACACCTTTAACTTTGCGGCCATCAGCCGGATCTTTACCTAGAGTATCTGCGTCATAAGTACAAAAAACGGTTGTTACATTACCATTTTCATCTTTTTCAACGCGATTAGCTTTAACCACGTAGGCGTTGCGAAGACGAACTTCTTTATCAAGCACTAAGCGCTTAAACTTCTTGTTCGCCGACTCTCGGAAGTCTTCTGCTTCTATATACACTTCGCGACTGAAGCCGATGTTACGCGTACCCATACTTTCATCGTTAGGATGATTTGGCGCAACCAGCGTTTCTGTCTGGCCTTCCTCATAATTTTCGATAACGAGCTTTATTGGATCTAGTACGGCCATTGCGCGAGGAGCATTTGCATTTAGGTCGTCGCGTATGCACGCTTCTAGCATGGACATTTCAACCATGTTGTCCATCTTAGTCACACCGATGCGTTTACAAAACTCAACGATTGAACCCGGTGTGTAGCCGCGACGGCGTAAACCTGCAATGGTAGGCATGCGTGGGTCGTCCCAGCCATGTACATGGTTTTCGTCGACTAACTGAATCAGACGACGCTTGCTTAATACCGTATATTCTAGATTAAGACGTGAGAATTCATACTGTCTTGGCGTGCAGTCGATAGAAATGTTTTCGATAACCCAATCATAAAGACGACGGTTATCCTGGAACTCTAGTGTACACAGGGAGTGCGTTATTCCCTCAATGGCGTCTGAGATACAATGTGTAAAATCGTACATTGGATACACGCACCACTTATCACCAGTTTGATGATGGTGAGCATGCTTAACGCGATAAATTACCGGGTCACGCATGCACATAAATGGCGATGCCATATCAATTTTCGCACGCAGACTACACTCACCTTCTTTATATTCGCCTGCCGTCATTTTGGCAAACTCACTGAGGTTAGTTTCAACGTCTGTATCGCGATAAGGGCTATTTTGACCAGGCTCTTTAAGTGTGCCACGCATTTCGCGCATAACGTCTTGCGCTGAAAAATCTACATAGGCTAAGCCTTTTTCAATAAGTTCAACGGCGTATGCGTGTAGTTGGTCAAAGTAATTCGATGAATAGCGCGCTTCTCCGTCCCACGTAAATCCAAGCCATTGCACATCTTCCTTAATTGAATTAACGAAGGTAATGTCTTCTTTTGCAGGGTTGGTATCGTCAAAGCGTAAATTGCACGTACCTGTGTAGTCTTGAGCAATACCAAAATTCAAGCAGATAGACTTGGCGTGGCCAATGTGTAAGAAGCCATTCGGCTCTGGTGGAAACCGTGTTTTAATTGCGTCATGTAGACCACTAGACAGGTCTTTATCAATAATCTGACGGATAAAATTGGTCGGACGGTGTTCAGTCTCGGCCATTCGCTTGTTCCCCTTATGCACGTAATATTTCAAAATCTCGCTGAGTATAACACTCTCGCAATTACTTCAACCATGTTTTATTCAAAGAAGCCTGACAAGTGATTGAATTAAGAGCGATCTGCAAATACCTTCTAAAACTAAATGCCGTTATGACTTCCAAAATATAAATAAGCACTAACGAAATCGTAACTTTGCGTGGCATTTGAGCGACTGCGTCTCAAAATGCGCGCGTCATTATAAAAATATGGTAATCTAAATTCGCGACAACAAGGTCGTAGCAGCAAATCATGGTGTTTATGAAAGAAAAAGCAACCTCTTTTGACATTGCCCACTTGGCAGGTGTTTCGCAGTCGACGGTTTCGCGAGCGTTAAATAATAGCCCGCTAGTTAATCAAGAAACTAGAGATCGCGTTCAGCGTATTGCCCGGGAACTCAATTACAAAGTGGATAAAAACGCAAGTAACTTGAGAAAGCAAAAGAGCAGCACAATTGCCCTACTCTTGTTTGAAGATCCTACGTCCGATGATTCGATGATTAATCCGTTCTTCCTAGCGATGCTCGGCAGTATTACCCGCGCGTGTGCGCAAGCAAACTATGATCTGCTTGTGTCCTTCCAAAATTTAGATGATGACTGGCACGCAGAATATGAAGACTCAAATAAGGCTGACGGCATTATTCTATTAGGATATGGCGACTATACTGATTACCAAAACAAAGTCGCGCAACTTGAATCACAGGGCACGCACTTTGTTCGTTGGGGTGCGCCAGATGAAGCCCACCCAGGGGTTAGTATCGGTTGTGATAACTATCAAGGTGGCCAAAGCATAACGTCACATTTAATTGGCTTGGGTAAAACTTCCTTTGCGTTTATTGGCGACAACGGCGATCACGCCCCTGAATTCAAAGCGCGTTTTAACGGTTATTTTGAAACACTTCAATCTCATGGGCTTGATCAGTCAAGTGTTCAACGCAATGCTATTTCGACTGAGGATGCGGGGTCAGAAGCGGTGAAATCATTGCTGCAAAGTGGCGAACTTCCCCAAGCAATTGTCTGCGCATCGGACCTTATTGCAATGGGCGTGCTTAGAGCGCTGCGCCAGGCAAAAGTGAATGTGCCTGATGATGTAGCCGTGGTTGGCTATGACAATATTGCGGTTTCAGCCTACACCACGCCTTCGCTCACCACTGTTCAGCAAAATACCAAACTGGCGGGCGAGTTATTGGTAAACACCTTATTAAAAGCCATTAACAACGAAGACGTTCAGGATTATTTAATGCCTGCGGATATTATTATTAGGCAGTCATGTGGCAGTGAGTAAGCGTGCGCAAATTACACGCTAGAAATTAAGCAATCACTGATTAACAAAAAGCCCCGGGCGTTAAACAACCACGGGGCTTTTTTATTGTGCGCTAAACACGTTTTATTGGCGGGCCAACTGATGCTTAATTTGAGCAAGTAATGCACTGTTACTTACTTGACCCTCGCGCACCCATACCTGAACGCCATTGGGCTTAACCGTTGCGGTTAACGCATCACCTAGTTTTACCGTTTGCGTTTCTCCAGATAATTGTTCCGTCCAGTCGCCCGATTGCATAAAGTCACTAACCTCAAAAGATTGTGCGGCATTACCCTTATTAAGTAATACAAGTGCAGTCTGCTGTGTTTCTGCAGTATCAACAACGCGATAAAACGCCGCTTGATGCCCGTCAAGTTCAACGTTGACTTGAACACCGCGCTGCAGTGCTACCGTGTTTTTACGCACATTGGCAATCTTTGTTAGCGCCTGTTGAATAGGATGTGTCTTGGCTTGGTCTAGGCGCTCTTGGCCAACATAGTTACGATTGCCGGCATGTTCCGCCGTACCGCGCATGAAGCCAATTTCAGATCCCATGTATACAACCGGAATGCCTCTTACTGTAAACAACCAATTATGCGCATTAATAAAGCCTTCATCAGTGGCATTAATGCGCGCCATATCGTGGTTATCGTAGAACGTAGTTAATTCATATGGATTGTTATATGGCCCGTGCGTAAGATGAAGCACCGTTTCTAAGTCAGCAAAATCACTCTCTAGCGGCTTTTCAAATACACTCACCATGGCCTTTTGCATAGGAAAGTCTAATACACTGACGCCCCCATTTTTCGGTAACGTATGTTGGGCAATGTTGTTCGCCTCATAGTCAAATGCTTCGCCAAACATAAAAAAGTCAGGGTTTTGCTCGCGTATACGATCTGACGCTTCACGCCAAAACGCATGAGGCACATGCCTGATTGTATCTATTCTAAATGCATCAGCACCTTGAGAAATCCAATACAAATAGCTGTTGATGAGATAATCGCGTACGGCGGGGTTTTCGTCATCTAGATTAGAAAGCTTAACTAAATCTGGATAGTTGTGAAAAAAGCTATGAAGCGGGTTGTTTTCAGGGTCAAGCTCTTCAGGCGCTAAGTTTTGATGATCAGCAACCAGATTTCCATCGCTGTCATATATTTCCCCGTAGCCAGGTAAGTCCTTCTCCATGGTGAAGCTTGGTGTGCCATGATTTGCCACAATATCAAACACGGACTTAAGGCCATGCTGACGCATTTTCGCCGTATAGTCACTAACGCTTAAATTGGCGCTAACCAAATGCTCGTCAGCTTTATAGAAATTAGTTGCCCAATAGCCGTGATAACCCGTTTTACCACCGTCTTTAAAGGCACCGCCATAAGTAATGGGTTCATCACCATTAAACGCATAGTCCGGGTTATCGTGGACAGGCGTCATCCATACTGCCGTGAACCCCATTTCTTTAATGTAATCGGCGTTGTTTAAGATACCCTGTAAATCACCGCCCATGTAACCCACATAGGCTTTCTTACCTTCAGGACCTTCTAAGGGCAGTTGCCACGTAGGGTGATCGCCTCCCTGCTCTTCATGATTGTTCGAAGGGTCGCCGTCTACAAAGCGATCTGTTACAACAAAGTACACCGCTTCGCTAGCAAATGGCGTAGTGGTACCCACGATAGCGTGGCTGTTTTCTTGTATATCGTTAGATGAAGGAACAGACGTACTCGAGCAGGCTGAGCAAAATAAACCAGCTAACGTTAATGCGATTGTTGTACGATTAAATGACATATTAAGCTCCCTGCGCTTCTTCAATTTCTTGCTTATCGGCCTCGTTCACGAAGAAAACTGAAACCGCACCAATTAACATAGAAACTCCGGCAACAACGATAATGTACTTTGCGTCGTTGTCGAAAACAGAACTTAGAATCCAGCCAGCAGTTAGGCCCGATACAATTTGAGGGGCGGCTACGGTAAAGTTAAAGATACCCATATAAACACCCGTTTTATTTGCAGGTAACGCACCAGCTAACATAGCGTAAGGCATAGCAAGAATAGCAGCCCACGCAATACCTACGCCTACCATAGGGATTAACAGCTTCACTGCGCCCAAAGGTACTGTTACTTCAGTAATCAGTAAGTTTACGTTGATCATCGTTAGGTCTTGGAATAACAAGAAGCTTACGTAGCTCAGGCCACCTAGCGCTAAAGACGAAGCGTAAACCGTTTTGCGTCCAAACTTGTCAGCAAGTTTTGCCAAGAAAATAGAAAAAATAGCAGCAAATACCGAATACGCAGCAAATAGAATCCCTACCCAATCACCAGCGGCTCCCTTGGCCATGATGATGGTTTCAGGCACCATCGGGGCTGCAGCAATATAAGCTGGGTCAAACCACTGCTTATCTACATTCCATATATGTTGCGTAATAGCAGGTGTGGTGTATACCCACATAATAAAGAGTGCAAACCACGAGAAAAACTGCACGACAGCAAGTTGTTTCATCGTCTTTGGCATATCTTTTACTAACGTGAAAAACTCACTTAAGCGTTGTCCTAGCGGTGCTTTAGGCGCTTTTTCAGTTGCAGGCTGCTCTTCGGTAAGCCCTTTATAGCGGTTGTATTCATCTGGTGCGTATTCTTTGGTACGAACTACCGTCCAAATGACCGTACCAAGCAGTACTGTAGCGCCAATGTAGAAAGCCCAAACAACAGAAGGTGCAACCTCACCCATTTGTGCCGTATTTTCAAGGCCAATAACATTGGTAAGTACAAATGGCAGTATTGAGCCGATAACTGCGCCTATATTAATCAGTAATGACTGAATCGAATAGCCAACATTGCGTTGTGACGGCGGTACCATGTCTGACACCAATGAGCGAAACGGCTGAAAACATACGTTAAACGACGCGTCCATAAGTGCAACCATTAACGCGCCCATTACCATAGGTGCCAAGAAGGCAACAAATATCGGCGCATTAGGCAGTAAAATCATACCCAATACTGCGGCGATTGCACCAGCAAGGATGAACGGGCGGCGTCGACCTAATCGATTCCACGTTCTATCAGATGCTGAGCCAACAATTGGTTGAACGATTAACCCCATGATTGGCGCGACGAGCCAAAATAGTGATAGCGAGTGAAGGTCTGCCCCTAAGTCTGAAAGGATCCGACTTACGTTTGCGTTTTGCAGTGCAAAACCGAATTGAACACCTAGAAAGCCAAAGCTGACGTTCCATATTTGCCAGAAAGAAAGGCGTGGTTGAGTTGCTTGCATACTTTGCTCTATTTATTGTTTTACTATAGTTAATACGATTACTGCACAATGAAAACACTAGCAGACATTGCTGGTAAGCTTAAGGTATCCGTCGTCTTAAAAGATATCCCATCGCTAACTCGTGTTAACGTCTGGTGTGTGCTTAGCACCTCTGCATACTTATTTAGAGGCAGGTCCACTGGCTTTTTATTTAAGATGACCAATATTTTATCAGAATGATTGGTATTTGATTTATCTGCACCACTGACTGAATCGACATTTGCCTCTCGAATATAGGTATAAACCCCATTCTCTGGTGCAAAATGCTTCAACAGGCCTTTAAACTGCATAGGGTGTGATTTACGCAGTTGAAGTAACCCCTTCACACGCTGCTGTGCCCAACGCTCATCATCCGTTAAACCGTGCCCGGTAAAAGCGTTTTTGTCATTGTCCGAAGGCCACCCGCCTGGAAAGTCAGAACGAATAATACCGTGGTCTTCACTGCCTTCGTTACCCATCAAAATTTCTGTACCGTAAAAAACTTGTGGAATACCGCGCGTAGTGAGCAATAGCGTCATCGCCATATTCCATTTGTCTTTATCATGACCGAGCTGAGTAAAAATGCGGCTCATATCGTGGTTATCAGGAAAGATGACCAAATTATTCGGGTCGCCATACAAAAAGTCAGTAGCTAAGGTTTCGTATACAGAGATGAAGCCAGAATTCCAGCTTTCATCATTGCTCAACGCTTCAACGACTGCGGCTTGAAGCGGGAAATCCATAACCGATGGTAGAGCGCTATCGTAATCATCGTGGCGGTGGCTACCCGCCTGCCAATATGCCGTGATTGCGGGGTTAACTGACCACTCTTCCCCTACTATATTGAAATTCGGGTACTCGTCCATTATGCGGTTTGTCCATTGGCTCAAAAACGCCTTATCAGGATAGGAGTACGTATCCACACGTATTCCACTTAGCCCAGCGCTTTCAACCCACCAAATCGCGTTTTGAATAAGGTAGTTCGCTAAATGCGGATTGCGCTGATTTAAGTCCGGCATGGTTGGCACAAACCAACCATCGCTAAACCCTTTTATATCGCTTGCTATGGCGTGAGGGTCGTGAAGAGCTTCACGCTTGTGGGTTGTCCCTACAAATTTACCGTTGTTATTGATCCAGTTGTGTGACGGCGTATCTTTCATCCATAAATGATTACTGCCTATATGGTTAAGTACCATATCCATTATAATGCCAAGACCCTTTGACTTAGCTTCAGTACTTAACGCAATAAAATCGTCATTGGAACCAAATCGAGGGTCTATTTTGTAGTAATCCGTGGTGGAATAGCCATGATAACTGTATTTATCCATGGCATTTTCGAGCATGGGCATTGTCCATATTTGAGTAAAGCCCATATCCTGAATGTAGTTGAGGTTATCAACAATACCTTGAATGTCACCACCGTGGCGACCACCTTTGAATGAACGGTCTGCGGGATCGCCATAACCCTTAACATTATCATTTTCCTTATTACCATTGGCATATCTGTCGGGGGCAATAAGATAAATAGCATCTTGAGGCCCAAAGCCTTCGCGCGACGCTGAGCCTTGTGCTCTTTTTTCTAACGTGTAAGTGAAATCACGGGTCGTACCATCGCTGTCAGTAAGCCTGATAACCAGTTCTTGGGCACTAACATTCGACGTGTCTAGCGTTACGAATAGATAGTTTTCACTATCAAGGGCTTGGCTATGCTTAACTCTTACATCGCCTATCGCTATTGAAACAGTGTCATCGGCAACATCATCACCATAAAGCATCAACTCTACATTGCTGTTTTGCATACCAACCCACCAATTCGGCGGGTAAACATCAATGCCACTGTTTGCAGATGATTGAACTGAGAACAAAGGAAATGTAGTGATACAGCTGAGGAGAAGCGGAATTGCGCGCTTTTGGATTTTTTTATGACCACTGTCATTAGTTACACGATTACGTTTTGGCACATCAACCCCATGTTAAAAATACGTTAAGTACAAGATGGTGATGAGATACTACCTTGCCCGTCCGATCTGACCAATGCTCTGCATACGTATTCACGAAACACCATGTAAAAAAACATGGTGTTTCGCGTTAACTCAGCAGCATGTGATAAAACCTAATTAGAAGGCGAATACTTTAGTCTCAAGCCCTTCCAATGAGAACGAAGCGTTGTAGTTAATGCCCTCTTTTTCTAGTGTTATGCCTTCATGAGAAAGCATAGGCGCTAGCGTAATCCGATCGCTATCTTTACCTAAAACATTTGAAGGAACAACAAGCTTCATTGCACCTGTAGGCTTATCGTTAAAATTAGCCACAACCACAAATCCGTGCTCACCTTGCGCGCGCACAAAAGCAAATTGCTGCTCAGTATAGGCTGAATCTTTCACATCAAGATTGAGCGCGTGTAGGCTTTGATATTCACCTGTAACAGCAGGGTTTGTGGCAGCAATAGCCATCACGTCTTGGTAAAATTGGTGAAGTGCTTTTTCATCTTCGGTAGATTTCCCTGCATCAAACTTACCGTCGTTCATAAAACGCTGATGGGCAGGAACACCTACATAATCGAAAATTGACGTACGTGTTGGATCTCCAAAACCAGTCTCCTCGCTACCGTCTTCACCCACATCTTGACCAAAGTACAACAGCGTAGGCGAACTGCTAATAAGCGCACTCACTGCAAGCGCGGGTTTACCTTTCTGGGCACTACCGGCAAAGTCGGGGCTGGCTATACGTTGTTCGTCGTGATTTTCTAAAAAATGAAGCATATGCGGGGCGATATCATTGATTTCATCATGAATAGTAACCAGTTTGCTTACTTCTCCACTCCCCTGCATAATCGTTTTTAATGTGTCGTAGAAACCCACCTTGTCGTAAAGGTAGTCCATTTTGCCTTGGTGGATATACTCGCGATACTTATCTGGTTGATAAACTTCCGCTAGCAAGAACGCATTAGGTGCCTTTTGTTTAATACTGCTATTTAGAAACGACCAAAACTCGACAGGCACCATTTCGGCCATATCGTAGCGGAAACCGTCGACACCTTTATCTATCCAATAATGTGCAATATCTCTGAATTTATACCACGAATCTGGTACGTCTTTTCCTTGCCAAAATGCGGCATGTTCTTCAAAAGACTTATCACTGTACTCTTCAGGTAAAACTGGAAAGTCGTAGGTGCCGTCAGGCTTCACGCCATAGTTCACTTTTACGGTCTCATACCAGTCGTTTATATCCGGTTTCGAAGCTCTAGCACCGTTGCCTGTCCATTTTGCTGGAAACTCTTCGAACTTACCGTCAGATAGTGGATGCTTTTCACCACCTAGAGGTTGATAGTTATCAGCTGTGGGCACTTGAAACGCTTCACCTACTACATAGTAAAAGTTGTTATCACGGGCGTATTCAACAGACGTGTCGTCGTGCGCGCCGAAATCACTTACACCTTCAGGTGCAGAAAGTGAATGGTAATCACGGGCGACATGATTAGGCACAATATCGATAATAACCTTCATTCCCGCTGCGTGAGTCCTGGCAATTAGCGCTTCAAATTCTTCTAAACGCTTGGCTGGATCATCGGCTAGGTCTGGATTAACGTTGTAGTAATCTTTAACTGCGTAGGGAGAGCCCGCTCTGCCTTTCACTACATCTGGGTCGTCGTTTGAAATACCAAAATCAGTGTAGTCATTAATCACCGCATGGTGCGGCACACCGGTATACCAGATATGACTGGTTCCCAAAGATTTTATGGCCTTTAGCGCTTCGGGAGTAAAATCACTAAACTTACCTACCCCATTGTGCTCAATTGTGCCCCAAGGCTGGTTATTTGTATTCGTGTTTCCAAACAAGCGAGTAAAAACTTGATAAACAACAGGTTTACCTTGCCTTTCAGCCGAATCGTTTAGCGTCGAACTTTCGCCGCTTTGACCAAATGGTTTCAGACTAGCGTCTTTGATCACCGGTTTTTGATTATTCACTGGAGAGGTCGGCCCTGTACACGCTGTTAATCCAATTGACAGCATAGCAATTGACAAGGGTTTAAGACAAAAACGAAATTGGAAATTTGGCATGGTAATCATTGTGATAAACGTAAATTATGCCAACAGGATACGCGTTAACTGGATGTTAAAAAACATGCATACGTATTCAAACATAAAAAAACCGCCTGACGAGGCGGCTTAGTATTCCAGATAGCATGGTGTCATGCTGCATGAGCTATGCGAAGCGGCTTTCGAGTGTGCTCAATGGTGGGAACGGCCACATCGCCAATAGCTTGTAACGCACTATTTAGTTCTGAATGAATCTTTCTGTGAAAACCTTTTAAAGGTTTTGCTAAATCATCAAGCAGTACATGCGGTGACAATCTATATGGCATACGTTTACCGTTGAATTCGATAGCTTCACCTACTGGATTAAAATGAATACCGAATGCCTTCATTCTTCTTGCTAACTTAGGCTCCATAAGCACATAGGCATGCTTAACGTTTAAATGAAGGCACACACTCGTTGCCATTAAGTACAGCGCAATTGAAAGATAAGGAAAATGCTCAACGTTAAATGGAACATTTTTCTTTTGTTTAACTTTTTCAATTTTTTCAGAGGGTAGGATTTTAGAGCGTAACTGTCGCACTCTAAATTCTCTCGGTATTGCAAGGCGAGAGATTTCACAGACGCTTTGTGGAGACAAGTTTGAAGGTAGCAATGCACCATCGCCGATTACTTCCGCACACTTTTCTTCTAATGGAAGTGCCAAGCCAGCTTCAGTTGGCAAGACCAACCTTATCGTGCCTGCACACTCTCCTGTTGGCAAATGCTTGATGTAGCAATTGATCGCGCGATCATCAAACTTGTCTTTTTCTAATGCAGTGGCATTTTTCTGCTCGAAGTTCATTTCTTCACAATACACTTTGTGTCGCGTTTTATAACTCACCTGCTTTTCACTTTCTTCGTTAGCAATCACAAGTTCGTAACGGCTAAAGAAGAAATTAGAAATACTCTCTTCGAGTGAGAAACGACTAGGGAGTACCCTAGAAAATGTTTGTGGTAGTCGACTCAGTTTGTTAGACACGGCGCCATTAAACGCTCGAACTGCGCTCATTGTTCTCATCTTCAACGCAAAGCTCCCCTGATTTAATTTATTATTAGGCTTGTGGGTAACTTCCTGTTCGCAACGACAGCCTTAGTTATTTAATTACTATTTAATCTTAGATTTGTTATTCGTATCTCTACTTTGTCTGATAAGTGCATCCCCACTTACGTAATCAGACTTTGACAGACGGTCATACAGCAACACATTTGCTGTGGCCGCTAAATTCATGCATGAAAAAGTAGGAACGTAGACAACATGATCGCACCAAGACAAAACGTCTTCGCCAATACTGCCATCTTCAGGACCTAGCAAGTAAAACGCATTGCTCGGGTGCTCAAACAAAGGTAGTGGTGTAGCACCCTCTACCAGTTCAACCGCTACGACTGACGCACCTTCAGGCACTACTTCTTTTAAGTCGTCGACCCCAATGGTCGGAATGACTTTATGAAACGCTTTCGTATCCGCATTAAAATCTTTAGCAAATCGATAGCGCTGACCAGTATAAAAAACGCTGGCCACACCATAACAACCTGCAGCTCGCAGTATAGAAGCAACATTTACGGGATTTTTCGGGTTTATTAACCCAATTGACATTTTCTGATTCGCAATTTGCACGTTTGTATTTATTTTATTTTTTATTCAGCATTTGATATTGCCACGTTCTTTCTCACGCTTCTAGACAGGTTAGCGCAAACTAACCTTAAGTATGATTAAATTTATCTAAAAAGCGGTAGACACAAAACTCGCGATTCAATTATGCCAATGAGCATTTCTGCCAATGAGCATTGGTCTCCTCTTGTTATCGAGAAGCACGTGATATTGCAAAGCGTGGTCGATTGTAATTTCTATATTTTAATAACGTGTGACAGTTTGGTCTATTTACTCAATCCCTTTTTTAAGAAGGATTTAATGTTGAGATAAATGAACCATCTGACATCTTCGCATCGTTAAAAAAACAGCGTTTATTGCCACCTGTTCAGCAAGATGCAGACCAGTTTAATGAAAATATTGCACATTGCCTGCAAAGTTTACATAAGAATGCTTCATAAATTCGATAAAATTCATTTTTTTCAAAATGTTACTGAAATAGGAAAAATGGCAACTTATGTTCAAGCGGGAAGTCAACAGCGCTAATTATAAGCGATGTAAGGGAAATAGCGTTGCTAAATTCAACAATTCACGATGTGTAAGACTGGTACTAGAAGTAAGAATTAGTAACTTAAGCTTTAACTGTTGCCAAATTGAAACAGGATAAGATACTGAAAATTAAAGTTTTGTTGGAGATAAAAAAAGCTTGCAAAAAAAAACCAAGCTTTATAAGCCATTTGTTGCGATTTGCATACAGGCTTTGTACAGAAAGAAAAAATCAGTCTGGTAGCTATGCGCTTTTGCGCTGTCTTTCCACTGAATTCTCATAACAATGTTTAAGATAGCGTCTTGCCATGCGCCGCCCTTGACCGTAGCCTCGCAATAACTTCTTCTTATCCATAGTTAGGCGCTTAACGCAAAAAGCTTCATCAGGCGCTATCACACGGATTGTGCAGTCGTCGGGTGGATTATTGAGAAAAGCTAACGTTTCGTTATAAATGGCGGCA
>Ga0208060_1000391_pt1 | contig 13311 bp, 8 predicted proteins | sample DeeseametaMP0901_FD_184200 | JGI IMG/M metagenome (GOLD analysis project Ga0208060, IMG submission 184200) | Marine microbial communities from the Deep Indian Ocean - MP0901 (SPAdes) | ecosystem: Environmental > Aquatic > Marine > Oceanic | place: East of Durban, South Africa, South Indian Ocean... | reverse complement strand
AGCTTTAGCAGCCGCAGAGCCTGATTTATTAAAATGGCAAAAACGCTTAAGCGCCGCAATGCTTAAAAAAGGCGTGATTTTAAAAGATATGCGTAAACACTTAGTATTTACTTTAAAAGGGCCTGATGATTAATTAGGAAGGTTTAAAACAACATTATGACTTACGCTCGTGTTGCCGCAAGCACATAACACCATAATGAAAAGCCGTTGCAGTAATGCAACGGCTTTTGCGTTTTTATTAGCTTCTAAATAGAGCCAAAGGGAAGCTAATTTCCCCGAGTATTTCTATTTTTAGGTGATAGTAGTTAACCTTTAAATAATTAAACGCAGTAATGAAGCTCAATGCAGTGTAAAAGTACCTAAAGTCGTCATCGCTTAAAAAGGTGTTTTACATTCCTTTGTGCGGTTAACCTCATGATAAAACGTATTTTAATACTCTATTCGCAACGGTTTAAAAATAGCAAATAACTTAATCAGTAAAAACTAAATTAACTTTTAATATACTAGTTCACAATTGTGTTGTTCTTTGTAAAATAAGACCATTACCTGAATTTATACTAATTCTAAAAGGATAATTATTACCGCTTTTCACTTTCAATACTTGTTCGACTAAATCCGAACTATCTGGATTTGAACTAATAATTATTTCAGGTAATACACCTAGAATATTTTCCCCTTCATCTAAGTATAACTCCAAAAACTCTCCTCTCTCTATGTGCGAAATCAACTCACCGTTGACATAAAAGCCAACTGAAAGACCTCCCCCAAGAAGACCGCTATCTCTCACAATAATAACTTTGGCTTTGTTAGTCCCAGGTAAAGAGTATTTATAAAATGAAGCATAAATTCTATCATCTGATATATTTTCAGCTTCCTCTCTACTTACAGGTGAAGTTGAGCAACCTACTAAAATACCTGCGAAGATAAAAACTATTAACTTTTTCATATAACTTCCTTGTCTTTATAAGATAATAAAAAAATACTATAAACTGATTAAGCGTAAATAAAAATGAATAATTTAGAGGGGGAAAATGGGTCACCCATTAGTTTTTCTACTCTATTCGCAGCGGCATAGACATAGCAACTCACTCATTATTCATCAATGATACTTATTAAATCTCCTAAATTCATATGGTTAACTGGTGTATATTCACACCAATCGATGTCATTATAAGGCGCGAAGCCAACTCAAAATTGAGTTTAAATAATAAGTACACTTGGTTTTTGAATAAAAAGATCAAGGAAATACAGCTGTCTGTTTGACCGGAACTTTCTAATGGAGTGGAAGCATGGATGCCGACAGTAACCCAGCTTCAAGGATGAATTACTTGCAGCAGAGTAAATTTGAAAATCTATAGCCCCTCTTTGGCTGCTGTCGCCAGCGCGACAAAACCTTGAATAAGGTTTCTAATCTTTAAAAGTACGAAACGCATTCACATTATCGGTGATGATAACCTCAAACACCTATTCAAATACTTATTCGGGCTGCCGCCCGCGCGTCAGCAAGCTAAACGCCTACAACTAATAAAACATACTCTTGGCTTTTGAGCGAGTAAGTATATTTGTATTTCGTTGGGTTTCGTTTCACTCTACCCAACCTACGTTCATATAATTTATGGCGAATCACCACATACAAAAAAGCCGTTGCATTGCTGCAACGGCTTTTATAATTTTGATAAATTTTCAAACTATAATGGAACTTACTACCCATTAAAGTTCAAAAATTAGTCGCGATATGTCTCTACCGCTGGGCATGAACATACTAAGTTACGGTCGCCGTATACGTCATCTATTCGTGTAACGGTTGGCCAGAACTTGTCTTTTGCTACCGAAGGCACTGGGAATGCAGCGTAAAAACGGTCGTACGCGCGGTCCCATTCGTTACCAAGTACGTCAGCTTGTGTATGTGGTGCAAACACAAGTGGGTTGTTTTCAATTGACCATTCGCCAGAGATTACTTTGTCGATTTCGCCTTTGATTGACACCATCGCTTCGATAAAGCGGTCTATCTCGCCTTTTGACTCAGATTCAGTTGGCTCAATCATTAACGTGCCCGCTACTGGGAACGACATAGTGGGTGAATGGAAGCCGTAATCTTGCAAGCGCTTAGCTACGTCCATTTCAGTAATGCCTGATTGCTCTTTAAGTGGGCGTAGGTCAACAATACATTCGTGCGCAACGCGGTTGTTACGGCCACGGTATAAAATTGGGAAGTGCTGGCTTAACTCGTGTGTTAAGTAGTTAGCATTAACGATCGCCATTTCAGTGGCTTGTTTTAAGCCCTCTGAGCCCATCATGGTAATGTAAGCCCATGAAATAGGTAAAATAGCGGCTGAGCCGTAAGGCGCTGCTGATACTGCACCGTTGTTAATGTTTGTACCCGGTACGTTAATTACGCTGTGGTTTGGCATAAATGGCGCAAGGTGCGATTTAACACCAATTGGGCCTACACCCGGGCCGCCGCCACCGTGCGGAATACAAAACGTTTTGTGCAAGTTTAAGTGCGATACGTCTGAGCCAATAAAGCCTGGGCTTGTTACGCCTACTTGCGCGTTCATGTTTGCGCCGTCCATGTAAACTTGGCCACCGTGCTCGTGCACAATGTCACAAATTTCGCGAATGGTTTCTTCGTAAACGCCGTGTGTAGATGGGTATGTGATCATAATACACGATAAGTTTTCAGACACTTCTTCAGCTTTCGCTTTTAGGTCGGCCATGTCTACGTTACCGTTTTTATCGCAATCAACCACGACAATTTTCATGCTGGCCATTTGCGCAGATGCAGGGTTAGTACCGTGCGCTGAGCTTGGAATTAAACATACGTTACGGTGCGCATCGCCGCGTGACTCGTGGTATTTACGAATAGCAATTAAGCCTGCGTATTCACCTTGTGCGCCAGAGTTTGGCTGTAGTGAAACTGCATCGTAACCCGTAATATTAACTAGCCAGTCGTGCAGCTCGTTAATCATTATTTGGTAACCTTCGGCCTGATCGAGCGGGCAGAATGGGTGCAAGTTTGCAAATTCAGGCCATGTAATTGGGATCATCTCAGCGGTCGCGTTTAGTTTCATGGTACATGAACCTAACGAGATCATTGAGTGGTTAAGCGCTAAATCTTTGTTTTCTAGGCGCTTAATGTAGCGAAGCATGTCTGTTTCGCTGTGGTAGCTATTAAAGTTTGGATGCGTTAATACTTCGTCATCACGTACTAAACTAGCTGGAATAGAGTCGCTACCGTTTGCTTCAATATCGGCTGCAATACTATCTACGCTTAGGCCATGGCCTTCACCAAGTACAATATCAAATAGCTCAGCTACATCGGCGCGGGTGGTGGTTTCTGAAACCGAAATTGAGTATTCGCCGTCGTGGTTTGTGGCAAAGTTAACGCCTTTGGCAAGTGCACGTGCTATTACGTCTTCTTTGCTGTCGCTAACTACTGTTAGCGTATCAAACCAGGTGCTGTGTTTAAGTGCTACACCTTTAGCTTTTAGGCCGGCAGCTAAAATATCAGCAAAGCGATGTATACGCTGCGCGATAGTTTTTAAGCCTTGTGGGCCATGGTACACCGCGTAAAACGCGGCCATGTTGGCAAGTAGTACCTGCGCTGTACAAATGTTTGAGTTGGCTTTGTCGCGGCGAATGTGTTGTTCGCGCGTTTGCATTGCCATACGTAGTGCGTCGTTACCTAAACGGTCTTTAGATACGCCAATAATACGCCCTGGTAATGAGCGTTTGTATGCGTCACGCGTTGCAAAAAATGCAGCGTGTGGTCCGCCGTAACCCATAGGTACACCAAAACGCTGAGCCGAACCAAGTACTACGTCGGCACCTAATTTACCCGGTGCTTTTAATAGTAATAAGCTCATAATGTCGGCAGCAACACAGGCAATGGCCTTTTTGCTTTGTACGCCGGCAATTAGGTCGGTTATATCGACTACTTCACCTGATGTAGTTGGGTATTGGAAAAGTGCGCCAAAAATGTCGTGGTTAACGGCATCTTCTGCTTTACCTACAATGATTTCAAAACCAAACTGCTCAGCACGGGTGCTTACTACGTCGATTGTTTGTGTGTGTACGTCGTCGGCAATAAAAAAGGCATTGGCTTTTTTAGCTTTAGATACGCGTTTTGCAAGGCCCATAGCCTCAGCAGCAGCGGTTGATTCGTCAAGTAACGAGGCACTTGCTAAATCTAGGCCTGTTAAATCTAGGGTCATAGTTTGAAAATTTAATAACGACTCTAAACGCCCTTGCGCAATTTCTGGCTGGTACGGCGTGTACGCAGTATACCAACCTGGGTTTTCTAGTACGTTACGTAAAATTACGTGCGGTACGTGCGTTGGGTGGTAGCCTTGGCCAATGTACGATTTGAAAACTTTATTTTTGCTTGCTACCGATTTTAAGTAGCTTAGTGTTTCAACTTCAGTACGGCTTTCGCCAACTGTTAATGGCTGCGCTAAGCGAATGCTTGCAGGTACAGTTTGGTCGATCAGCTCTTGCACACTTGATACTTCTAAAGCACTTAGCATATCGCTTACTTGTGCTGGGCTTGGCCCAATGTGGCGGCGAATAAAATCTTGCTTTTGCTCTAACTGTTCAAGAGATTTGGCGTTTGACATGCGTCTAGATTCCTATGATCCTAAATACTAACGGGTAATTAGTATTGATTAAAATATGTGATGATTTAATAACGTACTGTGTATGGGAAGTAGGCCGTTAAATCATAAAAGCCCCAAAAACTGTGAATGGGGCTTTTGTCATCTACTTAGAGTATTACTCTTCGTCGATTGTGTTAGCGTAGTCTTCTGCGCTAAGTAGGTTTTCAAGCTCTGACTCGTCAGTTGCTTTAATGCGGAATAACCAGCCGTCACCGTATGGGTCGTTGTTAACCGTTTCTGGTGCGTCTTCTAGCTCTTCGTTAATCGCTACAATTTCGCCGCCAACTGGTGCGTAAATGTCTGATGCAGCTTTAACCGACTCTGCTACTGCACAGTCTTCGCCTGCATCTACTGCATCGCCTACTTCTGGTAGTTCTACAAATACCATGTCGCCAAGCAGCTCTTGCGCATGCTCAGAAATACCCACAGTAAAAGTACCGTCACCTTCGTTGCGAACCCACTCGTGAGAAGAGGCGTATTTTAAATCGCTAGGGATATTGCTCATTATTTTGTTCCTTTGGTTTATATTGGGAGGATACCAATCACAATAATTATTGTGATTGGTATAACCAAATTTTTAAATGATTGATTTGCCGTTACGTACAAAGCTAGGCTTTACTACTTTAACGTTAACTAATTTTTTGCGCATTTCTACTTGGGCTGTATCCCCTGTTGAACGTGGTACACGTGCAAGGGCTACACTAAAACCAAGTGTTGGTGAGAAAGTACCTGAGGTAATTACCCCTTCTCCACCTTCAACAATTACTTTTGAGCCGCTACGCAATACGCCTTTTTCTTCAAGCACTAAACCAACAAGTTTATGGGTGCTTTTTTCGGCGCTTTGCTTAACAAGTACGTCACGACCAATAAAGTCACGATCTTCTGGTTCCCATGCAATAGTCCATGCCATGTTAGCTGCAAGTGGCGATACGCTTTCGTCCATATCTAGGCCGTAAAGGTTCATACCTGCTTCTAAACGTAGCGTGTCGCGTGCACCTAAACCGGCTGGCGCTACACCTGCATCTAGCAGTTGTTGCCATAAATCGGCTGCTTGCTCGTTCGGTACTACAATTTCGTAACCGTCTTCGCCAGTATAACCCGTTGTGGCAATAAATAAATCACCCACTTGTACGCCAAAAAATGGCTTCATGCCTTCAACGGCTGCTTGTTGCTCAGCATTTAAAAGTGTGGCTGTTTTTGCTTTTGCGTTAGGGCCTTGTACTGCAATCATTGCAAACTCTGGGCGCTCAGTTACGGTTACTGTAAAGTCGGCAGATACTTTAGCTAAGTGAGCTAAATCTTTTTCGCGGGTGGCAGAATTTACCACTAAGCGATAAAACGTTTCGCTAAAGTAGTAAATAATTAAATCGTCTATTACGCCGCCTTGCTCGTTAAGCATGCCCGTATAAAGCGCTTTACCTGGTACGGTTAATTTTGCTACGTCGTTTGCTACTAACTTACGTAAAAATGCTTTTGCTTGTTCGCCTTCAATATCAACAATAGTCATGTGTGATACGTCAAACATACCTGCATCGGTACGCACTGCATTGTGTTCTTCTATTTGTGAGCCGTAGTTGATTGGCATTTCCCAGCCATGAAAATCAACCATTTTTGCGCCTGCTTCAAGGTGCTTAGCATGTAGTACAGTTTTAGAAGTCATAACATTCCTTCACTTTTAAATTAACCCTGTGCGGGCGTGGCTTAAATAGATTTAACTAAACAGGCAAACACGGTTATGTTTACCGGTTATTTTATGTATTAGGCAGCTTCGTTTTGCATTAGGGCAAAACCTTGTGCTTGTAAGTGCTGTTGCCATTTTTGTAGTTCTTGTTGCTTGGCTACTAACACAAAGTGCTGTTCGTCGTTTTTATCTATGGCGGTAATAAATACTTCGCCGCTTTGCGCGCCATAGCATAGTTGTGGGTTTGATAAACGCAGCCCTGGCGTTAATTTAAACGCGCTAATTAAGGTATCAAATGCGTTTGCTCCACACAGCGCAAGAGTTGCAAGGTCGCTACGTAGTACATAATCAATATCAAAACGAAGTTGCTGCTCGTTTATAAGTGCTTGTAATTGCAAGCTTGCGCTGTGCGTTAATACAAATCTAAATGCGGTTTCGCTAAAGTAATAAACGGCAAAGCTGTAATCAGAATTTAAATCACCATCTAGCGTACCTTTTAGGCCTAAGCCGCTGGCTGTAAGCTTTGTGAGATCTAACCCTAAAATAGTGCTTAAAAATACACTGGTTTCACTGCCACTAAAATCCATTACAACGAGGTTGTTATTTGCTTGCACGGCATTGGTAACTGCACTTGCAGCATTGCTGTGGCGGGCAAACATTATTGGGTTAAAAGTCATAACAAACACCTGTGTATTTTTGATACCAAAAGTATATTGCGCCACTGTGACAACAACAAATTGTAATTATTTATCAATTGATAAATAATACTTATATATGTAGCTATATAAATTGTAATTTTAAATATGAAAAACATATCAACCGACAGTTTGCGTACCTTTGTAATGGTTGTTGAGGTAGGTGGATTTGCAAAAGCCGGCGACCTTCTGGGATTATCGCAGCCTGCGGTAAGCTTGCAAATTAAACGCCTTGAAGATTTACTCGGTTATAAATTATTTAAAAAGCAGGGCCAGCGCCAAGTGCTTAATCAGTACGGTGAGCTACTTTTGCCTATGGCAAAACAAATGATGCAGTATAACGATGCTATTTTGCAGCAGTTCACCTCAGAGAGCATAACCGGTAAAGTGCGCTTGGGTATTCCTAGCGAATTTGCAGCACGTATTTTGCCCTCTATTATTGGTGATTTTGTCTCGCTTTATCCTGAGGTATCGCTGGAGGTTAAATCGCGCTTAAGTAAACATTTACTGTCAGCCTCAAGGCAAGATCAATTTGATCTTGTTTTAGCACTTAACGAGCGCCTTAATTCAGACAAGTTCCCTATTTTTATGCAAGACGAACTAGTATGGGTGGGCGATTTAGCACAAGCAAAAAATGAGGTAGTAACCTTAGTCACCGCGCCCGAGGGCTGTATTTATAGGCGCCGCGCTACAGATGCACTTAAAAGTGCCAATATCAAATACCGTATTGTTTACAGTAATGCCGATTTAACCGGATTAATAGCCGCCATAAAAGAAGGCTTAGGTATTACTGTACTGGCTAAAAGCACTGTGCCTAGCGATCTCAACTTTCAAATTCAAACAAAACATTTACCAAGCTTAGGCAGTATCGGCATTAGCCTAATTAAAAGCGGCGGCGAGTCGGAGCATGCTGTAGATAAACTTGCTGAATTTATAGCGCTAAGGCTTGGCTAAATAAATACACAAAACCGATACTTAAGAATAAACGCTAAATTGAAAGCACCATACAAAAGAAATAATTTAGTTAACAAAGTAGCATAAGTTGGTGTTTTTAATTCTAAAAAACTAAACTATTAAACAGTTAATAACATTGATTCGTATTCGTTAACGTGTTCAAATTACGCCAATTAAGATAATTGACATGATCAGGACACACAATGACCCCTAAGTTTTTAGTATCTACCCTTGCAACTGCGGTTGCTTTGTCTTTTAGTGCTACTGCAATGGCACAAGGCAGTTCAAACCAAGATCAACGCTTTGAACAAATTACCGTTATTGGCTCACAACAGGCTATTAACGATATTCCTGGTTCTGCGACGTTTATTTCTGACGAAGAGCTACAAAAATTTGAATTTACCGATATTTCACGTGTTTTAGCGTCTGTTCCGGGTGTATACGTTCAAGAAGAAGACGGCTACGGCCTTCGCCCTAACATTGGTATGCGCGGTACAGGCACTGGCCGTAACGATAAAATATCCGTAATGGAAGACGGTGTATTAGTTGCACCCGCTCCTTACTCGGCACCTTCTGCTTACTACTTCCCTACTATGGGTCGTATGGAATCTATTGAAGTATTAAAAGGCGCTGCCTCTGTTAAGTATGGTCCGCGTACTACGGGTGGTGTTTTAAACTTACTTTCTCGCAGCTTACCAACTGAGCCAAATACCTCAAAAGGCATGGTTGATGCAGCCCTTGGTGGTGATGGTTATTACAAAGGCCACGCTTACTTTGGTAAAGAAAAAAACAACACAGCAGGTTTAATTGAAGTATTTACTTATGGCGCCGACGGATTTAAAGAGTTGCCAGTAGGTAGCGATAACACAGGCTTTGAAAAAACAGATTTATTACTAAAGTTTGGCCATACATTTGGTAAAAACGACGCCCACAGCCTAGAGCTAAAAATTAAGTACTCTGATGAAAAATCAGACGAAACTTACATGGGTTTAACTGAAGAAGATTACAAATCAAATCCTAATCGTCGTTATGCAGCATCGCAAAACGATGAAATGAACACTCGCCATAATGCTTACCAACTTAACTATGCTTACCAATTTGGCGAAGGTTACGAGTTATTAGCAACCGCTTACTTAAACGATTTTCATCGTAACTGGTATAAAGCAAGCAGTGTAGGTACAAGCACGCTTGAGCAGTACAGCGAATTTGAAGCAAACCCAACGAGTGAAGGCATTGAGGGTATTGGCGTAAAAGCGAATAACCGTGATTACCAAGCAAAAGGTATTCAGTCTGAGTTACACATACCTGTAGGCGATCACTACGTGACTGTTGGCGTACGTTACCACGAAGACGAAATGGATCGTTTTCAGTGGCAAGATACGTACACGTTAAATCAAGATTTAAGTATGACGCTAACATCGCAAGGTATCCCAGGTTCAGATAGCAACCGTTTAGATAGTGCCGATGCGCGTACTTTTTTTGTTCAAGACGAGTGGACAATAGACGCATTAGTAGTAAGTGCTGGCCTTCGTTATGAAGACATTACGATTACGCGTGAAGAGTGGTCTAAGTCAGATCCAACGCGCAGCAATGGTTTAACTAAAAATATATCTAACAATACTGAAATTTTAGTACCGTCACTTGGTGCTACTTACACGCTTAACGAACACGTAACGCTACTTGCGGGCATTCAAAAAGGTTACGCACCTGCGGCGCCGGGTAACGCTGACCAAGACGAAGAAGAAAGTGTAAATATTGAGTTTGGTTCGCGCTTTAACGCCGCTGGATTTACAGGTGAAGTGATTGCGTTTTTCTCTGACTACGACAACATGCATGGTAACTGTACTGCTGCGGTTGGTTGTAGCGACGATAACATTGGTGACCAATACAACTACGGTGAAGTAGAAGTATCGGGCTTTGAATTTAGTGCAGCACGTACGTTTAATACCAAGCAGGTTGCTTTTCCGGTTAAGTTAACTTACACCTACACAGATTCTGAGTTTCAAAACGATTTTGATTCAGAAATTTGGGGCTCGGTAGAAAAAGGCGATGCAATGCCATACGTACCAGAAAACCAGGTTGCTTTATCGCTAGGCGCTGAATTTGCATCGTTTGTGGTAAATAGCCAAATGCGTTACGTATCAAGTGCACATGCCGATTTAACTGACTCAGGCTTAGATGCTATTGATAGCCGTGTAGTATGGGATTTAGCGGCTAAATACTTAATTGATGCTAACCAAAAAGTATATTTAAGCGTAGATAACTTACTTGATAAAACCTACATTGCTAACCGCGCTAATGGCGGTATTCAGCCAGGTAAACCACGTACAGTACAGGTAGGCTACACATACTCATTCTAACGAGTTAAATAACTCTCTAGCTGCGTTAAAAATAACTCATATATGAACACTATATTTCGTTATTTTTGCCTTGCTATAGAGCTATTTTCCTATCGCTATAATAGAGAGAGTATCAATTGATATAAAATTAAAAGCGTAAATTACAAACACAAAAAAACCGAGATTGAATTTCAATCTCGGCTTTTTTAATACATTAAACTGTATTAGTTATTTGCGTTACGTTGGCGTAGCACTTCAAATAAACAAATACCGGTTGCTACCGATACATTTAAGCTTGAAACTGTACCCGCCATCGGAATTTTAACTAACACGTCGCAATGCTCACGCGTTAAACGGCGCATGCCCTCGCCCTCTGCTCCCATTACTATTGCCATTGGCCCAGTAAGGTTTGCATCAAACACGTGGGTGTCTGTTTCGCCAGCTGTGCCCACAACCCATACACCTGCGTCTTTAATTTCGCGAAGCGTACGCGCCAGGTTTGTTACCTGAATAAGCGGTACGGTTTCGGCTGCTCCACAGGCTACTTTACGTGCTGTGCCGTTAAGCTTGGCCGACTTATCTTTAGGTACAATTATAGCGTGTACACCTGCTGCATCTGCGCTACGTAGGCAGGCACCTAAATTGTGCGGATCGGTTATGCCATCTAGTACTAATAAAAACGGCGTGTCTTCGCGAGTAATGATCTCATCTAAATCTTTTTCGTTGTAAACACGCGCAGCTTTTACATTGGCAATAATGCCTTGGTGCTGCTCATCGTTTGCTTTGTTATCTAGCGCTTTTCGCTGCATAAATTGTACAGAAATACCAAATTTACGTGCTTCATTAATAATCGGGGATAAGCGCTTATCATCACGACCTTTTAGGGCATAAATTTCTAAAAAACGCTCTGGCTCTTTTGTTAAAATTGCTTCAACAGAGTGAAAGCCAAAAATTAATTCATTACTCACGTATTGTTTGCTCCTGGGCTATTACGTTTACGGGCATTTTTGCCTGGTCTTTTAGGCTTTTTAACTGCCTTTTTTTTCGGTTTTTTCTTAGCGGTGGTTTCAGCGGCTTTTTTACCGGCTGGCTTTGCGCCAGACTTACCCGCTGGTTTGCCTTTGCTTTTGCTTTTACTGGCTGGTTTTTTACCAGCTTTGGGTTTTTCATCGCCTGATGTGTTTTTTCCAGGGATTTTACCCGCTTTAAGCTGCGATCTTACACCTGCTGGTGCATGGCTTGATTTACCGCGCCCTGCTCCTTTAGCTGAGCCACGGCGACGCGCGTATCTATCTTGAGCTACATCACCACTGAGCGTTAAATTTATACGGCGCTCATCTAAACTTACCGAAGCAACTTGTACCGTTACTTTATCGCCAAGGCGGTAAACGGTATGTGTATGCTCGCCAATTAGGGTGTGTTTTGCACCATCATGATGGAAGTATTCATCACCTAAATTAGTAACATGGATCAGGCCATCAATTTGTAAGTCGTCTAGGCGTATAAATAAACCAAAGTTAGTAACGGATGAAATAACCCCGTTAAACTCATCACCCACGTGATCTTGCATAAACTCACATTTAAGCCAGTCGGCAACTTCACGCGTTGCGTCGTCTGCGCGGCGCTCGGTGGTTGAACACTGCTCGCCTAGTTGATCTACTTCATCATCGGTGTACGCGTATGCGCCCGATGTTTGCTGACCTTGTGCTTTTATTACCGCTTTAATTGCACGGTGTACCACTAAATCAGGGTAACGGCGAATCGGTGAGGTAAAGTGTGCGTACGCAGGCAGCGCTAAGCCAAAGTGGCCTATGTTGTCTGGCTGATAAACCGCTTGCTTCATTGAACGAAGTAGCATGGTTTGAATAAGCTCGGCCTCTGGGCGGTCGCCTAAACGGGCTAACACTTGGGTAATTTCTTTCGGTGTTGGCTCATCACTTAATGTGCTTTGAATGCCAAGCTCACTTAAAAACTGAGTAAAGTTACCTAGTTTTTCTTGATCTGGCTCATCGTGCACACGGTAAAGCGCGCTGGCTTCGTGTTTTTCTAATAATTTAGCCGCCGATACGTTGGCTAAAATCATACATTCTTCAATCAGTTTGTGCGCGTCGTTACGAACAACCGGCACAATTGATTCTATTTTACGGTGTGCGTTAAATACAAAACGCGTCTCGAGCGTTTCAAACTCAATAGCACCACGGGTTTGGCGCGCCGATTTAAGCGCCATATACATTTGCTGTAAGTCAGTTAAATGTGGTACTACGGGTGCGTATTCTTCGCGTAGTTTTTCATCGCCTTGTAAAATGGCATTTACTTTGGTGTAGGTTAAACGCGCATGCGAGTTCATCACCGCTTCGTAAAACTTATAACCCGAAAGCTTACCTGCGTCTGATACAGTCATTTCGGCCACCATACAAAGGCGGTCTACTTTAGGGTTAAGCGAACATAAACCGTTCGACAACACTTTTGGCAGCATTGGAATTACTTGCTCAGGAAAATACACTGAGTTACCGCGAGCAATCGCTTCTTTATTTAGCGGCGTGTTCATACCTACATAATGCGATACATCGGCAATGGCTACCCATAAGCGCCAGCCGCCAGATTTTTTACGCTCACAATATACGGCATCATCAAAGTCGCGGGCGTCTTCACCATCTATGGTGACCAGTGGAAGGTCGCGTAAATCTACACGGCCTTGTTTGTCGGCTTCATCAACAAACTCACCTAAATGAGCTACTTGTTCTTCTACTTCTTCTGGCCAAACATGAGGAATATCGTGATTGCGCAGTGCCACTTCTATTTCCATACCTGGCGCTAAATGCTCGCCCAGTACGTCAATAATTTTACCTACCGCGTTCATGTTACGGCTAGGGTTTTGAGTGATTTGCACTTGCACCATTTGGTTATGGCGCGCGCCGTTTTCACTGCCTGGCAGAATAATAATATCTTGGGTAATACGTGGGTCTTCGGCTACAACAACTGCAATA
>Ga0208060_1000382_pt1 | contig 13428 bp, 17 predicted proteins | sample DeeseametaMP0901_FD_184200 | JGI IMG/M metagenome (GOLD analysis project Ga0208060, IMG submission 184200) | Marine microbial communities from the Deep Indian Ocean - MP0901 (SPAdes) | ecosystem: Environmental > Aquatic > Marine > Oceanic | place: East of Durban, South Africa, South Indian Ocean... | reverse complement strand
CTCAATTGAGTACAAATACCAGTTCTAATACTCTGACCAAGGAAGGATACAATAATAAATCCTAACGTTGATTTAGCCCTGCACTAGCAGGGCTTTTTTAATTTTTTTGTAATTTAAAAAATATACAACTGTCATGGACATATATGAGTATTTATAGCTGATTTAACAAGGAACAATGGAGTTAATTATGAAGAACATGTTATCAGTAGTAATTTTAAGTGCTTTATGCTCATTCTCAGTTAATGCAACCCAATGTGAAGGGTATGTAGATAAGCTGTATAAGCTTTCAAATGGTAAGGTAAAGGTTTCACTAGCTCAATTCTCAAATACTTATGATATTAAAGATGAAAGTGATTTGATTTTAATTACAAATGCAGCATTGGCTAATAAGATTTTAAAATTATCCGTTGTTGAGATGGATGGAAGCGTTATTACTAATTCAAATGCAAATTGCGGTGATAATGATGCTGATGATCAATTAACAGTAATAGCTACATCTTTAGATTTTTAATTGTATAAATCCTAACGTTGATTTAGCCCTGCACTAGCAGGGCTTTTTTGTTTCTGTATTGTCTAAAAACCATTGCGTGTTATGGTAGTTCAACGTGTTTAAACAGGGATTAAAAATGGACTTACGGTTAATTATAAATGGCAAAAAAGCGGCTGATGAGCAGCTTCGTGACGCCATCGGTCAATTTCGAACTCGTCAGCCACTTGCGGTGCGTGTTACCTATGAAGGCGGTGACATTGAGCGTTTTATTAATGAAGCCGTCGCAGAGGGTGTAAAATGTATTGTCGTAGCTGGTGGTGATGGCACCGTTAATGAAGCCGTTAATGCATTAATGAAACTGGAAAAGTCACAACGTTTAGAGCTTGCAATTTTACCTATGGGCACAGCAAATGATTTTGCTACAGCCGCTAATATTCCTCACGGGTACTTGCCAGCACTGAAACTTGCCGCACAGGGTCAGCCGCATGCAATTGATACGGTAGAGGTTGATAAGCGTTATTTTGTGAACGTAGCCAGTGCTGGCTTTGGGGCAAAAATTACCGCAACCACACCGCCTGCACTGAAAAACTTACTCGGTGGTGGGGCGTATACCTTGGCTGGTCTTGTACAAGCGCTGAGTTTTGTACCTTACAGTGGCGAGTTAACGCTGCCTGATGGTGAACGTACTTCGGGCGATATTATTGCCGCTGCCGTATGTAATGGCCGCCAAGCGGGCGGTGGCCAATTACTTGCGCCACATGCGTACATAAATGATGGCTTGGTTGATTTAGTGGCGTTTACATCATTTGCAATCTCAGATGTACCAGCGGTTATTGAAGAGCTCAGTAATTACCCTAACTCTTCACAACAGTGGGTAAAACGCTTTCAAGTGCCTTGGCTTGAATGGCAAACACAAACAGAAATGCCAATAAACTTAGATGGCGAGCCAATCAGCTCAAAGCAACAGCATTTTAAAGTGCATGCTGGCGCGCTAAACATGGTACTACCAGACGCTTGTCCGATGCTAAGATGAAAAATTTTGATGTTACTCGGTTTACGCTGGTTTTGCTAAGACCGCAATGCTAGATTACTTCTGTAAAAATTAAATTCTCACGCAATGGACTTTAATTTTTAACAGTTTAGGTAATTTGAATGAATCAAACAGTGGAACAAACAATGAAAAAAGTAGGATTAGTCGGTTGGCGGGGCATGGTTGGCTCTGTGTTATTAGAACGTATGCAGCAAGAAAATGATTTTTCTAATATCGACACGACTTTTTTCACCACCTCACAAACCGGTCAATTAGGCCCTGATCTTGCGGGTCCTGCTAAACCGCTTTTAGATGCCAATGATATCGCTGAGCTTGCGAAGATGGATATTATTGTCACTTGCCAAGGCGGTGACTATACCAAAGCCGTTTACCCGCAATTACGTGAATCAGGTTGGCAAGGTTATTGGATTGATGCGGCATCGGCATTGCGTATGAGTGACGACAGTATTATTGTGCTAGACCCAGTAAACAAAGACGTTATCAGTGCAGGCTTAGAGCAAGGTGTTAAAACCTATGTGGGCGGAAACTGTACCGTATCACTTATGCTATTAGCCCTAGGCGGTTTATTTGAGCAAGACTTGATTGAATGGGTCAGCCCAATGACATATCAAGCCGCTTCTGGCGCAGGCGCACGCAACATGAAAGAGCTAATTGCGCAAATGGGTGCAATTCACGAAACAGTGGCAGACAAACTGGCAGATCCTAATGCTGCGATTCTTGAAATTGATAAGTTAGTCACCGAAAAAATTGCCTCAAGCGATTTACCACAAGATCAGTTTGGAGTACCTCTAGCCGGTAGCCTTATCCCTTGGATTGATGTACCAATGCCAAGCGGTCAAAGTAAAGAAGAGTGGAAAGCGCAAGTTGAAGCGAACAAGATTTTAGGCAGCAGTGAACAACCTATCCCTGTTGATGGCTTATGTGTTCGCATTGGTGCAATGCGTTGTCACTCACAAGCAATGACAATTAAGCTGCGCAAAGACATTAGCGTTGAGCAAATTGAAGAAATTCTTGCTTCTCACAATGAGTGGGTCAAAGTGATCCCGAATGATCGTGACATTACCGCTACAGACTTAACGCCTGTAAAAGTAACTGGCACGCTGTCTATTCCGGTAGGTCGTATTCGTAAATTAGCGATGGGCCCAGAGTATATCAGTGCGTTTACGGTTGGTGACCAACTGTTATGGGGTGCTGCTGAGCCACTGCGTCGCATGTTACGTATTATTGTCGATGGCTAGAACTGGTTTTACTTGGGTATAAAACCTTATTCTACTAACTCAGAGCTTCTGTTGAAAACTCAGCTGATTTTTACTCTGTTTCTAAATTCGCCTCGTATATAGAGGCGAATTTAGTAATTACTCGTGTATGTTATTAAAAACGATATTGAGCAGTGATACTAAAGTTTCTCGGTGCGCCATATTGATACTGGTTATAAAACCCAATTTGGCTGTAATAACGTTTATCAAATGCGTTCTCTAAATTAGCGCGCAATGTAAGTTGTTCGTTTACGTTGTATCTTGCCATTAGTCGAAAAAGCGCATAACTTTGCTGACTAACCTCAACTGAACTTCTATCAGGCTTAGTGACATTTCTATTGATTTCACTTTGCCAATTAAAACCAGCTCCCAGTTGTAGACCACTTAGTATATTATTTAATTCATAAGTACTGAAAAGCTTTACTTGGTGTTTTGGGCTAGTGGTCGTTATCTTTTCTCCATCAGGGTCTTTTGTTTCAAATTGGCTATATCCAAAATAAACATTCCAATGCTCATTAATTGAACCATTTGCTTCAAATTCGAATCCTTGCGTTTTAGTGCCATCAATACCACGGTAAATAGGCACAGTAGTACCAGGTAATGTTTCTCCTGTTGCTTCGCCAACATTATCTTGACGGATCTCAAACACTGAAAATGAGGTGTCTAGCGCTTCTTCAAATAGGCTTGCTTTAACACCTGCTTCGTAGTTTTTTCCCTTAACAGGATCTAGGTACCTGCCATCGGATTGAACTCTACTTTGTGGTGTGAAAATATCGGTGTAGTTAGCATACAAAGATACATTTTGCCCAACAGTATAGGTAGCGCCAATGTAACTGGTAAATTCATTATCAACTTCGTAATTATGAACGGTTCCGAAATTGTCTTGCTCAGTTTCCCAATTATCAATCCGTCCTCCTATAACCATTGAAAGCGCGTCAGTTACTTCAATATCAGAAGCAAGATATATTGCTTGTTGCTTTGTTTCTCCCCATGAGCCATACAAGATTTCATCACTCCATTGAGGGGTGGGATAAGTAAAGTTTTTATCTCTAAAATCACCCAAAGGCGGTGCTTCATTTAAAGAGCCATAATATGGGTTGGCAAACTCTTGTTTCTGCTGATTTACACCAATTAGAACTTGTTGAGAACGATCGAGTAACATAAAACGGCCCGATAATTTTAAGTCGTATGTATGTTGAGTGCGATTGCCATCAATAAATGAAAGTGAGCCAGGTATCATTCCTTCATTGGTTATTGGGTCTGGGTTACCCGTTGGCCATAACACATCATATTCTAAATCGTTATCGCCATAGATGTAGCTGGCTTTAACTTGCCAGTCATCACTAAAGTTATGTTCAATCGTGGCAAAGCTGTTCAACGCTTTGGTTTTAGATGATGCCCAGCGAGGAGCAGTTGATGTGTGGTGACTGTAATTAGTTCTATTACCTTGGTTGTCAAATAGCGGTAATCCACCAGACATTGAGCCTTCAGGCTTGGTATCTTGATAATCAGTTCCTAAGGTTAGTAATGTGTCACGACCTAAATCTGCTTCAATAATACCGTAAAGGGTTTGTCTTTGTTGCTCGTAACGATGCTGATAACTTTCGCGATCTTGATATGCTATGACGACTCGACCTCGAACGCTTGCGTCTTGATTCAAACCTCCCGATAAGTCAACAATACCGCGTAACTGTTGCCATGAACCAATACTTAGGCTTACGTTTGCTTGAAATTGTTCTGTCGGACGCTTACGCACTAAATTGATAGCTGCCGATGGACTGCCCGCACCTAACATCAAACCAGTTGCTCCGCGAACAACTTCTATGCGCTGATAAATTGCGCTATCCATTAAGTTGTCACCATAGTTAAAGCGTGTATCGTAGGTTGTCGCCACACCGTCATACAAAATACTACTTACGCCAATACCGCGGGCACTGATTGAGTATCGGTCGTTGTCAGAAGGGCGGGTATTAATCCCCGCTACGCTGTTCATCACTTCAATAACAGAGTTTAGTTGTTGATCTTTTATCGCTTGCTCATTCACGACTGTGGTTGATTGTGGTGTTTCAAGAAATGATAACTCTAAACCCGTTGCGGTACTCATTTGCTCAACTTTATAGCTTTGAGCATTGTTTTGTTCACCCACGACTGTGAGTACTTCCATATCGTGATGCTTTTTTTGCTCAGCCTGTAAAGATTGACTAAATATCGCTAAACAAGAAAGTGCGACAGGCGTGAGTTTAAAGTAGTTAGTCTTTGTCATTTTTTATCCGTAGTCCTATTACGTCTTTAAATAGTGAGGCCTATGCTTAGGCTATTGTTGTGTCATGTTGAAAGTCATGACGAGTGGAAAATCATGGAGTGGGCTTATGATATCCCCAGCAAAACGGAGATTTTTCTTTTTAGATAGTTGGAATCATTAATCCATAGATATTGCGGTAGTTTAAAAATTTCCATTGTGTATATCCTTTAACATTGATTTAGTAACCAAGAGACAAGAAGAGTTTTTCTTCAGTCTCCAATTAATTAAAATCCGCAACACCCTGTACCGATTAATGGGAATATACCACTTAATAAATGGTAATGTAAATTATTATCATTTATTAAGTGTGCAGTTAAAAGGCCTTTTGATTTGTTAGTTTTTTCGAATTGGTTAAAGGACATAACATTATTTGTGATTTAAGTCGTGGCTAAAGGCTAGTAGAAAACTCTTGATCAATTACAATGTTAGATTCAAGCAATCGGAGCAATTTTTAATAAATTGAGAAAAGCATGCACACACCCAACAAGTGGAAAATGACACCAGAGCGAGTATCGCAGTTTATCAAAACCTACAGCTTTGCACTGATGGTTGATAGTGAGTTTGAGGCAACCCATCTACCATTAGTGTATAAACCCGATGAGGGCGAGTTTGGTACCTTATATGGTCATGTGTCACGGGCTAATAGTCACGGCAAAAGCTTGCAAGGTACCCGCGTATTAGTGGTTTTTAATGGCCCACATAGTTATATTTCACCCACTTGGTATAGTGAGAAGCCAGCTGTATCGACCTGGAACTACGCTGCGGTGCATGCCCAAGGCATAGTAGAATACCTTGATGATGACAACACCTTAGCCTGCCTAAATGAGTTAATTAGCCAATACGAGCCAAGTATTTTAAACGACACCAGTTTGTTACCAGCTGATTATCAAGCCAAATTACTGCGTGGCATAGTGGGTATTAAAATCGAACTTGACTCAATTCAGGCAAAAGAGAAGTTAGGCCAGCATAAGTCGGCGGCGGATCAACAAGGTGTTTTAACAGGGTTAAAAGCAGATAAACACCCTGATGCCCAAGCTTTACTTTGCTATATGCTTAAACATGAAGTAGGAATAGGCAGCTAATTTGCATACAGCAAATGCTGCCAATTGGTTGGAAAGTATCTAGCAATACTTTGTTAAAAGTATGTTAATTACTAAAACTAAAGTTAGTACATTCCACGTGTCTGTCAACTAAATGTCATATTTTTAACAGGTAAGTTTTGAGTAAAAGCAAGCATAAGGGGTATAAATTTCACGTTAACTTTATGTGGTCAAGCTTGCTTTGCCCCATAAAAATAAACACTTAATTATTTGCTGAACTTCAGAGGTCTCACTATATTTTCTTAAGTGCTAAGTTGGAAGTTGGCTATGAACATTTCAAAAAAATTAAAACTCGCCTTTGCGTCAGCAATTGCGCTGCCGTTGATCATTATTGCTGTGCTTGTAATTACACAAACAAGACAACAAGCCCTCGATAGTTTCGCTGAGCTTAGTCAAAGAGAAGCGAAACAAGTTGATAACGGTATCAGTATGTTTTTTGCTGAAATAGAGAAAAACGTCAATTATCTTGCATCCCATTCCGCTATCTTAGACGCCAAGCAAGGTGTTAAAACCCATATGCAATCACCTAGTGCAGAAAAGCTTGATCATCTAAGTGGTAGTGACATCGAAAAAAACGCCTTTCGTTTATTTGATCACTTTGGTGCCACCCACCCGGGACTTGCTTATATCTATATGGGGAATGAGCAAGGTGGTTATATTCAATGGCCAGAGGGTGAAGTTACAGCGAATTATGACCCAAGAGTAAGGCCTTGGTACGAAACTGGCAAAGCAGCAAATGGTAAAACGGTAAGAACCAATGCCTATTATTGGGCAGCAGATGACATGGTAATTGTTTCTACTGTTAAAGCGATTAAGGAAGCGGGGGAGCTTATTGGTGTACAGGGCATGGATGTATCCTTGCAGGGCCTTACCGATATTATTGCGAACATTAAACTTGGTGAAACTGGCTATTTAATGTTGATTGAAGATAGTGGCAATGTACTCGTTGACGTTAAAAATGCTGATTACAGGTTTAAGCAGCTAGCACAAGTCAATAACGGAAAATACAAACAGCTCGCTGATAATAATCAGGGGCAATTTGAAATTGACATTAATGGTAAAGATTACTTAGCGAATATATACACCTCGCAAAAACTAGGCTGGAAATTTATAGGTTTAGTTGAAAAATCTGAAGTAATGAGTGGCGCAAATGCAATGACGATTACCATTCTAGTCATCAGTGCAATCTTGATTGCTGTATTCATTCTTGTAGCTAGCTATATTTCTAAATTAATTTCTGCACCTATTGTTGAAGTAAGTGATGGTCTAACTGAAATATCGCAAGGTGGTGGTGACTTAACAAAGCGGTTAGTGATTAAAACACGCGATGAAACGGCCAAACTGGCTAACAGCTTTAATTTATTTTTGAATTTGATTTCTGATTTAGTCACGCAAATTAATGAGTGTGCGCAAAATGTGAGTGATACCTCGGCGCAAACGTCATCACAAGCGGCGCAATTATCTGGCTCAACATCTCAGCAACAACAAGCCCTCGAAATGGCGGCCACAGCGATTAATGAAATGGCAGCGACAGCCAATGAAGTCTCTGCCAGTTGTGCCAATGCAGCCGAACTTGCATCGCAAACACAACAGGCCTCTGAGCTTGGACAAAGTGTTATATCTAAAACGGTTGATAGCGTTGTATCTCTATCTAAGGTGATCACCAAAGCAACTAAAGATATAAACCAACTCGATGCTGAAAGTGAAAATATCATGTCGATTTTAAGCGTGATAAGAGGCATCGCAGAGCAAACCAATTTGTTAGCTTTAAATGCAGCAATTGAAGCGGCGAGGGCGGGTGAGCATGGTCGAGGCTTTGCAGTTGTCGCAGATGAGGTGCGTGCGTTATCACAAAGAACCTCAGAATCGACAGAAGAAATAGCAAGTCAGTTAGATACGTTGCGCAAGATGTCTGATCAAGTGTCAAAAGAGATGACAACCAGCTTAGACCGCACAAACAAAACAGTGGAGTTAGCCCATTCAGCACAACAGCAATTTAGCGAAATAACAGCGTCTATCGTCAATATCAGCGATTTAAATACACAGATTGCCACTGCAGCTGAAGAGCAACAGCATGTAGCAGAAGACATTAACCGCAATGTTGTTGAAATAAAAAATGCGGCTGATGATGTAAGCGAAATTGCCCATAGTGCCAGAGGCAATGGTGACAAACTAAACCTGTTATCGAAAACTCTAAATGATTTAGTGGGTAAGTTTAAAGTGTAAAATACTCTTTGTTTCATATACTTTGCATGCTTTAATGGAATAAATAACTAAAGCGTGTAACGAATCATTTTGTTATTTGATTAGAGAACACAAGGCACAAAACTCCTATAAAATGGCAAATAATGAAAATAGATAGTGTGAACGCTGAAGATTACCCAGAGCTACTTGCTGTATGGGAAAACTCAGTTCGAGCAACCCATGATTTTATAACAGAAGACGACATCGCTTTTTTTAAGCCAATTATTATCGAGCAAGCGTTTCCGAATGTGACTTTAAAGTGCATTAAGGATGAGCATCAGGCAATTTTAGGCTTTATAGGCGTACATGAATGCAAAATAGAAATGTTGTTCATTTTAGATGCCGCAAGAGGTAAGGGCATAGGTAAAGCACTACTCAACTATGCAGTTGAGCAATTAGCTGCCAACAAAGTGGATGTTAATGAGCAAAACCTACTTGCGGTTGGATTTTATCAACATAGGGGCTTTAAAATTGCCTCACGCTCGCCTTTAGATGATATGGGCAAGCCATTTCCAATATTGCACATGGAGCTCGTGTAGGAACGGCTTCAGCCGTGAAAGTCGAAATTTATAGCGACAAAACTTTAAATATTTTTCTAATTACGCGCTAAAGCACGACTTACAAACGCGCGAAACAAGTTTCACGCCTACGATGAATCTCGTAGGAACGGCTTCAGCCATGAATTTAGATGTTCGGCGTTGAAACGCCTCCTACAAACTCTTACTAACTTTACTGTCGTCACTTATGTTTTGCTTAATTTAATGAACACGATATGCTGAAGCAGCAAATAAAACATTACATAGGAGTAGTAAATGAATCTCAATCAGGTGACGTTACCTGTAAAGGATATGAATGAAGCGGTGTCTTTTTACTTAACATTGGGAATGATTCAGATAGTGGATACTCCGCATTACGCACGCTTTCAATGCCCTGATGGTGATGCCACATTTTCGCTGTCATTAGAAACCGGTAATTATAATAATAGTGCGGTAATTTATTTTGAACATGAGCAGCTCGATGAGCTCTATGCAAGCCTTGTTGAAAAAGGCATTCGCTTTGAACAGCCGCCTACTGCACAGCGTTATTTATGGACGGAAGCAATTCTAAAAGACCCATCAGGGAATAAAATTAAATTGTATTGGGCCGGAGAAAACCGCTTAAACCCGCCATGGAAAGTAGAAAAAGAGGGTAAAAAAAGGCGCTAAGGTCTAGCGCCTAATAGCTAAAAACAATTATTTAAAAACCTTACTGCTTTTCTTTCAGTAGTTGTTTTAGTTCAGCCATTTCAGCTTGCAGCTGAGCTATTTGCCCTTTGGTTGCGGGCATGTCGGCATCAGATGTTTGCTCTTCACGGGCGTTACGATGCTCTTCAGACATAACTTCTAAAATCGCACCAACCATCATGTTTAAAAATACAAAGGCTGTTAAAAAGATGAAGGTTAGATAAAAAATCCAGCTGAGCTCATACACAGCCATCGTTTCATACATAACATCGGTCCAATCCTCAAACGTGGCAATCCTGAATAGGGTGAGCATCGAAATAGACACATCGCCCCACAGTACTGGGTTGATGTCAGCAAACAGCATGCTACCCATGGCGGCATAAATATAGAAGATCACGAACATGAGCAGGGCGATATAGCCCATTTGCGGAATCGCTTTTAGAAGCGAGTTAACCAGCAGTCTAAGCTCTGGGATCATAGATACAAGTCGCAATACGCGGAAAATACGCAGTAATCGAGCGATAAAAATTGTTGAGCCTGCTGCAGGGTAAAGGCTACCCACCACGATTATAAAATCGAAAATGTTCCAACCTTTGCTGAAAAAGTCTTTAAAGCCTCGGCTTGCGATAAAGCGGATCACCAGTTCAACTAAAAAGAATACCGTGATACCTAAGTCCATCCAATGTAAGGCAAGCTCAACTGTTGGATGTAACGAATAGGTGTGTGCCCCCACAGTTAGTGCTGAAATAACAATGACAGCAATAACAAATGATTGAAAAATTTTACTTTTATCGATACGCTGAAACAGCTGTTGTAACTGCGACAACATCATATAGAACCCTTTGGTTGTAATATTTAAACCCACGCAATATACAGGAAATTGCAGCACCAATGTATAACTACATGAAGGAAATTTAATGTTTTTTAACGCTTTAAAATTAGCCGTGATTGCAACGCTTGCTGTGGTTTTATCAGCGTGTAGCTCTGATGCCCGTTATCATGAAATTCAATCAGCACGTTTAAGTGAATGCAATTATTTGGCAGATAAAGAATACCATGAGTGTGTTAAACGCCAGCAAGACAGTTACGAAGAATTTAAAAAACAACAAGCAGAACATGACTAAAACAGAAAAGCGTCTAGATAAGGTTATTCGAGTTGCTTTAACGCAAGCGTGCGAACTAGCAAAAGAGCACGTACACGAATTTTCATGGTTAACGCATACTGCTGATCTAAAAAAGCTACCGCAATCACTAAAAGTCAGTTGTTATTGTAAAGAGCTGCCGATAACCGCTGAGCAAACCCAGTTAATTAGCAGTCTAATTATCAAAGAATTGAGTGCAAAAGATTTAGCTATCAATGTAAAAGCAATTTCATTTTTAAAGGAATAATAATGTACTTAAATTTAGACCCTAAACAGATGGTTAGATTAAACCTAGCTCTTGCTGTGTTATTTATTTGTGTAGGTGTGTACAGCTTGCAATCAGACTCATTACCTATTTCAAGTTTTACCGGTTTTATATTTGCAATTGCTTTTATGGTGCAAGCCTATCGCTCAACAGAAAAATTTGCAGCCAAATCAGCGCTTAGTAAAACACTCACGGCAACAGACACGAGTTTAACGGTTAAGCAGGTTTATTATGGCGAGCAAGAAAAGACTCTTGAATTAAGCCGTATTACGCAACTGAAAGTTGCTGATAACTATTTAGCCGTCATATTAGATAACAACGGCCAAGGTTATGACTTTCAAATAAAAGGTAAAGCTGAAGCCATCACTAAACGTTTAAATGAGATTTTGCCAAAGGCGCTGCTTAAAAACAGCCCAATCGAACAGGTTTAATTTGGTAAGCCAGCTGCAAATGGCTATAATCGGCAAAAATTATTGAAAGAGATATAGCAATGGCAGTGCCTACGCGTTCACAAATTTCAATTGGCTGCGAAGTCAACATTGTATTAAAACAAGATCAACGAACAGGTCAGTTAACTCAAGGTGTGGTATCACGTATTTTAACTAAATCACCGAATCACCCGCATGGTATTAAAGTACAGCTTGATGATGGTCAAGTAGGGCGCGTGAAAGAGATTTTATCATGAGTGTTTTAAGCGAAAGTGAATTTTGGCAACTCGTGACTGCCGAAGATAAAACTGCCGAGCCTGAGTCTGTTTGTAATGCATTAAAAGCAAAGCTTACTGATTTATCTGACCAACAGCTGATGGAGTTCGATAAGCAGTTTAACCTACGTATGCGTAAAGCTTATACCTGGGATTTATTTGGCGCTGCATATGTGATGGCCGGATGTAACGACGATTATGGTTTTTCTGAGTTTTTATGTTGGCTTATTTCACGTGGTGAACAGGCTTTTTTGAAAGCGCTTGAAAACCCAGACTCAATTGCTGAGTGTACGCCTGTTTATCATTTAAACGAGCAGCCTTACCCGTATTTAGATGAGTACGATTTAATTGCCGGTATGCTTTACGAAGAGCGTAATGATGACGAATTACCCTTTGTACCATCTGGCCTTGAGCAACCAAAAGGTAAACGCTTTAAAGATAAGGCCAAGTTTTTAAAGCAAACCTATCCAAATTTATACGCCAAATATTGGCAACAACCGAACTAATTAAAAGCACCTAAGGGTGCTTTTTTATGCGCTAATACTTACTTTTCTATAGCTTTCAGAAATTTTTAGTACCTATATTTAATCATTTTGTGGTATCTTATTCACGCTATATTCAGCTAATTTAACAATATAAATCAGCAAGCTAAGTTTAATTAGTTTGCTTAACACATATCAAAGGAAATGACAGTGTCAGAAAACGTATATCAAGCACCAGAAGCAAACCTTGCTACAGCGTCAACAGAAACAACTACCTTAAGCATGAAAGAAATCTTATTTTCTTTTAAAGGACGTATTCCTCGTAAGACTTATTGGTATTCTTTCTTAGGTATTATTGTAGCTTCATTTGTTTTTATGTTCGTAGTTGCATTATTAACAGGTGGTAATGAAACAGCAATCTCTGTAATCACACTCATCTTTTATATCCCGCTTATGTGGGTTTCGCTTGCGGTTCAAGTTAAACGCTGGCACGACCGTAATAAATCAGGTTGGTGGGTACTGATTGGCTTAGTTCCACTGATTGGTGGTATTTGGGCGTTAATCGAAAATGGCTTTTTAGCAGGTGATGAAGCTGAGAACCGTTTCGGTAAACCTACTAGCTTATAAGCTTTACCGTGTGCTCTGAATATCAGAGCACACAAAACAAACGTGTCTAATGAAGCATTTAACAACGATTCAAATAGCTAGATTTATTATCAGCTTTAGTTGGCTTTATCATGGGCTGATGCCAAAACTAATTCATATTGCTCCTCTTGAATTAAAAATGACGGCCAGTTTTGGCTTCAATGCTGAAATCTCAACGCTCATCACCCGAGCAGCTGGCATAGGTGAAATTATATTTGCCGTGCTGTTCTTTATTTTTTATAGTTCAATCTTTATCAATATTCTCAATATCGCCGCTTTAGTTGGGCTAGCGCTGTTTGTTGCCGTTTTACAACCCGCACTTTTAATCGAAGCGTTTAATCCTGTGACCACAAATCTTGCCATGATCGCCTTTAGCCTTGTGCTCATTAAAGAGCAAAAAGCTTTAAACAAAAACACTAGACCGAGTAACAACGCTTAATTTCATCAATCATGGCATTTGCTAAAGGCGAGCTGGCATTTGTTTTTGAGGTGATCAATACCACAGGAATATCGTAGTGATATTTA
>Ga0208060_1000358_pt1 | contig 13905 bp, 10 predicted proteins | sample DeeseametaMP0901_FD_184200 | JGI IMG/M metagenome (GOLD analysis project Ga0208060, IMG submission 184200) | Marine microbial communities from the Deep Indian Ocean - MP0901 (SPAdes) | ecosystem: Environmental > Aquatic > Marine > Oceanic | place: East of Durban, South Africa, South Indian Ocean... | reverse complement strand
AACCCCGGCACCAAATCTTCCGACGAATACCCGTTCGTAGCGACAATCACCTTCTGTGCATGCACCCTGCCCTTGGGCGTTCGAACGTCGTGACCCTGCGCCGCCTGCCGTACCTCAAGCGCAGGCGTACCATGGTAAATCACCGCACCCGCCTTTTCCGCCGCCGCAGCAAGGCCGGTCACGTATTTCCGCGGGTTCAGCGCAAAGCCCGCCGGAATATGCAGCGCACCGTGGAACGGCCCTGAAAGCCCATGCGCCGTGAAATCCGCGGGATCAACAAGCCGCGCCTCTAGCCCGTAGTTCTCTCGCACCTCGCGGGCGCGCGTGCGAAAATCGTCCATATCCTTGGGCCGATGCGCCAGCTCGATCTCCCCGTCAGAGTGGCGGTCAACCTCGATCCCATGCCGCGTGATCAACGCGTCAACAAAGTTGATCGCCGCCAGCTCAGCCGCGCGAAAGCGCAACCGATCCTCGCGCCCCGCAAGCTTGTCCAGCGCGGCATCACTTAGCCGTCCGCCCCCAAGGCAGCAAAAGCCCCCGTTGCGGCCCGACGCGCCCCAGCCGACGTATCGGTTTTCCAGCACAACCGCCGAATATCCAGCCTCCGCAAGGCGCAACGCAGCAGAGAGCCCGGTAAAGCCGCCGCCCACAATCGCCACGTCACAGGATACGTCACCTTCCAACGCAGACCTGTCGGTAGCGGCGCAGGTTTGATCCCACCAACAATTTTCCCTAGGCGCATCTGTATAGGCAAAATCGTTAAATATTCGTTTCATGCCGCCGCTCTTTCATGCCACGGCGCGTTCCGCCGCCTGCACATCGCGTTGCGCCTTGATCGCCTTGCGCTTCGATATCAGTGACGCCGTGATAACCCCGAAAGTCACGATACCGATCATGATGGTGGATAATGCGTTAATCTCGGGCGAGACGCCAAGACGCACCGCGCTCCAGATCTTGATCGGCAGGGTTGTGGAGGACGGGCCCGTGGTAAACGAAGCGATAACAAGGTCGTCCAGCGAGAGCGTGAACGCCAGCAGCCACCCCGAGATGACAGCCGGCGCAATGATCGGCAAGGTCACCAAACGGAAGGCGTCGAAAGGCGAGCACCCAAGGTCCAGCGCCGCTTCCTCCAGCGACCGATCAAAAGTCACCAGCCGCGATGAGACGACCACTGACACGTAGCACATCGAAAAGGTCGTGTGTGCCAGCACGATGGTCAGCGTCCCCCGGTCCAGCCCGATCCCGATAAACAGAAGCAACAGCGACAGGCCGGTAATCACCTCCGGCATGACCAGCGGCGCGTAGATCATACCCGAGAAGAGCGTACGCCCAGCAAACCGCCCCCCGCGCACAAGAATGTATGCCGCCATCGTCCCCAACACCGTTGCCAGTGTAGAGGATGCCACCGCGACCTTTAGCGTTACCATCGCAGCATTCAGAAACGCCTCATTCTGAAGCAGCTCGCCGTACCATTTCGTCGAGAAACCGGCCCAGACAGTCACCAGTTTCGAACTGTTAAAACTGTAGATGACCAGCAGGATCATCGGCAGATAAAGAAAAGCAAACCCGAGGGTGAGCGAAGTAATATTGAACCAGCTTGCGCGTCTCATGACTCCACCTCGGCCTGACGTTGCTGGTTGCGTTGGAACAGAACGATTGGAACGATCAGTATCAGCAGCAGGATCACCGCCACCGCGCTCGCGACGGGCCAGTCGCGGTTGTTAAAGAACTCCTCGAACAAGACCTTGCCGATCATCAACGTCCCTGAACCGCCCAACAAAGACGGGATAACGAATTCGCCCAGCGCGGGGATAAAGACCAGGAAACACCCTGCAATGATCCCGTTACGAGACAAAGGTATCGTGACCAGCCAGAATGCCTTTAACCGTGAACATCCCAGATCTTCAGCGGCCTCGATCAAGGATTCGTCCAACCGATCTAGCGCGGCATAAATCGGTAGAATCATAAATGGCAGATAAGTGTAAACAATTCCTATATAGACCGCGGTCGTCGTGTTCATGATCGTCAAAGGCGTATCGATGATGCCCAACCACAGCAGGAATTGATTCAAAAGCCCCTCATTACTCAGAATACCGACCCATGCGTAAACGCGGATCAGGAAACTGGTCCAAAAGGGCAAGATCACCAGCATCATAAGGGTCGGACGCCATTCCTCGGGCGCGCGGGCCATGCCGTAGGCCATGGGGTAGCCCACCAAAACCGCTAAAACTGTAGATATTAACGCAATCTTCAAACTGCTTAGGTAAGCCTTCCAGTAGAGATCGTCCGACGCAAGAAAGGTAAAGTTTTCCAGATCGAATGCCGCGAACATCGCCCAGATCCCGTCCTTTGCCGTCGGGGAGTAAGGAGGAATCGACAAAGCCAGATCAGAGAGAGAAATTTTAAAAACAATGATGAAAGGAATGAGAAACAGCGCGAGCAACCAGGCATAGGGCACCGCGATAAGGAAAAAGCGACGCATATTCATCGCTCCAACAGGACGCCGGCGGTGGCGCTCCATGAAATCCAGACCTTATCCTCCCACGTGATCGTGCGGCGCGACAGCCGACGCGTGTTTGCGGTCTGTGCCTTGATCACTTGACCACCGGCCAGCTGGACATGGTAGGTGCTGAGATTGCCAAGATATGCGATGTCCAGAACGGTGCCCTGAACAGCGTTCTTCATTTCTGTCGGCTTCTCGGTAGAAATGGCGATCTTCTCCGGTCGGATCGCAAGATGAGCTTCCTGTCCATCGCTAAAGGGGCGTTCTGATGCCGCAAGCAAGGGGGCTTCATTCGCGACCCAATCAAGGTGGTACATATTCTCGCCCGCGGGCTTCACCGTGCCAGAGATAATGTTCACGTCACCGATGAAGTCAGCAACGTAGACGGAATTAGGTGCTTCGTAGATACCTCCTGGCGTCGCGACCTGGATGATCTGCCCTTCGTCCATCACAGCCACGCGGCTCGCGACGGTCATCGCTTCCTCTTGGTCGTGGGTAACGATAACAAAGGTGGTCCCCGTGCTTTCCTGGATATCCATCAGTTCAAACTGGGTGTCCTGACGCAGCTTTTTGTCCAGCGCGCCAAGCGGTTCGTCCAGTAGCAAAAGCTTCGGCGCTTTGGCGAGGGACCGCGCAAGCGCGACCCGTTGACGTTGCCCCCCCGAGATTTGGTGGGGTTTGCGTTTGGCAAATTTGGTAAGGCGCGTCAGCTTGAGCATCTCTTCAACGCGCGCGGCGATATCTGCCTTGGACATATCCCCTCGTTTCAACCCAAAGGCGATATTCTCCCAGACAGACAGATGTGGGAACAGGGCATAGGACTGAAACATCATGTTCACCGCCCGCTTGTTCGGCGGGATGCCCGCGATATTCTTACCCGCCAATTCGATCTTGCCCGCGCTTGGGTTTTCAAACCCGGCGAGCATGCGCATCATCGTTGTTTTACCGCAGCCCGAGGGCCCCAGCAGTGCAAAGAACTCGCTTTCATAAATACTTAAAGACAGATCATCGATCGCAACGAAATCGCCAAAACGCTTTGTCACATTCTCGAAGCGGATAAGCGGCTTTTCGTTCGGGTCATCCCACGGGGCGAAAACGGGTTGGCTCACTTTGATCTATCCTTTGCACAGCGTTTACCCCTCCGAATGGAAGGGTCCGGTTGATCGGGTCAAAACCGGTAAGGCTTTGACCCGATGCGATTTTAGATACCAGATTTGATCTTCGTCCACATACGCGTGACGACACGCTGTACCTTGGGTGAATATGAAGAAATGGTATACAGGTTTTCCAGCGTGGCTTCGTCTGGGTAAATCGCTGTGTCCCCGATCACGTCTTCGGCAAGGAACTCTTGGCTCGCCTTGTTGCCGTTCGCATAGTAAACGTAGTTCGACGCGGCGGCCATATTCTCTGGTTTCATCATGAAATTCAAGAACTTATGCGCCCCATCCGGGTTTGGCGCATCCGCTGGAATAGCCATATTGTCGAACCACATCAGCGCCCCTTCTTTTGGCGCGTAGTAGGCGATTTCGACACCGTTATCCGCCTCGGCGGCGCGGTCACGCGATTGCAGGATGTCACCCGACCAACCGAAGGCAACGCAGATATCACCGTTGGCCAGTGCGTTAATATACTCCGAGCTGTGGAATTTTTGAACGTGGGGGGCAACCGCCGTCAAAACAGGCTCTGCCTTCGCGATCACGTCGGGGTCCTGGGATTGAGGATCTTCGCCCAGAAACTTCAGCGCCGCGGGGATCATTTCTGTCGGAGCGTCAAGGAAATGCACGCCACATTCGGCCAGCTTTTCCATATTCTCGGGCTTGAATACGAGGTCAAGCGAATCAACAGGGGCATCTTCGCCCAGCACTTCCTTAACCTTGGTCATGTTCACGCCAAGCCCGGTGGTGCCCCACATATAGTTAACGGCATATTCATTACCGGGGTCGTATTTCGATACGCGGTCCTCGATCACGTCCCACATGTTGCTGATGTTCGGCAGTTTGTCTTTGTCGAGCTTCTGGAAAACCCCCGCCGTGATCTGGCGTTCAAGGAAGGTACCGGTCGGGACAACCACGTCATAGCCGGACCCGCCTGCAAGCATCTTGGTTTCAAGCACTTCGTTACTATCAAACACGTCATAGATCAGGTCGATGCCGGTTTCTTTTTCAAATTTCTGCAACAGGTCTTCGTCGATGTAGTCGGACCAGTTATAGACCCGCACCTCTTCACCCAAGGCGCTGGTGGCGATCAATGCCGTTGCTGCGATTGAACTGAGCAAGCTATATTTCATTGTCATCTCCCGTTGTGTAGGCTCAGTTGATCCGAACCTTTCGTCAATTTGATCAAGTTTTGCGTCATGCGACAAGATCATTTATAATTTTACGCAGGTGCATGCCGTGGTTCAAAATGTGGTTGAGTACAATTTAGGCAAATTTGATGAACGTAAATTCCGCTGACCTTGCGTCGCAAAAGCCTTTGGAAAGCCCGGCCAAGGTGCCGGCCCATCAGCATGTCTATGAACGCGTGCGCAAGCTGATCCTGTTCGGCGATCTTGCCCCCGGTCAGGCGGTCACCATTCAAGGCCTTGCAGAAACCCTTGATGCGGGCATGACCCCGGTGCGCGAAGCGCTGCGCCGTTTGATCGCCGAAGGCGCGCTGGTGCATCAGGGCAATCGCCGCGTATCGGTCCCTGTGCTGGACCTAGAGGGGGTTAACGAGCTGGAATTCATGCGAAAAACGCTTGAAGCAAAGCTTGCTCAACGTGCCACAAGCCGCATGTCAGAGACTGTTTTAAGCGAACTTGCACATGTGGACGACGCGCTGAACCACGCGATTGATCGTGGGGATATCGGCGAATACCTGACCCAGAACTACCGCTTTCACACCATCGTCAACACCTGTGCCGAGGCCCCTATTCTGGCCGCGACCGTCGACCGTTTATGGCTGATGTTCGGCCCGTCGCTGCGCGTGGTCTGCGGTCGGTTTGGCACGTCGAACCTGCCAGATAAACATGCCGACTTGCTGGCGGCTTTTCGCGAAGGCGATGCGGCAAAGGCTGCGCAGGCCATGGCCGAGGACGTTTCTCAGGGCATGGTCCAGATTCGCGCCTCTCTTTGATTAAAATCTGATCGGCTGATAGCCGTTTATCGTCACCACAGCAGAGCGATTCGATTGACTCTGCATAATTTGATCATATTCTGAGCCCAATCTTCCCTCCCCATTCCCAGAGGTGTTCTTTATGGCCCATATCACCAACCACATGCCCACCGCCGAGCTGCAAGCACTTGACGCCGCGCATCACATGCACCCGTTCACCACCAATGACGAACTTGCCGAGAAGGGCGCGCGGATTATCACCCGTGCCAAGGGCGTCTACCTGACCGACAGCGAGGGGAACGAGATCCTTGACGGGATGGCGGGTCTTTGGTGCGTCAACATCGGGTATGGCCGTCAGGAAATGGCCGACGTCGCCGCGCGCCAGATGCTCGAGCTGAACTACTACAACACCTTTTTCATGACCTCACACGTGCCCGCCATCGCCCTTGCAAAAGAGATCGCGTCACTGGCCCCCGGCGATCTGAACCATGTGTTCTTTGCCGGTTCGGGGTCCGAAGCGAATGACACCAACATCCGGATGGTGCGCACCTATTGGGCCATGAAAGGGAAGCCAGAGAAATCCCACATCATCAGCCGCAAGAATGCCTATCACGGGTCGTCGATGGGGTCCGGCTCCCTTGGTGGCATGAGCTATATGCACGAACAGGGTGGCATGCCGATCCCCGGCATTCACCACATCAACCAGCCCGACTGGTGGGTGGAAGGCGGCGACCTCACGCCCGAGGCCTTCGGCCTTGCCCGCGCGCAAGAGCTTGAGGCCAAGATACTTGAGCTGGGGGCAGATAATGTCGCGGCTTTCATCGGTGAACCCATTCAGGGCGCGGGCGGGGTTATCGTGCCGCCAAGCACCTACTGGCCCGAAATCCAGCGTATTTGTGACAAGTACAATGTATTGATCATCGCGGACGAGGTGATCTGTGGCTTTGGCCGGACAGGCAGCTGGTTCGGGTCCGAGACCATGGGGATCAAGCCGCATATCATGACCATCGCCAAGGGCCTAAGCTCTGGCTACCAGCCGATTGGCGGGTCCATTGTGTGTGACGAGATCGCGCAGACCATCGGGTCTGGGGAGTTCAATCACGGCTATACCTATTCGGGGCACCCCGTCTGCTCGGCCGTGGCACTGGAAAACCTGCGGATTATGCAGGACGAAAACATTCTGGATCACGTGAACAATGTTGCGGCCCCCGCCCTGAAGGAAGGGCTGGCCAAACTGGCAGAGCATCCTTTGGTCGGCACCGTCAACGTCGCGGGTCTTATGGCCTCGCTGCCGCTGTCCCCGCGCAAAGAAACGCGGTCGAATTTCGCAGGCGACGCAGGAACCGTCGGTTATATGTGTCGTGAACGCTGCTTTGCGAATAATCTGGTGATGCGCCACGTCGGCGACCGGATGATCATCTCGCCACCGCTGGTGATCACCCCCGAAGAGATCAAAGTATTCATGACGCGCGCCACCAAAGCGCTGGATGAAACCTATACCGCGGTCAAAGAAGGCGGCCTGCTCAAGGCAGCCGAAGACCACGCGCAAGACGCTGAATCGCCGCTCGGCTAAGGCGTGACATACGTTCGGGACGAGGCGCAAAGGTCGCCCGTCCCGCCGCTGGAAGCCCTGCAAGGACTTGTCTGTTTGCGACATCGGCAGAGGCTGACCAGCGCTCAAAATCGCCGAGTTCGGGGCGAGCCGCTGAGGCTTAACCTATGGCAGATATTAACGAATTCCCCTTATTTCAAGCAGGCTGCACAGTAATTCCGCAGGCAAAAGAACTGTTTCTTGTCAAATAACCGTCGATCTTCCCGCAATTGACGCTTTCTGCCCAAAAGTGTCGTTAATTGGTTGCAAAGCGGAAACCAGCCAGTTTTAACTTCCTGTCAACAAGGGCGCTTGAACGTCACAATAAACGGGGAGCCAGCTTTGGCAGATACTTCAGCAACGAATGCGTTCGTAGAATTTGAACGCGTGCAGAAAAGCTATGACGGCGAAAATCTCGTCGTAAAAGACCTCAACCTGTCGATGCCGAAAGGCGAGTTTCTGACAATGCTCGGGCCATCGGGGTCCGGCAAGACCACCTGCCTGATGATGCTGGCGGGTTTCGAAACGGCCACGCATGGCGACATCCGGCTTGATGGTAAATCGATCAACAACATCCCGCCGCACAAACGCGGCATTGGCATGGTGTTCCAGAACTACGCGCTTTTCCCGCATATGACCGTTGCCGAAAACCTCGCCTTCCCGCTTGAGGTGCGCAAGATCGGCAAGTCCGAGCGTGAAGAGAAAGTAAAGATCGCGCTGGACCGTGTTCAGATGGGCGACTTCGGCGGCCGCCGTCCGGCACAGCTTTCCGGTGGTCAGCAGCAACGTGTTGCCTTGGCCCGTGCTTTGGTCTTCGAACCCGAACTGGTGTTGATGGACGAACCGCTGGGGGCGTTGGACAAACAGCTGCGCGAAACATTGCAGTTCGAGATCACGCATCTGGCGCATGAACTGGGCATCACCGTGGTCTACGTGACCCACGACCAGACCGAAGCGCTGACGATGTCCGACCGCGTGGCCGTGTTTGAAAACGGCCGCATCCAACAGTTGGCCCCGCCCGATCTGCTGTATGAAGAGCCCGAAAACAGCTTTGTTGCGCAGTTCATCGGCGAGAATAACACTCTTGAAGGCGTCGTGACCGAGATCAAGGGCGGCACTTGCCTTGTGCAGCTGGACGGCGGCGGCCTGATCGAGGCAAAGCCGATCAACGTCACACGCGCTGGCGAACGCACCCGTGTATCGATCCGCCCCGAGCGCGTTGAATTCAACAAGGACCGGATGCAGGAAGGGGCGCATACCCTGAAAGCCGAAGTGCTTGAATTCGTCTATATGGGCGACATCTTCCGCACCCGCCTGCGGGTTGCCGGGACCGACAACTTTATCATCAAGACACGAAACGCACCCGATCAGGTACGTTTGAAGCCAGGCCAGCAGATCGAGATTGGCTGGTTGGCAGAAGATTGCCGCGCCCTCGACGCATAAGCGTCAGGACGCGGCCGGCCGTCCAACGTTCGACGGCGTCGCACGAGGCTGTGGTTAAGCCCGATATCACACCCTCAAGACCCTAACGGGCATATAATGGGAGACTATCTAATGAAGTTTACGACAACGCTACTCGCATCCTCCGCGATCATTGGCGCTGGCACATTGGCATTCGCCGATGCGCATGCGGACATGGCCAAAGAGATGACGCTTGTTTCCTGGGGTGGCGCTTACCAAGCCAGCCAAGACAAAGCGTATCTGCAGCCCTATCTGGAAATGCACCCTGAACTCTCTGCTGTTTGGGATGAAAGCTCCAACGAAGCCGTGGCAAAGCTGCGCGCGATGAACGAAGCCGGCAACGTGACCTGGGATCTGGTCGACGTGGTTGCCGCTGACGCCATCCGCCTGTGCGACGAAGGTCTGGCGATGGAAATCGACGCGGACGAGATGCTGGCTGAAGCCCCCGACGGGACATCCGCTGAAGACGACTTTGGCGACCTGCTGGTCAGCGACTGCTTTATCCCGCAGATCGTGTATTCGACCACATTCGGGTATCGCACAGACATGGTTGGCGACACGCCTCCAACCAAAATCTGCGACGTCTTCGACACCGAAGCCTACCCAGGCAAGCGCGCGCTTGAAAAGCGTCCGATCAACAACATGGAATGGGCGCTGCTCTGTGACGGCGTTGCAAAGGACGAAGTCTATGACGTTCTGGCAACTCCAGAAGGTCAGGAACAGGCTCTGGCCAAGCTCGACACCATCAAGGACGACGTGATCTGGTGGTCCGCCGGTGCCGACACGCCACAGCTGCTGGCCGATGGCGAAGTCGTCATGGGGTCCACCTACAACGGCCGTCTGTTCAGCGTTATCGAAGAGCAAGACCAGCCCGTTGCAATGCTGTGGGACGCACAGGTGTTCGACCTTGACGGTTGGATCATCCCAGCGGGTCTGCCTGACGACCGTCTGGCGCGCGTCAAAGACTTCGTGAAATTCGCGACAGACACCCAGCGTCTGGCGGATCAATCGCAGTACATCAGCTACGGCCCTGCCCGTTTGTCCTCCGCTCCTATGGTTGGCAAGCACGCAGAACTGGGCATCGACATGGCACCACACATGCCAACCGACCCGGCCAACGCAAAGAACACGTTCCTCTACAACTACGAGTTCTGGGCTGACTACCGCGACGACATCGACGCGAAGTTCCAGGCATGGTTGGCGCAATAATCGCCTGAACCATTCGGAGGAGGCCGCTTTGGCCTCCTCCACCCCTTATTTGTTTTTCCATTTTCCCGACCTTCCAGCGACCTAACCCCATGGGGCCGATATGAGCGATACCGCCGACGCGACGAATGACACACCTGAACAGACCGGCCCGATGCTGGCCGCGGACGGCACACCGCTGAAACGCAGCCTGAACCGTGCGCTCCGTCGTCAGAAGCTCAGCGCGCTTTTGCTGATCGCCCCTCTGCTGATCTTTATCCTGATCACCTTTATCGCGCCGATCGCCGATATGCTGTTCCGCTCTGTCGAGAACCAGATCGTCAGCGACACGCTGCCCCGCACCACGCAAACCCTGTCCGACTGGGACAGCGAAAGCGGTGAAACCCCCGGTGCCCCCGTCTACAAGGCGCTTTACGAAGACCTGTTCATCGCACAGGAACGCAAATTGCACACCCGTCTGGGCTCAAGGCTCAACTACGAGCTGACCGGTGCATCGTCCCTGTTCCGCAAATCCGGCCGCGGCGTGGATGACATTGGCGAAGTGTTTCAGGACCAGTTCGAGGATCTGAACGACTTCTGGAAGAAGGGCGAAAACTGGAACGCTCTGCTTGGCTCCGACGCATGGCTGGCAGAGATTTCCGACTGGAAAAAATCCTCCGGCGACGACCAGCCTGCGTTTGAAATGCGCGAAGGCATGGCAGAGCTTCTGCCCGAGACCGCCGAATACTACGAAATTTTCGCCGACTTCGTTCAGAACGACGACGAAGACAACCTCTACAAGGAAGACCCATGGGCGCTGATCTACTCGGCACTCTATGACGACCTGACAGGCCCCACGGCATCGCAAATCGCCAGCTATTCAGGCCCGGCATCAGCCGAACTGACCGAGGCTGCCGCAGCCGCCCCTGCATTCGACGCAGTCGATTACAAAACAGCCTTCACCGAAATTGACGACGATTGGGGCAAAACCCCGATCTGGAGCACAATCCGCGCCTACAGCCCCGCGCTGACCAACGGCTATTTCCTGAATGCCGTCGACATGCAGAAAACGGCTGACGGTCCCGAATTCCGCCCCGACAACGAACGCATCTACGGCACGCTGTTCCTGCGCACGCTGTTCATGTCGGTCTGCATCACCCTCAGCTGTATCCTGCTGGGCTATCCGGTGGCGTGGATCCTCGCCAACCTGCCCGCGCGTACCGCGAACCTGCTGATGATCCTCGTGCTGCTGCCCTTCTGGACCTCGCTTCTGGTGCGGACATCGGCGTGGAAGGTCATGCTGCAACAACAGGGTGTGATCAACGATACACTGGTGTGGCTGGGGCTGGTGGCCGATGACAGCCGTCTTGCGCTGATCAACAACCAAACCGGCACGATCATCGCGATGACGCACATCCTGCTGCCCTTCATGATCCTGCCGCTCTATTCCGTGATGCAAACAGTACCGCCCAGCTATCTACGTGCGGCAAAGTCGCTGGGGGCCACGAACTGGACAGCCTTCTGGCGCGTGTATTTCCCGCAATCGGTGCCCGGCATCGGCGCGGGGTCAATCCTCGTGTTCATCCTGTCGATCGGTTACTACATCACGCCGGAAATCGTCGGCGGCACCACGGGGACATTCATCTCCAACCGGATTGCCTACCACATCTCCAGCTCGCTCAACTGGGGCCTCGCGGCCGCGCTTGGGGCGATCCTGCTGGCCGTGGTGCTTGGGCTTTACTGGGCCTACGACAAGATCGTCGGCATCGACAACGTGAAACTGGGAGGCTGATATCATGGTCGCACTCACACCTATCTCCCGCAAACCCGTCGGTTTCTATGTACCGGTTGTCGCCGCAGCAGGCGCCTTTGCCGGGCTCTTTGTCGGCACCGCCCAAGGCAGCGGACTGCTGGGCATCCTGATCGGAGCGCTGTCCATGGGGGCGCTGGCCTTTGTGCTGACGCAGTTGATCAAGAACGAAACCATCGCCCGCTGGACCTCTGTCATTCTGCTGGCGGTGATCGGCTTTATTCTGGGCGGCGTGCCCTTGCTGGTCCTAGGGGCCATCTTCGGCTGGTTCTTCGGCTGGTTCAGCTTCTGGCTCTACGAGGGACGCTACCGCGCCAAGGTCGCGCCCTATCTGACCCCGGGTCAGGTGCTTTGGCACTTTGCCTTCCGCATCATCTGCGGCGCGATCCTTGTGTTCCTGATCACACCGATCCTCGTGGTCATGCCACTTAGCTTCAACGCTGAGAACTTCTTTACCTTCACCCCTGAAATGCTGCGTTTCGATCCCGAAGGGTATTCGCTGCGCCACTACAAGGACTTCTTCAGCAGCTCCGCATGGCAAGGTGCCGTCTGGAACTCGATCAAGATCGCCCCGGCCGCGACCCTTCTGTCGGTCAGCTTCGGTACCCTCGCGGCGATTGGCCTGAGCCAGCAGCACGTGCCGTTCCGGCGCGCGATCATGGCCATCCTGATCTCGCCCATGATCGTCCCGCTGATCATCTCGGCGGCGGGCATGTACTTCTTTTACAGCCGCGTCGGCCTGCAGGGCACATATGTCGGCGTTGTCCTGGCACACGCGGCCTTGGGCATCCCCTTCGTCATCATCACCGTCACCGCGACACTGGTAGGCTTTGACCGTTCTCTGACCCGCGCGGCGGCGAATATGGGGGCCAATCCGGTCACGACCTTCTTCCGCGTGCAAATGCCGTTGATCCTGCCGGGCGTGATCTCGGGCGGTTTGTTCGCCTTCATCACCTCGTTTGATGAAGTCGTCGTGGTGCTCTTTGTCGGCTCTGCCGGTCAGAAAACGCTCCCGTGGCAGATGTTCACCGGCCTGCGCGAACAGATCTCGCCCACGATCCTTGCGGTCGCGACGATCCTCGTAGTGATCTCCATTGCGCTGCTGACCGTGGTCGAACTGCTGCGCCGCCGCTCGGAACGCCTGCGCGGGATGAGCCCGGGTTAACCCTGCCGCAGCCGCTCCAGCAACCGTAACGAGGCATAGCCATCGGGCATCAGCCCGGTGGCGACCTGATAGGCCCGCACCGCGTTGATCGTCAGCGGGCCGATCCGCCCATCCACCTTCTGCGTGTCGAACCCCTGCGCGGTCAGCCGCGATTGCAGCTCCTTGCGTTCATCAAAGGTCAGCGCGCGGTCGCCCACGGGCCAGTCGCCCTGGATCGGGCCACCGCCCATGATCCGGTCGCCCAGGTGCCCGACGCCGATCACATAGGCATCGGCGGTGTTGTAACGCTCCAGCACTTCGAAATTGTCGAAGATCAGGAAGGCCGCGCCGCGCCCGCCAGCTGGCAGCAGGACCGAGGCCAAACCGTGGTCAGGCACCGGTTGCCCATCCACGCCAAGCACACCGGCCTGCGCCCAATCCGACGGCAACCGCGTGATCTTGCGGTTGGCCTGCGTGTAATCGAACCCTTCGGGCAGCCGCACCTCGACGCCCCAGGGCTGCCCCTTGGTCCAGCCGAAATGCTTCAGGTAGGCCGCAGTCGAGGCCAAAGCATCCGTGGGGTCGTCGCTCCAGATGTCGCGCTTGCCGTCACCGGTGAAATCCACCGCATGTTCCATGAATGACGTGGGCATGAACTGGGTGTGCCCCATCGCCCCGGCCCAGCTGCCGCGCATGTCCCGCGCACTCACATGGCCGTCCTGCAAGATGCGCAGCGCCGCCATCAATTGCTCTTCGAAAAACTCCCGCCGCCGTGGGTCATGCGCCAGCGTCGCAAGGCTCGCGACGGTGCTGTCCGATCCGCGAAACGCGCCATAGGCGCTCTCGAGCCCCCAGATCGCCACCACGACCTGCCGATCAACGCCATAGGCCGCCTCGATCCGCGCCAGCACATCGCCATGCCGCTCCAGCGCCGCGCGCCCGTTGGCAATGCGCGCCTCGGAAGCGGCAGTGGCAAGATACTCCCAGATCGTCTTGGTGAATTCCGACTGGTTGCGGTCGCGCCGGATCACCTCTGCGACCGGCGACAGCCCGCTCAGCGCCGCATTCAGAACACCCTCGGAAATCCCCTCAGCCCGCGCGCGGGCCCGGAAATCGGC
>Ga0208060_1000356_pt1 | contig 13921 bp, 13 predicted proteins | sample DeeseametaMP0901_FD_184200 | JGI IMG/M metagenome (GOLD analysis project Ga0208060, IMG submission 184200) | Marine microbial communities from the Deep Indian Ocean - MP0901 (SPAdes) | ecosystem: Environmental > Aquatic > Marine > Oceanic | place: East of Durban, South Africa, South Indian Ocean... | reverse complement strand
CAAAGAACTTCCCAATCATCTTGTTCCATTTCGTTTAATTGTGTTATCTCTCCAGAATCAATCAAATAATCCCACTTTTCTAAACTTTCTGGATAATGCTCTTCTGCGAAGTTTAATAATTTATTTTTCCACTTAGCCATTTTTAATATCTAAACTTAAAAAACTCTCCGCCAGACCCTTCATACCTTCTTTACTCACTTTTATCTTTTGGCTTAAACAAAAATATTCCTAAAAAACTTCCAACTAGAACCAGGATTTTCAAGTTCCAAATCAACATTTCTGCTCTTGTATTAAGACGAGGAAGAAGACTATCAATAAAACCCCAAGAAAAAGGCATTAAAACAAGAATAACAACGCAGACTTTTTGAATGGTATTTAGGTTGGTGAAAAATTTTATTATTTTTTCCATTAACCTTCCCTCTCTCTCCGCCATTATTAGTCTATTTTTCTTCTCGCCTGAAGTTTTTCAATCGGCGTGTATTCGAAATCGAAGCTAAAATGGCGCGGACCAATCAATATTACGATTGACCTTTTCAAGTTTCCCACTGTATCCCCCTTATCCTCTACCTCTATTCCTCATTACCTCTTATTAGAAAATATAATCCAATAAGAAAAAGAAATATTTGTTCACTTGTAAATAATTGAGTAGTTACAAACCAATCACGATGAGCAATGCTGAAAGCAACTGCCATGATAACCACAATCAGTAATGCTCCAAATCTTGTTAATAGGCTGCCTAAATAATTGCTGATAAAACCACCAACAATTAAAATTGTTCCTGCAACCAACTCTGAAACTGCAACAAAAGATGCTAGTGAAGCAGAGAAACCAAAATAATCAATCAATCCTTGAGGTGGCAATGGGAGTTTACTTAATCCATGAACAATAAATGAAATTCCTAACCCTAATCTTATTAACCAAGAACTTAAGAAATTAATATTTTCAAAAACAGCATTTATTCTATTATTTAAACTTTCCATAATGATTCCTATTTTTTTGATATTGCTCTTAAAACTACTTTTAATTCCATAGCTATATCATACTATTTAATAAAAAAACTTTGCCTAACAAACCTGTCAAATATCACAAAGTGTTGATGAGGGATGGTATGTAAATATCGCCTTTAGTCCTTACCTGATACAATAATTTTTAATGAAAAAGTTCTTCATAGTTTACGGTCATTATGATGATAAATCTTTTAATGCAGCTATTAAAAACACATTTATTGATGGTGCTCGAGAAGCTGGTCATAAAGTTGATCTCTTAGATTTATACAAAGAAAATTTTAATCCTATTTTTGCAGGTGAAGAACCTGGACCAGAGATTCTAGATCATAGAAAAAGGATTGAAGATTGTGATGTTATTGTATTCATTGCTCCTATATGGAATTTCAGAATGCCAGCTATTCTTGAAGGCTGGATTGATAGAGTTTTAGCACCACCTTGGGCGTTCAGTTTCAAACAATTAATTGGAAACTATGGATATCCAAAGGGAAATTTAAGCGACAAAAAAGCTATCATTTTTTGTACCTATAGCTCTCCTCGTTTAGCCGTAACAACTTTTTTCCTGAACTTACCTATAAGAAGACTTAAAAGAGGTGTTTTTCATATATGTGGAATTAGAAATATTTTGTATAAAAGGTATTTTGCTGTCCCATTTGTAGAAGACAAGAGAAGAAAAAAATTTCTTGAGGACGCTTATAGAACAGCAAAATATTTCAAATAATTAGTCAAGAAATCACAGCTTTCCAAAGTCCTAGATTTAAGCGTGAAAGCTATTCTGAGCTATACTTTTAAGCAACTATAATTAACAGGAGAACAAAATGATACAAGGACATTGCGAGTGTAATCGCGTTTCATTTGAGGCAGATTGTGAAATTACGGACTTTTCTCATTGCCATTGCTCACAGTGCAGGCGTCTGCACGGTGCCGCCTACGCAACTTTCGCTGGCGTAGAAACTGATAGGTTTCGATATTTAGCAGGTGAAGAAGATATCAAAATATATGCTTCATCTGGTGACCATGAGCGTGTATTTTGCGGTAACTGCGGTTCAAACATTCTCGTCAGCCTCAAGGACTATCCTGAGCTTCTTTATCTCTCTATGGGAGCCATTGATGGCAACCCAAATCTTCCAGAGGCGTACCATATTTTTGTAGGCTCAAAAGCGCCATGGCATGAAATAACCGACGGTTTTGTGCAATATGATGAGGCTCCGCCAGAGCTTTGAAAGTTGTAAAATTAATGACTAATTTCAGGGATCCCAGTTGATGTTGATAAGATTATTATGCATCTTTTTTTTGTTGCCGATGACTTTGGGCAGTGAGGAGGCATCGCTGGAGAGAATCTATATTGCCCGTGAAATTATCACCCTTGATGACGCTCACCCTGAGGCAACAGCAGTGCTAGTTCGCAGTGGACGAATTGCTGGTATTGGTGCAGTCGAACAGTTGCAACGCAATTTCCCGGACGCAGAACTGGATCGGCGTTTTGCAGAAGATGTAATGGTGCCAGGTTTTATCGAACATCATGTGCATCCCTCACTTGCTGCTATTACCATGAACGCTGATGTGATTGCGATCGAAGACTGGATGTTGCCAGGCAAAATGACTCTCGGTGTGCGTGACCGGCGAGGCTACATCGATCGGCTCCGCAATGCTGAACAGAACCAGCCGAACGCAAATACGCCGCTGATCACGTGGGGCTTCCACCATTATTTTCATGGCAACTTGACGCGTCAGGATCTTGATGCTATTTCCAGCTCACGTCCGATTCTTGTTATTCACCGTTCTTTTCACGAATTTATTATGAACACGCCAGGGCTAGCCTATTTTGGCATCACGTCAGAATTTGTCGAAGGTCTGGATAAAGAAGCGAGGCAGTATGCCAGTTTCGATAACGGGCACTTTTCAGAGCAAGGGGCGGTCTCCATCTTGCCTAATGTTATGCAGCATCTGGCAGCGCCTAACCTTCTTATAGCTGGCCTTAAAAAAACAGAGAAATATCTTCACCAAAATGGCGTGACCCTTATTGCCAATCCCGGCGCCATGCTGCTCAAGTCAGTTCAGGATGCTAAAAACTATGTTTTTGGCGATGTCGACACGCCATTTCGGTCTTACTTTATTCCCAGTGGGATGTTTCTGGCCGAACATTACGAACCAGATGCCCTAGTAGCTGAGACCAAAAAACTAATGTCTTGGGGAAGTGGCAAGCTGCAATATCTGCCTGGACACATTAAATTATTTACTGATGGCGCCATGTATTCGCAAAACATGGTGATGCGTGACGGCTATATTGACGGACATCAGGGCGCGTGGTTGATGCAGGAAAAAATCTATCGTGAAGTCTTCCAGCGTTATTGGGATGCAGGCTATCAGATACATATCCACCAGAATGGTGATGCTGGTCTCGACCGTTTACTCGATGTATTGGAAGAAAACCTGACTCGTAATCCACGTGTTGATCATCGGACTGTGATCGTCCATTTCGGCTATTCCGCAGCCGATCAGGTGGCCAGGATAAAAAAACTTGGAGCGATTGTCAGCGCCAATCCCTATTATGTGACGGCGCTATCTGATCTTTATAGTCGGCAAGGCATCGGAGCCTCTAGATCGGAGCAAATGGTCCGGCTCGGTGACGTCCAGCGTGCCGGTATTGTGATATCACTGCACTCGGATATGCCCATGGCACCGGGGGCACCCTTGCAGCTGATGCATGCCGCGGTAAACCGGATCAATTTTGCCAATAAAGTGGCTGGGCCCGATCAGCGCATCTCCCCTGAGCAAGCACTGCGTGCTGTGACGTCCAACGCTGCCTACACGCTACGCATGGAAAAAGACTATGGGTCTATCAGCATCGGGAAACACGCAAACTTTACGCTACTGGGAGAAAATCCGTTGACCACAAATCCATTGACGATTAAGGAAATTGAGGTACGAGGGACGATGGTTGAAGGACGACATTTTCCTATAAAATAAGCGCTCCCTTGTTCCTACATTGACTCTCATAATCAATAGTTATACGCTTTATCGATACTTTTTAAGAGGAAAAAAATGAAATTCAGTAAATCTTCAATTGTTCTTATAGTTGCTCTCGGTCTTTTCTTGATATATATGTTTGGCCAAAGCGAATCGTCACTAGAAATAGTTGATTTTTCTGTTGATAAGCCCGAGACCCAAACCACCTCTATTGCCTCTAATGAGGAGAGAAGTCCATATTATGGGGATCTACACGTACACACAAAATACTCTTTTGATGCCTATGTTTTCGGTATCACAGCTACACCAGATGATGCGTATCGTTATGCAAAAGGTGAAGGGATTAAGCATCCGCTGGGTTATGAAATGAAACTGCGTGAACCCTTGGATTTTTACGCTGTGACCGATCACGGTATTTTTTTAGGCATGATCAATGCCTTTGCTGATACCACTACTAAAGCATCGCAAAAACCCTGGGCTGAACCTTTTCACAATCTTAACAGGCCAGAGAATATGAATGATGCATCCTTCGGCGAGAGAGCCAATCTTTTTAGCGGTGTTTTACGAGGGACCATAGTTAATCCATATCCATACTGGCATCCTAAGGTCATCAAGGCTTGGTTAACTAAAAACACTGCAGTTGCCCTTAAATCATTTGATTATGACGTGCATAAATCTGCTTGGGCTGATATTGCCAGAGCTGCAGAAGAGCATAATGATCCAGGGAAATTTACTTCTTTTATTGGTTATGAATTTACTTCTTCAACCAATGTTGAGGGTGGGAACCTTCACAGGAACGTTATCTTTAATTCCTCTGAAGCACCAATTAGGCCTTGGTCAAGAATTGATTCCATAAACCCTGAAGACTTGTGGACTTGGATGGATAAATTAAGAGACAAGGGCGTTGATTCATTAGCCATGCCACACAACAGCAATGGCTCGAATGGTCAGATGTTTGAAATGGAGACATTTAGAGGTTATCCAATAGACGTTGCCTACTCTGAAAAAAGAATGAGAAACGAACCGATTGTTGAAATTACTCAGGTTAAAGGAACGTCTGAAACTCACCCATTGCTTTCACCTGATGATGAGTGGGCAGATTTTGAAATCATGAATAAAAGAATTGGCAGCAGGCCTCCAACATACAGCATGCCCCAGGGTGGTTATGTGAGAGATGCTTATTTGAGAGGTTTACGTCTAGAGTGGACGCGCCAAGGGAATCCTTATAAATTTGGCCTCATAGGTTCAAGCGATTCTCATACCGGGGCAGGGGCATACGACGAGAATAATTATTGGTCTAAAGTAGGTTTGCTGGATGGTACTGCTCAGGCTAGAGGGGCTGTGCCTTTGTCAGCAGAAAGAGTCAAGATGTTGAGAGAGTATGCAGAGGAATACAAACAGCCCTTGGGCATTAGTGAGGAAGAGCAGGGCACATACACTGCTCCTGGCTTTTTTGATCAATGGGGAGCTTCAGGCTTGGCTGTAGTATGGTCCGAAAACAACACCAGGGATTCAATATTTGCAGCGCTTAAGAGAAAAGAAACGTTTGCGACTACCGGAACGAGGATGGCTGTTCGGTTTTTTGCTGGCTACGATATGCAATCTATAGATCTAAATTCTGAATCCTTGATCAAGGAAGCCTACACAAAAGGCGTAACCATGGGCGCTGACTTGATGGCAGAAGGAACAAAATCTCCTGATTTTATTGTTTGGGCACAGCGTGATAAAAATGGTTCTCCTCTTCAAAGAATTCAAATCATCAAAGGTTGGATCGATGCCACCAATTCAGTACCTTATGAAATGGTCTATGACGTGGCGTGTTCGGATGGATTAAGCGTCGATCCTCTAACCAATAGATGTCCTGATAATGGAGCAAGGGTAAATATTAATGATTGCTCTATCTCGCAAGATGTCGGTTCAGCAGAACTTAAAACCACATGGTCTGATCCCGATTTTGATCCAGCAGTTAAATCTTTTTACTATGTTAGAGTTTTGGAAAACCCAACCTGTCGATGGTCAACATGGGATGCTATTAAAGCAGGCTTAAAGCCTAGAGCCGTTTTACACCAAACCATACAGGAAAGGGCATGGACTTCGCCTATTTGGCTCATACCAGAAGAAGGTGATTTAGATATAATCCCATTAGCAGGGTCTGTATCTGCAGGGGATTAGTATTTAGTTGCAGCTCTCACTAAATTGCGTAAAAGAATATTAATTTTCCTGATAGCCGGATTTCTTATCTATCTTATTGATATAGCTTTAAATTCTGATGAAAGCAATAAAGATATTTATATCACTGATCAAGAATTAACCAGCCTGATTACGGCCTGGAAATCTCAAGTGGGCAGAGACCCTACAGATGAGGAAATTGTCAAAATAATTAACAATCTAGTTGAAGAAGAAATTCTCTATAGAGAGGCACTATTATTGGGGCTGGATAAGGAAGATAGGATTATAAAGAGAAGGCTTGCTCAAAAGATAACATTCTTAAAACAAGAAACGCTTCTTGAAAACCCCAATCAAGAAGCTTTAAAGCTATTTTACAATGAAAATAAAGAGAAGTATTTTATAAAGCCTAGCTATAGCTTTACCCATCTATTTTTTACAAAAGAGACCGACTCCGAAGGAAGATCAATTCAAGCTTTGCAAGGCTTATTAACTGATAAAACACCAATAGATTCAGATCCTTTTCTTCTTGGCAAAAACTTTATCGACAAAACCGCTGAGGAGATAGCCAGAAACTTCGGCAATGATTTTACAGCAGCCTTTGCTAACTTAGAATTAAATAAATGGTCTGGACCCTTTGAATCATCCTTTGGAAACCACTTAGTTTTATTAAGAGATTATAAGGAAGGTTTTTACCCACCTTTTAATGAAATAAAAGATCAAGTACTCAATGACTATTTTATGCAGACCAAAGAGAATGCCTTAAATAAATATATTAATGATGTTAAATCTGAGTACAGGATCATAATTAATCCAAATTTAGAATTTTGATGTTTGGTCTTAGGGTTGGGAGCTTACTGTCCTTATTTATTTTTTGTCCTCTACTGAATGCGCATGAGTTTAATCCCGCCCACCTTGTTATTGATGAAACTGCTGAAAACACATATCAAATTAATTGGATGTATCCAGTTAAAAATATCGGTCCAAGAGCTGAGATTATTTTTCCTGACACTTGCTCAAGCGAAGCTCAATCCCCTTACCAGCAAGGCAAGTATTTAGTAGAGAAGATTGATTTGCTTTGTGACGAATCCTTAAAAGGTCAAATTATAGAAGTCACAAATCTTAGTGTGCTTACAGATGCTCTTGTGACCATTACTCACCTTAATGACGATGTATTTGAGGGTTTAATGAACCTTAAAGAATCAAAGCTTCTGGTGCCTCTAGAACGGCAGTCCTTTCCATCAAGTTACTTTACTCTTGGTGTAGATCATCTTATTAGCGGTATAGACCACATTCTTTTTATCCTCGGTTTGTTGTTTCTTGTAACCGGTATCGTGAATATGATTAAAACAATAACCGCATTTACGATTGCACACAGCATAACTTTAGGACTATCTGTCCTAGATTTAATATCTTTACCCCGAGCGACTGTTGAGGCTGTCATTGCTTTGACCATAGTCTTTTTAGCTCTGGAAATTAGTGAGAATAAACAATACAAATCGGCACCCTGGCTTATTGCATTTGCTTTTGGTTTATTGCACGGCTTAGGTTTTGCTAACGCATTGACTGGAATAGGTATAGCAAACGAGCAATTGCTTCTCTCTTTGCTCTTTTTTAATCTTGGAATTGAAGCAGGTCAGTTATTAATGATTCCTATTTTTGGTGCTTTTATTTGGTTGGCTTATAAATTTAATATATACAAGCAATCAGCTACTTGTGTCTCATATATTTTGGGTGCAATGGGTTTTTTCTGGTTTATTAACAGAACCATAGGAATCATTTACTAAATATTGAAATCACAAGTGAATAATATTTTTATATTTTCTAAACGTCGGTTGTATTTGATTGCTATTTTTGGTGTTCTGCTTGTTGCTTATTATTTTATATTTGTAGAACCTTTTTTCCCCAACCAAAGTGGAGGGTTAGGGCACGATTATGAAATGTGGTTTCCACGGATGTTGGCAGGGGTGTATTATTTTGTTACCAACGGTTTCACAGTTATTCCATGGTTTACTCCTTCATGCTGTGGCAGTACTGTGTTGTTTGCTAATCCCCAGGATTTATTTTTTTCTGTACCACAGTTTTTAAACTTTTTTTTTGATCCCATTGTATCGATCAAACTTACCTTCATGCTGTTTGCAACTTTGGGTTTGTGTGGCACTTATTTGCTGTTGAGACACACCTTTGCTTTGCAAGAAGGCACAGCAATATTCGGCGCTAGTTTATTTTTGTTTAATGGATTCTTTGCCTACCGAATGATTATTGGGCATTTGGGTTATCACTCTTTTATGTTGTTGCCCTTGATTAGTTATTTTCTTCTCCAGATTTTAACAACAAGCAATCGTATTAAGGAATTGGCCATGAGTGTTATTGCTGCATTGCTCTATAGCTATGTTTTTTATTCAGGCGGCGTGCATTTATTGTTGCCCATAGCCTTGGCTGTACTGGCTGTATTTATTGCAGCTGGCATCAACCACAGGCCACTCAGATATCCAGTGTATAGAGCCGGAGTGGTTGTGATTCTTACCTTACTGATATGTGCAGCAAAATTACATGTTGCCTTATCAACACTTGGTAATTTCAATCGTGATTATTATCCATTACCCGGTATAGACAATATTTTTTATGCTATTTGGGTGCCAATCAAATCATTGTTTTTTAGTGCTTATACATGGGTTGATACCAACCGTATTTTTACTAATTTGCAATGGACTATCCAAAGACACGAACTTGAACTGTCTCTGAGCTTCATTCCACTAGCTTTAATGCTATGGGGTTTAGCTAACTGTTTCAGAGGAAAACTCAAGATCAATAAGAAACAATGCCTCTTTCTATTATCTCTACTCATAATTTGTCTGGTACCACTGGCAATTAATTTTTATACTCCTGGTTGGAATTTACTGCTTAAACAAATTCCAATAATTAAAAATTCGGCAATGCTGGTTAGGTGGTATGCAATATATATACCACTCGTAGTAATCTGTGCAGCTGTGGTCATTGATAAGCTCAAATTCAATCGTTACCTCGTTCCAGGTTTAATTTTATTGTTGTTGTTTGTAAAAGCATATGAAGATAAAACATATTATGCTCAGCAAGGTTATAATCCCCAGCTTGCTGTCTATGCCCACCAGCAGGTTATGCAGACTCATACCGTGCCAGCAATTGCTGAAATCTCATCGGCCACCAGTATTACTACTGCTGAGGGGACAAAAATGAACGGTAGAGATGAGATAATGGCCTTTGGCTTATCACAAATTAATTGTCACGAATCCTTATTTGGTTATCGGCATGAAGAATTCAAACAAAAGGAATTATTGCAAGTCGGTCAATCTGTTACCCGGTTGACAGATGGCAGGTTTAATATGAAAAATCCAGCTTGCTACGTATTTCCTAGTGAGAACAATTGCATTCCAGGCGATCATTTTCGGGCAGATCAAAAAGAAGAGCTTTTAAGCTTTATCAGTTACAAAGGATATTTATTTAGTAAGCCAAAAACACAACACATATCCAATTGGCTAAGCTTAATAACTTTCTTGATGTGCGGTGGTTTTTTACTTTTATGTTGTTTACAAGGTGTGCGTGTTAGTTACCGCCAATAATCTTAGCTGTTGAGATTAATACTGAGGGAAGGATTCTGTTTCCCATTCCTCAATGAGATGACGGTTATCCTTTTTCCAGGGGTGAAAATCTTTCCTCAAAAAAGCAAGCCATGAAAAGAGAATTCGTCTGAAAACTCCTGGTTTTATAAATAAAAACACAAATCCATTGAACCATTCACGTAGATTCCAGAGTTTTCCGTCCTGTTTCAGCATCAGGCAAACGATTCTTAATATGTCTTTGTGTATGTAAAAGGTGGTTAATAGCAAGGCACGTCGCCGTTCCTGGATTGTACCTCCTACTGCCACATGGACGTCGAAGGCTACGGCTTTGTGTTCAGTCTCCTCAACGGCATGCCACTTCCAGATTTTTGCAATGTTTTCATCCGACCCCTTGAAATGATCTTTATGCCGTAACAAGTCATCAGCCAAGATTGCGGTTAAGTGCTCAGCCGCAACAGTACCAGCCAGTCGACGCCTTGCAGAAATATTTTCTCGAAACCAAGCTATGCGTGTTCGTAGTGGTGCTTCTATTTCTTCGAGGTCATAACCACGTAGCTTACACAGAAGCCTGTTGTATTTTAGATGCTGCATCCGGTGAACAGCTTCTTGTTCCTGGAAGTCTGAAATTTCCTTTAACAGTTTTGGATCATCAATCTGATCTTTAAATAAGTTAACGCTATTAATAAAAGATTGCTCGCCCAAGGGAAACAACATAGAAAATGCATTCTCCCATGCGGTCAAGAATGCACTGCCACGATGCCATTCTCCTGACAATGCCGAAAGGTCAAAAGTCGGTTTGCGAGCACTGAACTTATGATCGTCCGGACTGTTACTTTGATTTACGCTCATTTAAGGTATTGCCGATTAATTACACTGTTCACTCTACCCGATTTTACAACTTTATTATACGATCGAAAAGCGTCGATAAAATTCACTAATTAATAGTAATTGATTAACATGGACGATCACTTTGTTTATAGGAGATCCAGGCAATGAAGGAATTCAAAGGTAAAACGGCAGTTGTCACTGGAGCGGCAAGTGGTATTGGATACGGGTTGGCCAAAAGATTTGCACAAGAGAAAATGAACGTTGTTCTTGCTGACATTGAACAAGATGCTCTGGATGCTGCTGTTTCAAAGATCAGTGACCTTGGCGTTGAAGCAGTGGGGATTGCGGTTGATGTTATGGATAAGAATTCCGTTCAGTCACTGGCAGAGCAAGCAATCCATGCCTTTGGTAATATCCACATCCTCTGCAACAATGCAGGGGTGACCGGACCCGTTTCAGACGAAGTGATCTGGAATCTTGATCAGAACGATTGGGATTGGGTTTTGGGAGTGAATTTTTATGGCGTTCTCTATGGCCTACAGTCCTTTGTTCCACACATGGTTGAGCACAAAGAGGAGGGCCATGTACTCAACACCGTTTCGTTGGCCGGCATCCTAGGCCTTGAAGGTAGTTATGGGGTGAGCAAGTTCGCCACTTTGGCACTGAGCGAAGGACTGTTTCAAAGTTTGAAAAAGATCAACAGTAAGATTGGTGCATCTGCTTTGTGTCCGGGTTTTGTAGCTACCAACATTATTAACTCTCAACGGAATCAACCAAAACATTTGTCATCCAAGAAAAAACAAAATTTCTTGTTGAAACAACTTGCCTCAGCAGTGTTAAAAAGAGGAAAAAAACCCGATGAAATAGCGGCTAGGGTTATTGAGGGAATCCAAGCAGATAGTTTCTACATTCTTCCGCACCCGATCTATGATGAAAGAATTAAAGAGAGATATGAAAGAATTCTTGCAAGAACCGAACCGGAAAGTATTGACATTAAAGCAACATGGCTGGGTACACTGTTACGTAAAGAGGAATATTAATTTGCTATGTCCATGGTGAAAAAGATCCTTTACCTCACATTCTCAGTTATCGGAGTTATTTTTTTATCGCTTCTGATTCTTTTTCTCAGCCAACGTTCCGATATCAAGGTCAGCAATATAACCGGTTGTCAATCGGACTCCCAACTGATGGTCTATTGTGAATTTAGTAAGCCTGAGGATATTGTTGTTTTACCTGATGAACGTCATTTATTAATTTCCGAATTTGGGGCTATTGTCCCTCTCAGCCCAGAAAACCTACCAGGTCAAATTTCTTTATTTGACACTGACTTGTTAGAAAAAAAACTAATTGAAATTACTTTGGGTGAAAGCGATTGGGGCGAAAAGAGTTGCAAACGAGACGATTTGATGTTGTCTCCTCATGGCATTGACCTGAATCAAAGATCGGATGGACATTATCAATTAGCCGTCGTCAATCATATGCCCAGGGAAACCATAGAGATGTTTGAATTGATCAATCTTAACAATTCCTGGTCTCTAGTCTGGAGGGGTTGTGTCGATGCCCCTGAATTAGGCTATTTGAATGATGTGGCTTTAAAAGGTGACGGCAGTTTTTTCACTACCCACATGTACGAAAGAGGATTGTCCCTTCTATCGTTGTTATACATATCTTTTACCAAACCAGATACTGGTTTTGTTTATCAATGGGATGCAGGGGATGGATTTACTAAAGTGCCAAACTCTGATGGCTCATTTCCCAACGGTATTTCGATTTCCGATGACGAAAAGAATTTATTCATCAATTACGTCTTCAATCACCGAACCTCTAAATTAAACCTTGAGAATTTAAATATTGAGGCTGAACACTTCAGTAAAGGCACTCCAGACAACTCATCCATCAATGGAGATTACATTTGGGTTGCTACGCAAGATAATACCGGGATAGATTTATTAATTCATTGCGATGAAACGGTTGTGCAATGTTCTCTACCCTTTACTATTTTCAAACTGAGACAAAGTGATTTAAGTGAAGTTGCAGCCTTTTCTTTTTCGCAGACACAAATGGGTTCAGTTACCGTGGCTGTAACGCATAAGGATAAAGTTTGGCTGGGCACGTTTCATGGCGATAGAATGGCGAGTTTTGATAATGCAAATTAAATTGAGAGGTTAGGCGATGAAAGCTTTTTTATGCAGAGAATTTGGGCCGATTAGATCCCACAAAGTCGAAGAAATCGATGATTTAATGCCTGGTCCTCACGATATTGTTATTGATGTCCACGCTGCAGGGGTTTCCTTTCCAGATGTTTTAGTCGTTCAAGGTTTGTATCAAATAAAACCTGATTTTCCATTTTCTCCTGGCGGTGAATTTGCCGGTGAGGTCAGTCAGGTTGGTGAGAAAGTTACCCAATGGAAGCAAGGAGACCGTGTAATCGGTTTTAAAGGCAGCGGAGGATTTTCTGAACAAGCTCTTTGTAATGAATTTAATGTCATGCCGTTACCTGATTCCATGGATTATGTAACAGGAGCAATTTTTCCAATGAACTATGGAACTTCGATACACGCACTAAAACAAAGAGCCGAATTGCAGCCCGGAGAAACGCTTTTAGTGATGGGTGCTGGAGGAGGGTTGGGTCTCACTGCCATTCATGTTGCCAAAGCCATGGGTGCCAAGATCATAGCGGCCGCATCAACTGAAGAAAAACTCGAATTATGCTCCCAACAAGGTGCTGATTCCACCGTTCTTTACCCAAGAGACAACATGAATACCGACTCACAAAAAGAATTTTCCAATAAATTAAAGCAATTAACTGAGAAAAAAGGTGTGGATGTGGTTTTCGATCCCGTTGGCGGAGCTTACAGTGAACCTGCTTTGAGAGCCATTGCTTGGAAGGGTAGGTACTTGGTGATTGGCTTCACATCAAGTATTCCATCCATCCCTCTTAACCTAGCTCTTTTAAAAGGCTGCCAAATTGTTGGTGTTTTTTGGGGTAATTTCTGCATGCGGGAGCCCGCGGTTAACGCTGCAAATTTTCAAGAACTCTTTAGCATGTTTGAGACAGGAAAAATCAAGCCTTTTGTGGTCGACACTTTTCCTCTTGAAGAGACAGCAACAGCGATAGAAATGCTTGCGAACCGGGAAGCTCTTGGCAAAATTGCAATCACCATTCGTGATTAAATGAAACCATCAGCAAGCTACACTTTGCTTGGTTTTCTAACCATGGTGAATATCCTTAACTTTATAGATCGTCAACTATTAACCAGTTTCTCTAACTTTATTGTTCCAGACTTAGGGCTTACCAACACTCAATTCGGCTTGTTAAGTGGATTTGCTTTTATCATATTTTATTCTCTGATG
>Ga0208060_1000337_pt1 | contig 14249 bp, 14 predicted proteins | sample DeeseametaMP0901_FD_184200 | JGI IMG/M metagenome (GOLD analysis project Ga0208060, IMG submission 184200) | Marine microbial communities from the Deep Indian Ocean - MP0901 (SPAdes) | ecosystem: Environmental > Aquatic > Marine > Oceanic | place: East of Durban, South Africa, South Indian Ocean... | reverse complement strand
CAGTGGTAATGTCAGCTTCCTTTTCTCTTAGATAATGAAGCCTGTCCAGTATTAGGTTCTGTATGATTTCAAGTTCTTGCCTATCATTGGAACCACATTCATACATGGATTATGAGAGTTTCAATAACTCATTATATTTTTCTATTGTAGATTTATTTAAATTAGATTTTAATTTTATATATGATGATGAAAGAGTCTATTTATTAAAAGTTCTTTTTTTATTTACTACAGGATCTATTTTTGGACTTATATTTTTATCTAATATATTAGGATCTTTATTTAAGAAACATAAATCAATTACAATAGCATTAATTGTTGGATTTATTGCAGGTTCTTTAAGAGGTGTTTGGCCATGGAAAATCAAATCTCGAGAATTAGAAGAAATTGATAAAATTGCTGTTTATATTCCTGAAGTTAATAATGATAGTTCTCTTTTAGCAGTTGTTTATATTATTATTGGTATACTCTTTGTTGTTCTATTAGAGAGGTTTGCAATTAAAATTGAGAAATAAAAAAATATATGGATTAATAGGGAAGGATATTGACTATTCTTTTTCAAGAAAATATTTTTTAGAAAAATTTAACCATTATAACTATTTAAATTTTGATCTAGAAAGAGTTGAGTTAATTGAGGAAGTTTTTACAAACAACAAATTAAACGGCCTTAATGTGACCATTCCTTATAAGGAAAAGATTATTCCATTTCTAGATGAATTATCTCCAGTTGCTAAAGAGATAGGTTCAGTTAATACAATTTGCTTTGTAGGGTCTAAAAAAATTGGATATAATACTGATATATATGGCTTTGACAAAACATTATCTGCTCTTAATATTGATGAAATAGATTATGCTTTAGTTCTTGGAACTGGAGGTGCATCGAAAGCAATATCATATGTTCTTTCTAAAAGAAAAATAAAATTTAATCATGTTTCAAGAACTTTAAAAAAAGATTATTTAAAATATGATGAATTAGATCATAGTATTTTTAATCAAAAGTTGTTAATAGTTAATACAACTCCACTAGGTACATTTCCTAATATAAATGAGTTTCCTAATATTCCTTATAATAATTTAAACAATAATCATATCCTCTATGATCTAGTTTATAATCCCAAAGAGACCTCTTTTATGAAAAAGGGTATAGAAAGGGGGTCTAGAGTTATAAATGGATTAAAAATGCTTGAATATCAAGCAGAAAAATCATGGGAATTATGGTCTAAATTCAATTGACAATTTTTTTTGTTAATTTTAGAACACAAACAACTCAATTTAACTTAATGAAAGACTCAAAAAATAAACTTGAAAAGTCTTCATCGGAATCAAAGATTCTTGAAACTAAGACAATTCCTCCTATGCCTAAAGATAAAAGGACAAAAGAATATAAAGAATGGCATAAAAAATATGGGAAAATTAAAGCAGATACTAAAGTTTCTTCTGTAAGAAAAACTAAAACTAAAAAGAAAAGTTTAAAACAGATAAAAGAAGTGCTAGTGACTCCACCTATGCCTAAAGATAAAAGGACAAAAGAATATAAAGAATGGCATAAAAAATATGGGGAGGCAAAGGAAAAAACTGAAACTTCTTCTTCAACTAAAAAGAAAGAATCAAAAGCTAAAAAAAGCATCAAATTAAAAGATTTAGTTAGTCTTTTTACTACTAAAGTAGAATCTGAAAATTGGATAGGAGAAAGAAAAGAAATTGAAGAGATTAAAAATAAAATTGAGGTAGGACTTAAAAAGGAATATGAAAAAGAAAAAAAGAAATTTGATTCTACTAAAGAGAATGAGCAGTTTATTTTTAAATCAGATAATAAAATTCAATATCAAAAAACATTAAAAAATTATTCCTTTAAGAAGAGAAAATATTATTCAGAGATTGGAGCTATTCAAAAAGAAAATCTAGAAAAAAGACTAGAATTAATTGAGAAAATAAAAGATCTAATTAATATAGATAAAAAACCTAACAATCTATATAAAACATTTAAAACCTATAAAGAATCATGGCATAATATTGGGCAAGTTCCTATTACAGAAAGAAATAATGTTTGGGAAACATATAAACATCATGTGGAAAAGTTCTATGATTTTTTACATCTAAACAGAGAGTTAAGAGAACTTGATTATAAGCATAATTATGAAGAAAAAATTAAACTTATTGAGAAAGCAGAAGAATTAGATAAAATTAAAAATGTAATGCTAGCTTCAAGAGACTTAAATATTTTACACAGATTATGGAAAAATGAATTAGGCCCTGTATCTAAAGAGTATAGAGAAGAACTGTGGGGTAGATTCCAGAAAGCATCTAATAAGATTCATGCTAAAAGACAAGAACATCAAAAAGGAATTAATAGTATACAAAATGAAAATTTATTAAAAAAGGAAAAAGTTCTTAGTAAAATGAGAGAAGTATTAGAAAATGTTCCAGATTCTCATAATGAGTGGCAAAATATAATTCAAATTTTTAATAATCTTAAAGATAAATTTCAAAAAATAAGAAATATTCCTAGAAAGAATAACAAAATATCTTGGAATCAGTTTAGAATCATAACAAAAGAATTTAATAACAAAAAGAATAGTTTCTATAAAAACCAAAAAATTGAACTAAAGCAAAATATAGATAAAAAGAAAAGTCTAATAGAAGAAGTAAAAAATATTCTTAAACTAGAAAATCATTCTAAAAATTCCAAAAGAGTTATCGAGATTCAAAACGAATGGAAAAATGTTAGTTATATTCCTAGAAAAATTTCAAATTCTCTATGGCAAGAGTTTAAGCCATTATGTAATGAGTTTTTTAACAATCTTAAATCAATAAAAAATAAGATTAGCAATAAAGAAAAAAAATCTGTCAATATTGATAAAGAAAAACAATCACTAAAAAGAAGAATATCTGAACTACAAGATGAATCAAATCAGTTTGAAAATAACCTAGAATATTTTACAAATTCTAGTAGCGATAACCCTTTATTTAAAAATGTTTCTTCTAAACTAACTTCAATAAACGATCAAATTAAGGTTTTAAAAAGTAAATTGAATAAAATAACTAAAACTGAACAAGCTACAGTAGCTGAAGCAACTCCTGCTGATGAAAAAGCGTCTGCTGATGAAAAAGCTTAAACATTTTTTTTATAAAAGCTCATCTTATAGTTAGTCTCAAAATCTCCAGCAGATATAATGTCTAATTTACCTTTAAGCTCTCTTTTTCTTAATGAAGATATTCTGTCAGTAAATAAAATGCCTTTTAAATGATCACATTCATGTTGAATGACTCTTGCAATAACTCCTGAACATGTAATTTTTATTGAATTAAATTTTTCATCAAGAAATTCAATTTTTATAGTATTTTTTCGGCTAAGTTCCTCTAAAATATCTGGTATGCTAAGGCATCCTTCTGAAAATAAGAAATTTTCACCATACTCATCTGTAATTTTTGGATTTATAAATACTTGCTGAAATTTTTCTATTTCTGACTTGTTAAAAGATTCTTCTTCATTAAAATAATCAAAATCTGTAATAAATATCTGTTTTAAAACTCCAATTTGAGGAGCTGCTAATCCGACACCATTTGCATTATTCATTGTTTCCCACATATCATCAATTAAGTTTGATATATCTTCATTTTCAATATCAACTTTAGATGAAGGTTGATTTAGTATTGGATTACCATATGCAACTATTGGTCGGATCATAATTATTTATTTAAATAGGATTGTAAAATTAAAGTAGCACTAATCTTATCAATATTTTCTTTATTTCTTCTCTTCATTTTAGGAGCTCCTGATATTGCAATTGTTTGTTTTGCAATTTTTGAGGTAAATCTTTCATCAATCCTATACACGAATATATTTGGAAATTTAGTCTTAAGCAATTTTATTAAACTAATAATGTTTTTTTCTAAAACCGATAGATTACCCTTTAAGTCATAAGGTTTTCCTATAATTATTTTTTCAATAGATTCAGTTTTAATAATATCTCGAATGATACTTATAAGGTTGTCTGATTGTACTGTTTTTAATGGAAAAGCAATTTTATTAAATTCATCAGAAATTGAAATCCCTGTTCTTTTTAACCCAAAATCTATTCCTAAACACTTCCCCATAAGTGCATTTATTCAATTAAATTATTATAATTTTATAATCAAAATTAGTATAAAATTGGAGAATGAAATCTCAAAAGCTCTTGAAATACTTAAGAAGGATGGAACTATTTTATATCCAACAGATACCATTTGGGGAATAGGTTGTGATGCTACATCTAATAATGCAGTATTAAAAGTTTACAAAATGAAAAAAAGAGATTTTCAAAAACCTCTTATTTGCTTAGCTTCTAGCTATGAAATGATAAATGATTATTTAGAATTTATGCCTGATTTTGACTATTATGAGTTATCTAGAGAAGGACCTACTACTTTTATTTTTGATTCCCCTAAAGGAATTTCAAATTACATTACAAAATATTCAAAATCAATAGGATTTAGAGTTCCAAATGATAATTTTTGCAAAACATTAATTACTGAATTTGGCAAACCGATTGTTTCAACTTCTGCAAATCATTCTGGCAAGGAATTTCCTAAAAAGTTTGATAAGATAAATAAAGAGATTATCAGTGAAGTTGATTATGTTGTTAAAAGGTTAAATAATGAAACAGAAAACATTGAATCAAAAATTATCAAACTTACATCAGATGGAAAAAAAATTGTTTTAAGGTGACTATAAATAAAAAAGAAATATTAACACTACTAGAAGAGGGGATATTTAAAACCATAATGAACACATCTCATGAATTAAATATAGATTCATATGTTGTTGGAGGATTTGTAAGAGATTATATATTAAATAAAGAAATCGTAAAAGATATTGATATTTTATGTATTGGATCCGGAATCAATTTTGCAATTAATGTTCAAAATTCAATTGACTCAACAAAAAAAATAAATATCTATAAAAGATTTGGTACTGCTATGCTAAAATGGAAAGATTATACTGTTGAATTTGTTGGTGCAAGAAAAGAATCATATTCAGAAGATAGCAGAAAACCTGAAGTAAAAGCAGGAACATTTTTGGATGATATGAATAGAAGAGATTTCACTATTAATACATTGGCAATTAGTTTAAATAAAGAAAATTATGGGGAATTAATAGATACTTTTAATGGAATTGGTGATCTAAATAAAGGTATTATAAAGACACCAACAGATGCAGATAAGACTTTTTCAGATGACCCCTTGAGAATGTTAAGAGCAGTTAGATTTTCGAGTCAACTTAACTATAAAATTGAAAGAAATACTTTTGAGTCTATAAAGAGAAACCAAAATAGAATTGAAATTTTATCAGGAGAGAGAATTAGTGAGGAACTCAATAAAATATTAATGCAAGATAAACCATCAAATGGTTTTACTTTGCTTGATAAATTAAATATTCTTAAGACAATTCTACCTGAGCTTGAATCACTTAAAGGTATTGAAGAAGTTGAGGGTCAAACTCATAAGGATAACTTCTATCATACTCTAGAAGTTGTTGATAATATATCATCTAAAACTAATAATATTTGGTTAAGATGGGCTGCTCTTCTTCATGATATAGGAAAATCTTCAACAAAAAAGTTTAATAAAGAAATAGGTTGGACTTTTCATGGTCATGAATATGTTGGATATAAAATGGTTAAACAAATATTTACTAGATTAAAATTACCATTAAATGATTCAATGAAATATGTGCAAAAAATTGTAATGATGAGCTCAAGACCTGTTATAATTGCTGAAGAAATTGTTACTGACTCTGCAGTAAGAAGATTAATATATGATGCTGGTGATTCAATAGATGATTTATTAACTCTATGTGAAGCAGATATAACAACAAAAAATAAAAGAAAATTTGAACAGTATCATAATAATTTCAAGATTGTTAGGCAGAAGATTAAAAAAGTTGAGGAAAAAGATAATATTAGAAATTTTCAACCACCAGTAACAGGTGAAGTTATAATGAAACATTTTAGAATTGGTCCGTGTAAAGAAGTAGGAATAATAAAAGATGAAATAAAGAATGCTATTCTTGATGGAGAAATTGAAAATAATTATAAATCAGCATTTAATTTGATGAAAATTAGAGGAAAGTCTCTGGGGCTTTAATAATGAGAAGTATTAGAAACCTAACAATAATATCAATTATAATTGTATATATAGTTATTCTAGCTGGGGGAACAGTTAGAATGACAGGAAGTGGGATGGGGTGTCCAGATTGGCCAAAATGTTTTGGTTATTTAATTCCTCCAACAGATAGATCCGATATTGAGTGGAAAAAGAATCATAATTACAAAAAAAATCAAATTATTATTTTTAATGATAGTTTAATTTATGCAAATAAAGATTTTAAAAGTATCGATTCTATTATAAGAGAGAATTGGTCAAATTACACCAAACATGACTATTCTAAATTTAATGTATATCATACATGGATAGAATATATAAATAGACTAATTGGTGCAATAGCAGGATTATCTGTCTTAATACTCTTCATTAATTCACTTAAATTTATTAAGAAAAAAAGGTCAATTACAATACTAGCATTTTTATCACTAACAGGCATTCTATTTCAAGCATGGTTAGGAAAAATAGTTGTTGATAGTAATCTTCTAGCAGGTAAAATAACTATTCATATGTTGATGGCAATATTAATTGTATCTATTCTATTTATTTTATTATCGAAATTAAATGAAAAGAAATCAAATCTGATATTTAATAGATATATTTCTACCCTAACACTTATTTCATTGATATTGCTTATAATTCAAGTACTTTCTGGAACAGAATTAAGGCAGTTTATAGATATCGAAATGCTTTCGTATAATTACTCTGATAAAAACAAGTGGCTTATGAATCCTCCTGAAAGTTTTTATTTTCATCGAAGTTTCTCAATAATTATATTTATTGTAAATAGCTTAATATTCCTAAAACTCAAAAAAATGATTATTGTTAATAAAATATTTAATATCATAATGATACTTTTATTTATTCAGATATTAACAGGGATAATGATGTATTATTTTAATTTTCCTTTTTCTACTCAACCAATTCATTTATTAATTTCATCCCTTATAATTGGTTTTCAGGTTTATTTTTATGTATTATTAAATAATAATAAAAATCATGGTATTAAGAATTAGAATAATATTAAATGTAGAAGAAGATGTCTTAAGAGATATAGAAATTGATGAATCATCATCAATGATTGAATTTCATAAAACTATTTCAAGTATTTTTGGTTTTGATTCTTCTGAACCATCAACTTTTTTTAAATCAAATGAGAAATGGGAGAGAGATGAGGAAATTAAAATTTTTAAACTTGATGACAATGACAAAGTTTATTCTGATTCTAGTATTTCAGAATTTATAAGCTCAAAAGGAGATAAATTAATATACATCTACGATTTTTTAAATTATTGGACATTTTTTATTGATGTTAATGAATCTGTAGAAAAAATTAAAGATAAAGAATATCCCCTCTGTGTATTGAGTGTTGGTGAAGTTCCAAAAGATTCTCCAACAAATATTTTTCTTAATAATCCTAATATTGAGGAAGACTCAAACGATGATTTAAGCTAAAACAGTATAATGAGCTTTAACTTAACTTCAGATTTTTCTCCAACTGGAGACCAACCTCAAGCAATTAATGAGATAATTAAAAGTTATAGTCAAAATCAAAATCATGTTACTCTTCAAGGTGTAACAGGTTCAGGAAAAACTTTTACTGTTGCTAATGTTATTAATGAATTAGATAGACCAACACTCGTATTGTCTCATAATAAAACATTAGCTGCTCAACTTTTTTCTGAGTTTAAAAATTTTTTTCCAGAAAACTCGGTAGAATATTTTGTTTCTTATTATGATTATTACCAACCTGAAGCATATATTCCTAGTTCAGGTTTATATATTGAAAAAGATTTATCAATCAATGAACATATTGAAAAATATAGATTAAGTGCTACCTCATCTCTACTTTCTGGTAGAAAAGATATTATAGTGGTTGCATCAGTATCATGTATATATGGGATTGGGAATCCATCAGAATTCAAAAAACATGTAACAGAAATCATGATCAATCAAAAAATTTCAATAACAAAATTATTATCTCACTTTGTTAAAGGATTGTATTCAAGAAGTCTTGATGAGCTAAATAGAGGAAGTTTTAGAGTAAATGGAGATATTATTGATATTTTTCCGAGTTATTCAGATATATTTTATAGAATTAATTTTTTTGGGGATGAAATTGAAAGTATTGAGTCCATTGACCCTATATCACTTAATAAAATTGAAAGTTTTGAGTCCATAAGAATTTTTCCAGCTGGGATTTTTGTTACTTCAAAATCAAGTATTTCGTCTGCAATAAATAATATTGAAACAGATCTTGAAGAAAGGGTAAAATATTTTGAAGAAGTTGAAAGAAAACTTGAGGCTAAAAGAATAAGAGAACGAACAGAATTTGACCTTGAAATGATAAAAGAACTAGGTTATTGTGCTGGTATCGAGAATTATTCAAGATATCTGGATGGAAGAAAACCTGGTACAAGACCTTTTTGTCTTTTAGATTATTTTCCTGAAGATTATCTAATGGTTATTGATGAAAGTCATGTGACAATTCCTCAAGTTCATGCAATGTATGGTGGTGATAAGAGTAGAAAGGAGAATTTAGTAAACTATGGATTTAGATTACCAGCTGCATTTGATAACAGACCTCTTAAATTTGAAGAGTTTGAAGGTATTCAAAATAAAGTATTATACGTGAGTGCAACACCAGCTGATTATGAACTTAATAAAAGTGAAGGATTCTATATTGAACAAATTATTAGACCAACTGGAGTTCTTGATCCAATAATTGAAGTGAAACCATCTAAAAATCAAATTGATGATCTAATAGAGGAAATCCTATTGAGAGTAGAATCAGATGAAAGAGTATTAATTACAACTTTAACAAAAAGAATGGCTGAAGAATTAACAAAATTTCTTCTTAAATCTGAAATTAGAACAAACTATATCCATAGTGATATTGATACACTTGAAAGGGTTGAAATCCTGCAAAATTTAAGGAAAGGAATTTTTGATGTAGTCGTAGGTGTGAATTTATTAAGAGAAGGCTTGGACCTTCCTGAAGTTTCTCTTGTTGTCATTTTAGATGCAGATAAAGAAGGATTCTTAAGAAGTCACAGATCATTAATTCAAACTATTGGAAGAGCTTCAAGGCACATTAAAGGAAAAGCTATTATGTACGCTGATAAAATAACTAATAGTATGAAAAAAACAATTGAAGAAACCTCCTATAGAAGAGACAAGCAAGAGGAGTATAATAAGAAAAATAAAATTATACCAAAAGCGATGATGAAATCATTTGATACTGCATTTGAAAAGGAAAAACAATTAATTTCATCAGATTACAAAGATTTTAAAAAAGATTTGGATGTCTATTTTACGAAAGCCTCTCTAGAGAAAAAAATTAAAGAGCTTAGAAAAGAAATGGAAGAAACAGCAAAGAAATTAGACTTTATAAAGGCTGCAGAAATAAGAGATAAAATAAAATTTCTTAAAGATAAAGTCAAATAAAAAAAGGTGCATTCTCATGCACCTTTCTAATTATCCAATAGTTATTACTCTATTAGTTTTTGATATACTATCCTTTTTCTTAGGTAGTAATACTTTCAGGATTCCATTTTTATAATTTCCCTTGATCTTATCTAAATTAACCGATTCTGGAATTTTAAATGATCTTTGAAAAGATGAATAATTAAATTCATTAAGTCTTAAATTTTCATTTGAGACATTATTTGATGTTTCAGATGATATTATAAGTACATTATTATCTAATTCAATAGAAAAATCATCTTTTTTCATACCAGGAACAGCTAAGTCAATTTCAAAAGAATCATCATTTTCGATCGTGTTTACAGAAGGAACAGAATGATTTCTATTTAAAAAATTAACCCCAAAATCATCATTAAAAAATTCATTTATTAATGATGGAAATATCTGTTTGTTATTAAATTTTACAATTTTCATAATCTTTTTTTTAGTTAAACAATAATTTTAAAACAATGAAAAATTGAATTAAAATCAATTAACTATAGTCAAAATAAATACCAAACCTAAAAATATGACTTTTTGTCACAAAAAGAAAAGTAGTTAGTGACATATTGTCACTTTATGGCAGCCTGAACCTTTTTTGCAGCTTCGTCAAACCCAGTTGCTGATAAAACATTTAGTCCAGAATTATCAATAATCTCTTTTGCCTCCATTGAATTAGTTCCTTGTAGCCTAACAATTATGGGAACTTCAATTTCTTTAAGATTTTTATATGCTGAAACAATACCTTCGGCAACCCTATCACACCTTACTATACCTCCAAATATATTGACTAATATAGCTTTAACGTTATCATCTCTCAATATTAACCTAAATGCTTTTTCAACTCTTTCAGCATCAGCTGTTCCTCCAACATCTAAAAAATTGGCTGGCTCACCTCCTGCAAGCTTAATAAGGTCCATAGTAGCCATAGCTAACCCGGCACCATTTACCATACAGCCAACATTCCCATCTAAATCAACATAATTTAACCCCTCAGCTCTTGCCTCCACCTCTACTGGATTTTCTTCATTAAGATCTCTCATTGATTCATATTCTTTATGACGGAACAAAGCATTGTCATCAAGAGTTACTTTTGAATCAACCGCAATAATTTTGTCATCAGAAGATTTTAAAACAGGATTTATTTCAAACAATGAGGCATCAGACATTTGATACGCCTTATATAACGAAGAAACAAATGAAACCATATTTTTAAATGCATCTCCCGAAAGACCTAAATTAAAAGCAATTTTTCTTGCTTGAAAAGGAAGCAATTCATTACCAGGCTCTATCTCTTCTTGAAAAATTAAATCTGGTGTTTTTTCAGCAACACTTTCAATATCTACACCACCTTCTGTAGAATAGATTATCATATTTTTTGCGCTAGACCTGTTTAATAGAACTGAAATATAAAACTCAGACCTTTCAGATTCTCCATCGTAATAAACATCTTCAGCGATTAAAACCTTTCTAACAAGCTTACCTTCAGGAGGAGTCTGAGGAGTAACAAGATTCATTCCAAGAATATTCGAAGCAATAGCTCTAACCTCTTCAAGATTTTTTGCAATCTTAACACCTCCACCCTTTCCTCTTCCACCTGCATGAATTTGAGCTTTAATTACAAAAATCTTAGTTCCTGTTTCTTTATTAATTTTTTCAGCACACTTAACAGCAGCATCAGGATTTTCTGCAACATAACCCTTCTGAACTTTTACATTAAACTTCTCTAGAATTTCTTTACCTTGATATTCATGTAGATTCATGATGGCAAATATAACTACAAAACTTAAATTATTTGAATTAATTAAAATCAGATTTATATTTAAAAATAAATTGATCTAATGGACAGGAAACTACTTTTGAAAGCTACAGAGATTTTCGGATCTCCAATATACCTGTATGATTTAGACAAAATCAAATCCCAACTAATCAAATTCAATAACTCATTTAAAAGCATTAGTAATATTAAAGTCCAATATGCAGCTAAAGCCTTATCAAATGTTTCAATCCTAAAATTTATTAAGAATTTAAATTGTGGTCTAGATGCAGTTTCAATTCAAGAAATCAAATTAGGCATAAAGGCTGGGTTTAAAGCTAATGACATTATCTACACACCTAATGGAGTTTCCATTGAAGAAATTAAGGAAGCTGTAAAACTCGGAGTCAAAATAAATTTAGACAGTATAGAATCGATAACAGAATTTTCTCTAAATTTTCCAAATATATCTATTTTTATTAGAGTTAACCCTAACATATTCGATGGAGGAAACTATAAAACAAGAGTCGGACATTCTGAATCTAAATTTGGAATACCTGTTAATCAAATAGACAAATTAGTTAATCTTGAAAAAGAAAATAAAATTTCGATTGATGGAATTCATGTTCATTCAGGTAGTGATATTTCTAATATTAATAGCTTTATCAAAGGAGCAAAAACAGTTTTTAATCTAGCTTTACTATTTAAGAATATAAAGTTTATAGATCTAGGCGGTGGGTTTAAAGTGCCTTATTTCAAAGGAGATACCTATACAGATATGGAAAAATTAGGTGAAAAAATAAGCATTGAATTCAATAATTTTAAAAAAGAATATAATAAAGATATTGATCTAATTTTTGAGCCTGGAAAATTTTTGGTTAGCGAAGCTGGTTTCTTTCTAACCAAAGTTAATTATGTAAAAGAAGGGCCTAAAAAAAAATTCGCTCAAATAAACTCTGGATTTAATCATCTTATTAGACCAGCTCTTTATAATTCATTCCATGAAATTGAAAACATATCAAACCCTATTGCTAAAAAAGAAAAATATTATGTAGTTGGTTATATCTGTGAAAATGACACATTTGCTAAAGACAGAGAAATCTCGAAAATAAATCAAGGAGATATTTTATGTTTTAAAAATGCTGGAGCATATGGATTTTCAATGAGTAGTAATTATAATTCTAGATATACTCCAGCAGAAGTTTGTTTCTATAATAATGACTTTAATCTTATTAGAAAAGGTCAAGAAATGAAAGATTTATTTAATAATCAGATAATTATTGATTTGTAAAAATCTTATTATTTAAGCTTATAGATAATAAATAGAAAATTTATATTTAAGTTTGCTCCAAAATAATTACTATGAAGCCAATTTATATTTTATTATTTATCTCATTTTTCTTCTCAACAGAATTATTTTCTCAACAAGGATTAGGTGTTATGGTTGATAGAGCCCAACAAGCCCTTACAGATTTGGGTAATAGATCCTCAAGACAACCAAAGCCTTTAAAAATTAAGGGGACTCACTATTTTAATGATAATTTTGAAGTAGCAACTCTTGATTACTTTGGAAAAGAACTAAATGATAAAGGTTTCATGAGATACAATGCTTTTAGAGATGAAATTGAAATGGCAAGTACAACAACTCAAAATGAATCAGATTTAATTCTTATGCAAAGCAAGGATATTGTTCCTGTAATATCAGGGGAAAAATATCTATATCTACCTCATAGACTAGAAGATGGTAGAGCTTATATAGGTTATTTAATTCTTTTATATGAAGGAAAAAAGAATACTGTCTATATAAAAAGGAAAAAAGTATTCATGGATGAAGTAATTGCTAGAACTGGATTAGAGAATCCATTTCCACCAAGATTTGTTGATGACGTTAAGATTTATGTTAGCCAAAATGGTGACACTCCAACTCCATTAAAACAATCAAAAAAGGCAGTTTCTTCATTTTTTAAGGAAAATTCTGATAAAATAAGAAAATTTATTAAAGCTAACAAACTCAAAGTAAGCCAACCTAAAGCGATTAGTAAGATTTTTGAATTTGCAGATAATCTTTAATATTATTAATAAAAAGCATAGAATAATAACAAAAAATGCGGTTTTTTTAAAAAAATCCTCTCTTAAGTTATAAGATTCTTTTTTTTAAGAAATTATTAACATATATTAGCCTTTACGAAATTTTAAGAAATTTTTAACAAAAATTAATTTTAACTAAATAACTAAGTATGAAAAGCTTATTCAGATTACTAGTGGTTTTCTTATTGTCGGCACAAGTTGCTATGGCACAGAAAGCCGTAACTGGTGTTGTTTCTGATAATGATGGTATTCCGCTTCCTGGAGCTACCATCATTGTACAAGGAACAACTACCGGTGTAACCACTGATTTCGATGGAAACTTTTCTATTAATGTATCTGAAGGCCAGTCTCTGGAATTCAGTTTCGTTGGTTATGATACTGCAGTAGTAACTGTAGGTGCAGGCAACGTCATTAATATTTCGCTTTCCCTTGGAACACAACTTGAAGAAGTAATTGTTACCAGTTTAGGTATTACAAGAGAAAGACGTGCGCTAGGTTATGCTGTTTCGGAAGTTGACGAAAGTCAAATTTCACAAAGAGCATCCGGTGATGTTGCACGTGTTTTATCTGGTAAGGCCTCTGGTGTACAAGTTACAAATCAAGGTGGTATATCTGGTTCAGGAACAAGTATAATGATTAGAGGTATGAGTACCTTTAGTTCATCAAACCAACCATTATTTGTTGTTGATGGTGTGCCTTTCCAAAGTGATACAAACGCTATGGGAGGATTCACCTCAGGAAACAATGGTTCGTCAAGATTCTTGGACTTAGATCCAAATAATATTGAATCTATTAACGT
>Ga0208060_1000332_pt1 | contig 14380 bp, 10 predicted proteins | sample DeeseametaMP0901_FD_184200 | JGI IMG/M metagenome (GOLD analysis project Ga0208060, IMG submission 184200) | Marine microbial communities from the Deep Indian Ocean - MP0901 (SPAdes) | ecosystem: Environmental > Aquatic > Marine > Oceanic | place: East of Durban, South Africa, South Indian Ocean... | reverse complement strand
AGGTAACTCGGTCAGTAGTACTGAAGAGAGTTCGATAGACAGTTCTGTACATGCTGACGCTAAAGTCGAAGCGCAAACCAACGCCGAGGCAATCTCTAAGCCTAGTTTAAAGCCCATCTCCAAGCTCATCTCTAAGCCCAATAATGCCATTGTTGAATTCACTGCTTACTATTTTGAAAATAAAAGCATGTATCAGCTTCACGAAACGTCGAATTTTAGTGTTGAAGACGGTAAGTGGCGTTATCACGACGGCGTATTACACGACGACTGCGGCAAAATTAAATACGGGAGAAACCTACCTTGTGTTTGCGGTAGCAACAAAAAATTCAAACAGTGCTGCGCAACTAAGAGCCGCTAACCCAATTGCAATAACTAACTGTACTCCCTTCCCTGCGCATCTTGATTGTTCACCTTTCCTTTAATTTAAAATTAAAGGTGAATTGAATACGTATGCACGATGTTTATTATTTGTAAACAAAATGTAAGCATTGCTTTCATCTTTTATCTCGCTCCCACATAAAATAGGACACACTATGAAGATGAAGAAACATGCGGCAGGCGTTTTAATAGGCGCAGCACTGAGTACATTAAGTTATCAAAGCTATGCCGACGTTATACTACACGCATTTAACTGGACCTACGACGACGTAGCCGCAAAAGCCCAGGAAATTGCGGATCTTGGTTACACCAAAGTACTTGTTTCACCTGCTTATAAATCGACAGGTGACCAGTGGTGGGCGCGATATCAACCACAGGACTATCGAGTTATTGATAACCCACTTGGTGACACTGCTGACTTTCAAGCGATGGTTAATGCATTAAATGCCAAAGGTGTAGAGACCTATGCGGATATTGTCTTTAATCATATGGCGAACGAAGCATGGAAACGTTCAGACTTAAACTACCCCGGAAGTGAAGTACTACAGCAATACTCATCAAATCAGGGATACTACAATGGCATCACATTATTTGGTGATGTAAGTAGCGGCCTTTTTGGCGGTGGTGACTTCCACGGTACGTATGATCAAGGTGGCCCTAAGTGCATTAGTAACTACAGCGACGTGGGCGATGTTCAGTACAATAGATTATGCGGCGCCGCGCCAGATCCTGGCTTGCCCGACCTAGACCCCAATAATTGGGTAGTAGCCCAGCAAAAAGCGTATCTTCAGGCGTTAAAAGACATGGGTGTAACCGGTTTCCGCGTTGATGCTGCAAAGCACATGACCAACTATCATATCAACGCGGTGTTCGACAGCAATATAAAAAACGGCGTGCATGTTTTCGGAGAAATAATTACCACGGGCGGTGCAGGCTCTAGTGAGTATGATAACTTCCTTGCACCTTATTTATCAGCAACAGGTCACTCGGCCTACGACTTCCCGCTTTTCGCGCAAATACGTAGTGCATTTAGCTTCGGTGGTTCGATGAATGCCTTAGTTGACCCAGGTGCGTACGGTCAGGCTTTATCAGGCGACAAGGCCATCACATTTAGTATTACCCACGACATCCCGCTAAACGACGGCTTCCGCTACCAGTTACTTGACCCTACCGACGAACATTTGGCAAATGCCTATGTACTAGGCCGTGACGGTGGTGTTCCATTACTGTACTCAGATAACAATGAAAGTGGTGATAATCGTTGGGTAGATTTGTACAAGCGTGATGACATCAAGGGTATGGTTAAATTCCATAACGGAGTTCAGGGCAGTGGCATGCAAGTGGTAAGTCATAATGACTGCGTTATTTTCTTCAAGCGTGACCATCAAGGCGTTGTGGGTATTAATAAATGCGCAGACGGCCAAGATATATGGGTAGATACATCTACGGACAATTTGTGGTGGTATAGAAATTACCGCGATACGTTAAGTAATGATGTGCAATATATTACAACTCAGTGGCACAAGTTCTATGTACCAGGAAGAAGCGCCCGAATGTGGCTTATGGAATAACCCACTGTTAACAAGAAAAGCCTGAACATCGATTGTTCAGGCTTTATTGTTAAGTTACCCACGTGTCAGGCTTGTAGGATCAGGGCACAAGCACCATCTTACCTTTCACTTCCCGGTTCATTACCTTGGCCATGGCTTTCGTTGCTTGTTCTAAGGGTAATGCTTCATCTACGACCACCTTCACCTTACCTTGCACATACCAAGTTAAAAGCTCTTGCATATTTTCCGCAAAGCCTTTTGGATCGTGCTGAGTAAACGAGCCCCAAAATACGCCCATAACCGAATAGCCTTTTACCAGCGCTAAATTAACCGGAAATTTCGGGATCTCACCGCCAGCAAAGCCAACCACAAGTAAACGCCCTTCCCATGCCATACTGCGGCTGCAAGCGTGGAATGTGTCACCGCCAACGCATTCATAAACTACATCGACACCTTTGCCGCCTGTGACTTCTTTCAGCGTTTCTTTGAGATCTTTTTCTTTGTAGTTAATTAAAACGTCTGCGCCATACTCTTTAGCAAGCGCCAGCTTTTCTTCTGTTGAGCAAACTGCAATAACTTTAGCGCCCATAATCTTGCCTATTTGCACTGCTGCTAAGCCAGTACCACCCGCTGCGCCGGTTACAACCAGTGTTTCGCCTGGCTGCAGTTTTGCGCGCTGCTTTAACGCGTGATGTGCTGTCGCATGCGCAGTTACAAGAGCAGCCCCCTCATTAACATGGATGGGATCAGGTAACGGCATAACATGAGTGGCAGGGATCAGCGCTTTTTCTGCGTAACCACCTAAGTTAGACAACGCAATAACTCGTTGCCCTTCTTTTAAATGGCTTACGCCCTCACCTACTTCAGATATGGTGCCTGCCACTTCATTGCCAGGAATAAACGGGAAGTCTGGCTGCATTTGATACAGACCTTGCACCAATAGTCCGTCTGGAAAGTTCACCCCTGCGGCTTCAACATTTACGACTACATGCCCTTTTTTTACTTCTGGGTCTGCAACGTCTTTAAATTGAAGTTCTTCAAGTGGTCCAAAAGATTCGCATACAATTGCTTTCATACTGTCTCCAGTTGCTTTGTTCGACGAGCACGCTATTGATAGCATGACCTGTCATTAAATAGGTTATATGGCGTTTATTCGCTTTGGTGAATGGTTTGGTTCGCAATTTGCGCCAGAGGTCGCACCATTGCGCCTAATTGCATAGCCTTCTCGCTTGACGCATTGCCATCGTGTGCGCGTTTTACCACGCCTTGTAAAATAGCGGCTAAACGGAAAAAACTAAATGCGAGGTAAAACGTCCAATTGCTAATGGCATCAATACCTCTTCGCTCGCAATACGCATTGATATATTCTTGTTCACTTGGAATGCCTAACTGCTCTCTGTCTAAACCACCTAACCCAGCTGCGTGCGCAATGTCAGAGGGAAGGCGCAACTGCATACATTGGTAAGCCAAATCGGCATACGGATGCCCCAACGTTGATAATTCCCAATCAAGTACTGCGACTACTCTTGGTTTTTTAGGGTCAGACATATCAAACATCATATTATCTAATCGAAAATCGCCATGGACTAACGAGACTTGACCATCATCTTTTGGCAGGTTGGCCTCAAGATACTGAATAAGGCTTTCAATTTCTTCAACATGCTCAAGTTCAGATGCACGATACTGTTTTGTCCACCTGCTTAGCTGACGTCCAAAGTAGCTACCAGGCCTTCCATAATCGCGTAAGCCTGCGCTTTCAATATCTACACTGTGAAGCGCTGCAAGCACTCGGTTCATTTCATCATACATGGCACCACGAGTAGTAGAAGATGCTATTTCAGGCAGTGCGCTATTCCAGAAAATGTCACCTTCAACATAGGCCATAATGTAAAACATGCTACCGATTATGCTGGCATCTTCACATAAATGGTACGCTTTGGGCACAGGCACTTCTGAGCCCTGCAACGCGTTGATAACGCGAAATTCTCGGTCAACTGCATGGGCCGATTTCAGTAATTTGCCCGGAGGTTGACGGCGTAATACATAAACGCCGTTATCCGTAGTAAGTTTAAACGTCGGGTTCGATTGCCCACCCGCAAATTTCTCAGCGCTTTTGACGTGCCCAATACTCGGGCACGCAGAAGATAAATACGAATTCAGCACTGCTAAATCTATGACATGTGGGGCTTTCGCATTGTCTTTAGACACATTCACTCCTTACCCGTAATTTTTTGTATTGTTTATTTACAACACTGACTTATTCAGCGACTGCTTTTTCAGCAATAAGATTACGACCTAACTGCATCATGTGAACCTGATCAGGGCCATCTGCCAGCTTGATAGTACGCGCATAAGCGTACATGGCAGACAATACGAAATCTTGGCTTGTACCTGCAGCGCCGTGCATCTGAATGGCATGGTCGATAACGTTACAGGCCATAGTAGGTGCAACTATCTTGATAGCAGCGATAAGGTCGCGCGATACTTTGTTGCCATAGCGATCCATCTTATCAGCCGCTTTCAACGTAAGCAGACGCGCCTGTTCAATATCACAGTGCATCTGCGCAATGCTTTCTCTAACCGATTGCTGTTTTGACAACGGTTTGCCAAACGCCACTCGGCTTTCAACTCGTTCACAGGCCATATCGAGCGCGCGCTGTGCACAGCCAATAAGGCGCATACAATGGTGAATACGGCCCGGGCCTAAGCGCCCTTGTGCGATTTCAAAACCACGCCCTTCACCAAGCAGTAAGTTTTCTGCCGGTACACGTACGTTTTCAAACAAGACTTCAGCATGACCAATAGGCTCGTCGTAATAGCCCATTGCTGCCATTGGGCGAACAATAGTTACACCCTTGGTGTCCATAGGAACTAAGATTTGAGACTGCTGCTGGTGACGAGGCGCATCGAAATCAGTTTTGCCCATTACAACCATAATCTTACAGTTTTCATTCATAGCACCGCTGGTGTACCACTTACGGCCGTTGATAACGTATTCATCACCATCGCGCTTAATGGAAGTTTCGATGTTAGTCGCGTCACTTGATGCCACTGCAGGCTCTGTCATAGCAAAGGCTGAGCGTATTTCCCCGTTTAAGAGAGGCTCTAACCACTGCTTTTTCTGACTCTCGTTACCGTATTTCGCCAGCACTTCCATATTGCCGGTATCTGGCGCACTACAGTTGAAGATTTCAGAGCTAAACAAAACTCTGCCCATTTCTTCACAAAGTGGTGCATACTCTGCGTTAGTCAAGCCCGCGCCATATGGCTTATATTCTTCAGGTAAAAATAGATTCCAAAGACCCGCTTCTTTTGCACGCTTTTTCAATGTATGCATCATTTCAGGCGTTTTCCAACGACCTTCGCCATTGTTGGCAGAGCCATTTTCTACGGCGTGAATGTATTCCTTTTCAATTGGATACACTTCTTCTTTCATAAACGCTTTTAGTTTTTCTAAAAGTGCTTGGGTCTTTTCATTATATTCAAAGTTCATAACTGCCCCATTTAGCTGTAGGTAATGGCGTGTAACCTGTCAATCACATCCAGGTGAGGTACGCTGTTGAAGTTATTAAGGTGAACGCCTCGCGCATTGGCAAAGCATTGAGAAAAACTGGCATTTCGGATCTGCAAATTCATATTCACAACGGTGGCCGCATCGTAGCCAAGAATGTGTTTGAGCATCATGGCAATTGCACCGCCAGAACTCACAACGAGAACACGCTTCGCTTCTATACTTTGAAGGTGCGTGAGCATACTGTGAACTCTGTCTTCGAACTGACCCCATGTTTCATCAAGGAGTTCATGCGCCAATTCGTCTTGCGACCAGGCAAGCATTGCTTTTTTTAGCAATCGGTAATATTCAGAAGGCGAAGCACCTTCAGGTACTTTTGCTTCTGGGTAGCGTGTTAAATAGGCGGTAGCCACTGCCTGAAAATTGAATTCATTCAGTGCGCTATTCACTGTAACTTCAGGTAGCGTATAGTCTTCAGTAGCAATACCCGAGGCAATACCTTCTTTGGTTTCGTGATGCCTAACCATGTCGCCAGAGAAAACTGCATCAAATTCAACATTGCGATGCTTGAAATAGTCACCAAGCCAAATGGCCTGTTGCCCACCCAGTTCACTAAGTTTGTCATAGTTCGCTTTGCCAAAAGACGCTTGACCATGTCGCACTAAATAGATGTCTGTCATACCGCTGCCTGATGTTATTAATATGTTAACTTTCAACCAACATACTAAGGAAAACAGCGATATAAGTTTAATTGATATTTTGAATGAGTATGCATCATGTGAAACTATTCACTGCCAAATATCTGTTCGCTTTTTGCACGTTGCGAACAAAATTTGACATGATAGCTTCAAATGCGTGCAATATATGTTCATTAGATTGTATAGTGAAAAAGCACTACACGACGTCATAGGGAAGTTGGCGTATTTAAAATGTAAAGGACTGTACGCATTTGGACGCGACCTTGTCGTGATTAATTTTGTTTAAAGCCCCCCGCTTTTGAAAAATAAAAAGAACCAAAATGAAGTCACTTACACACGCTTTGTCTTGTAATAGCTTAAGCATATCTACACCACAAAACGCCATTACGCGTTGCCTGTGTAGTTCGCCGTTTATTGCCTCTATTGTTTCGTCGACACTTGCTTTGGCTCCCCACGCTCACGCCGATGAGAATGCTCTATCTACTCCGCATAACAAAAAGGCGCTGGAACACATTGTTGTACAGGCGCAAAAGACCAGTCAAAACTTGCAAGATGTGCCCGTTGCGGTCACTGCGCTTTCAGGTCAAGACCTAGTTGAAACAGTTAGCCGAGATGTGTTTGACCTGCAAAACTACGTACCTGCTTTTGGCGCGTTTCAAAATCAAAGCGTAACAAATTCAGGGTTTTCAATACGCGGCATTGGCACGTCTTCACAAAACTTCGGCTTCGAGTCTTCGGTGGGTTTATACGTAGATGGTGTGTACCGTGCACGACAAAACGCGTTAATTAACGACTTAGTCGATATTGAATCTATTGAAGTGTTGCGTGGGCCACAGGGCACACTATTCGGAAAGAATACCGCCGCTGGCGCAATGACGTTAACTACGGTCGCACCTTCACACGACGAGCGCGACGGCTTTGCCGAAGCCATCATCGGCAATGATAACTTGGTTCGTTTAAGCGCTGGCTCGTCGTTTTCGCTTATCGACGATGTACTCGCCATGCGAGTATCTGGCTTTAGTTCTCACAGTGACGGTTTCATTACCGATGAGCGCAGCGGACAAACCCTGAATAACCGTAACCGTTCTGCGATAAAAGCACAGCTGCTTTACACTCCAACAGCTGACATTAGCGTGCGACTTATTGCTGATTACGGCGAGCTAGATGAACGGTGCTGCGGCGCACTAACTTTTCAAAACAACATTCAGGCTAATGACATAGCGGGTAAATTTGGCACTGATGCGCTGCTGCTACAACCCCCATTCAATGCGACTATTTATGGGCGCGATAACTTTTACGACTATAGAACCTCGCTGTCGCAAACTCCCCTTTCAAAAATGAAAGACAAAGGACTATCAGTTCAAGTAGATGTGGATTTAAACAAAGCATGGGATTTTGTGAGCATAAGTGCGTACCGCGCGTTTGACAGCTTAGATACGGTAGATACCGACTTTTCTGATGCGGACCTTCTTACTGCCACTAACGACGCCAGGCAGCAATCGTTTTCTCAAGAAATTAGATTACATTACACCAGTGAAGATGTGCGTGGGTTAATAGGTGTTTACTATTACAGCCAAAACTTAGATCTAACCTTTGATACTACCACGCAAGATGATTTTAGTGCGTTCTTTAATGCCGCCGCGCCCGATCTGCTGCCTTTGGCTAACGCCATCAATGAGCTATCTGCAGTTACATCAGGCTTTATTGCGCCTGCTGCAGCACCAGCGCCGTCCGGTACTGCTTTCGCGCACAGCGCCTATCAAGAGCAAGACAGTATTGCTTTATTCTCTCAGCTGGATTGGCTGTTAAACAGTGATTTCACCTTAACAACGGGCTTACGCTATACCCGCGAAGAAAAGTCGATTGTCGGAGCCTACGATGAGCAAGGGCCTGGTATTGACGGACTAACTCAAGACCCAGCGCAATGGCCTGATGCAGGTCGTGCTATAGTTGGGTTACAAAACATCGCTGCTGCGTTAGCGGCGGGACAAGCTCCTACAGCACAGTCCCTTAACGCTATCGCTCCATTTCAACAAGCGGGCTGGGGATATTTTTTCTTGGAATCTGCAGCGGTTATGCCGCGCCCTGACTTAAACGAAGAGCTTGATGATTCACAGTTAACCGGCACGGTAAAACTGGCTTATCACCCTAATGACAACACGCTAACCTACGCTAGTTTTGCGACTGGTTACAAAGCCGGCGGTACGAATACCGACAGAATCTTACCTTCGCTTAGCCCGCTTTTTGATGCTGAAAAATCGCGAAGTGCTGAAATAGGTATAAAACACGATTTTGAAGAATACGGCGTGCGCGTAAATGCTGCGGCGCACTATACACAAATTAGCGACTTTCAGGCGACGACCTTTACCGGAACGGGGTTCAACCTGCAAAATGCGGGCGATATCATAGTAAAAGGCATAGAGCTTGAAGCCACATGGCTAATGACAGAAAGCACCGAATTACATGCAGTTGCGTCGCGCACATTGGCGAATTTTGATGAGTTTAAACGCGGTACCTGTTGGGTAGCGTACACGTGGCACACGGGCATTGACGACCCGGGCCGTGTGGAGCCAAACGACCCGTTCTGTTCAAGAGACGATGACCGCGTAGGCTTCGAGCCTCAGAACTCACTGTCTCTTATGCTGAATCACTATTTCGAAGTTGGGAATTATCCTGCCTCCGCCAGTATTGACTACCAATACACGGGCGACGTATTTCTTGATGATGCGAACGACCCGTACAAATACGCTGACGACTTTTCATTATTTAACGTTCGCGTAAGTTTCACTATCCCACAATGGGATAGCGAAATTATTGCGTGGTCGCGCAACGTTTTCGATGAAGAGTACGTTGCACGAAGTGGCTTTGATGTACCCGTACAAACCGGAAAGATCATGGCCTACCCAGGCGCGCCTAGAAGCTTTGGCGTTACCTTCAGAAAGTCTTTCTAACGCTTTAAATGCGTAGGTTTGGTATGAAACACCGCATGGCACTGAGCAATAACAGACAGCGCTATATGCTCAGGTAGCTCACCACCAATGTCGAAACCAGCGGGGCTTGCAAAATACTGAGTAAAGTTGGTATCGCCAAGCCCGGCTAAATCCATAATTTCCTGCTTACGGTGCAGTGGCCCGAGCATTGCCGTATAGGTTAACGATTGCTTGCTTAGCACCTGCAGCGCCTTTGCATCAATTTCACGGTGATGGGACATAAGCACTGCTGCTTGAACGTTATGTTCGCCCATGTGAAGACGTAAGCCTTCAGTAGACGGGTCTTCAATCAAGTAATTTACCTCGGGAAAATGTTCAAGTCTTGCTTGTGCAGGCCTTGGATCCCAAAGGCTGACTAAATAGCCCTGCAAACTAGCAAGCTTAGTCATAAAGGTAGCGTCGTACCCACCTCCAACAACAAGTAGGTGGATAGGCGGCAGCATCAAAACCGACAACATGCGCTTGCCATCAACGGTGTCTAGCACAGCTTTTCTAGGTTTAGCAGAATGGTCTTCCAATTCCGTGCAATCACCCAAAGTACCGTCTACAGCGCAGCGCCACTCACACGCTTTTCCGTTTGATAAGCTTTTGCTAACCACATCCAACGATAAATACTGGTTACTCTCGTTAACTGGTACGAGTGCCAAGTGCACCACACCGCCGCATCCAACACCTAGCTTAAACGCGATGTCTTCTTCATCTTCGTCATCGTAAACCGCGGTACGACTTACCCCGTCTGTCATTACTCGCTGGGCTTTTTTAACGATGTCACTTTCTAAGCAGCCACCGCTTAATATACCTAACTGATGCCCAGCGTCACTAAACAACATCATGGCGCCTGCTTTGCGGTAGCATGAGCCTTCGGTTTTAAAAATAAAACCTAACACCCACTTATGCTTGTTTTTAAGTGGAAGCCACTGGGCCAACAAATGGTTAACGTGATTACTCATAACTACCTCTACACCCGTTTAACCTGCTTATTGCTGTGATGCTGCTTGGGCAATAAATGCAGCCAATGTTGCTGGCTCTTGTGCCCCGGCTACGCCCTGATTACCGATCACAAAAGTAGGTACACTTTGGATACCGCGCTGCATCCAAAGGGCTTCTTCCTCGCGCACTGCTTGCGCGTATTTTTCACTCTTAAGCGCTTGTTCAGCTTCAGACTTATCAAGGCCAACCGTTTGTGCCAACGCTACTAGAACACCTAGATCATTAATGTTTTTACCGTCTGTGAAGTAGGCATTAAATAAGGCCAGCTTCATTTCTTCTTCAAGGCCGTTTTCTGCAGCAAAGTGAATAAGTTGGTGAGCCTTAAACGTGTTCTGCATGCGAGAGTCGTCAGTAAAGTTAAACGAAAAGCCCAATTGCTCGCCCGCTTCTACTAACCGTGCTCGGTTCTGCGCGCTTTGCTGCTCACTAATGCCGTATTTTTCCATTATGTGCTCGCGAAGGTTTTGCCCTTCTTCTGGCATATTGGGGTTTAGCTCGAAGGGATGAAACTTAATATCCACTTCAATGTTATCAAGGGTTTTAATGGCTTCTTGCAAACGCTGGTACCCAACAATACACCATGGACATACTACGTCAGAAACCATATTAACTGTTACACTCTGCATACCGCTCGCACTTTGTACACCTTGCTCATTTGCTGCCATGATAGGCCTCGCTTTATTGAATTCATGAAGATATAAGGGCTTAGATAAGGTTACAAAAAGAAACTTCAACCCCACACTGCGATTATTTCGTCGCAGTTACATCAGTTTCTGCTGTGACTTTTGTTGTCGTGCCCATTGTGGTGCTGTAAAGCGTGGAAAGTTTTTCAAGGGCTGAGTGTGCCCATATTTCATAGCCTTTCGTGGAGGGATGAAAGCCATCTTCTGCCATCAAACCACTTTGCTGAATATCCGTCATAGTTCCGCTCACATTAAGTGCACTAACATATAATATGTCTGCGTTAGCCCGGGCTGTTACGCTATCAGCCAAAGCTTGGTTTAGTAACCACGCGCGGTAACCTAATAGTGCACGCAAAGGTTGCGGAAGCGCTGGAAAGCAATGAATTGGCGGTAGCGCAGTAAATAATATTGTTTCGCACCCAAATTTATCTGACAGTAGCGTACTAATAGCATCGATGTTTTGTCGCCACCGTTTCAACGGTACAAATTTGGTCACATCGTTAACACCAATAGAGACGAGCACCGACGAAAAGTACTCGGCAGGCATTTCATGAAGAAGCTTGAGCACATCTTCACTTTTAAAACCTGTTTTAGCATTCAACGTCACTCGCGTTGGCCCATGCTTAACAAGGTTTGAGTACAGCAGACCTGTGAGTGCCCCCATTTGCGTCGTTGCACCAACACCAGCGGCGGCAGAATCGCCTATAACCAAAACGTTATTAGTTAGCAGCAATTTACTATCGGCAGAGGTTAATACCCGCTCGCCGTCGGGCTCTGGTAGTACAGCGGTCTTCTTCCTCACCCACAATGCTTGAAGCAAAATGACTGGAAGAAGTAAAACAATTATCAGGTTTAATACCAAAACCTTGAAGTAGATCAAATCAGCCTCCTAAGCAATCCATTAAGCTTTAACCATCGAATTGAATTCGCGCCTAGATATCTACATATAAGTGCAGAGCCAATATGACAATAATTGCCGTACAACAACGTCCTGTATCAATCATTACCAAATATGCGTTGAATGCTCCTCGCTATACCTCTTACCCTACTGCACTTAAATTTGAACCGCTACAAGATGACATACTTCCACAAGCACTTGCAGTGTCAAAAGCGCCGGCAGTAAGTCTCTACGTGCACATTCCATTTTGCAAAACGCTGTGCTACTACTGTGGCTGCAATAAAATGGTGACACGTCACAATGAAAAAGCGGACGAATATTTAGATTACATAGAAAAAGAAATTCTGTCTAAGCGTTATTTAACTGACGGCAGGCGTGCAGTTTCTCTGCACTTGGGTGGCGGTTCACCCAGTTTTTTGAGCGAGACTCAGCATACTTATTTAATGTACCTGCTTAAGAAACACTTTACCTTTGAAGCAGGTGCTGAACTGTCAATTGAGTTAGATCCCAGAAATATCGATAAACACTATCTTCAAAACTTAAAATGTCTCGGCTACACACGCATTAGCTTTGGTTTACAAGATACTGATTACAATGTTCAGAAAACCATAAATCGTGTACAAAGCACATCTCACATTGCCGATTTAGTATTCGAGGCTCGGTCGCTGGGTTTCGACTCAGTCAACTTAGATCTAATTTATGGTTTACCGAATCAGTCAATTGAAACGTTTTCATCAACCATCGCCGCAACAAAAGCCATGATGCCAGATCGTATTTCGCTTTTTAGCTATGCACACCTTCCCGAGAGGTTCGCAGCGCAGCGTAAATTTGCTGAAGAAACACTGCCAAGTAGTGAAGAAAAAGCGGCGCTTTACAAGCTTGCCGTTAACAGCTTTACAAACATAGGTTATGAAATGATTGGTCTTGATCATTTTGCCTTAAGCAAAGACTCACTGGCTATTGCGAAAAATAAAGGCGAGCTTCACCGCAACTTTCAAGGGTATACCTTACGTGGCGACACCGACCTTATAGGGTTCGGCGTATCAGCCATTAGCACGGTAGGTAATGCCTTTGCGCAAAATGCTAAGGAGCTAAAAGAATATTACCATCGCTTAGACAACCACCTGCCCAATGCGAAAGTCGGACTGTCATTAAGTGTCGACGACCTTATTCGCAGAGACGTGATTTCTAGCTTAATGTGCAATTTAGCGGTAGACAAGCAAGCAATTGCCGACAAGCACCACATCATTTTTGATGAATACTTTGCTTCAGCCTTAAACAACCTTGAAGAACTTAAAGAAGACGGGCTTATCGAAACAACATCTCGGTATATTCGAGTGCCAGAGTCTGCTCGCATTTACATTCGGGCTATTTGTGCGCGTTTCGACGCTTATTTGAACGCAAGTGAAATACTCAGTAGCTACTCCAAAGCCATTTAAACCTAGGGCAATTTAAACCGCGCAATCACTTGCATCCCTACATCAAGCTTAAGACGCGATAGAGAGATACAGCTAATGCTGGCATAAAGGGTTTGGTTACTGCCTAGTACATCAAGTTTTAACAACACTTTCGCGCTGTTTACGGTCGCTAGCTTTTTAGAAGTTAGCTTTGTATCTGCGAGTTTTGTATCGGCGTTATTTTCAGGCTCGTTCAGGGGACTGAGTGGATTCGCCACGGGTTCGATGCTAGATATAACACATGGCAGCGCATTTAAAATACTGATTGTGCTGGCATTGCCAAAGTCAGTAATATTGGTATCGATACTTACATCACAAGCTTTAACTGCAAAACGAACAGAAACTTGCTCACCGCTTTGCTGAGGCAAATAGGACACTGATTCTGCAGTGACGAATATCTCGTGCCCCGCTACCTCAACACGCTCAATTCCTTTTTCCGACTGGCACTGCTCATTGCCTTGTAAGGTTAGAACATTTTGATCTTGTTGCGTTTGGCTACCGTGTTTGTAGCTGACAACGGCATTTTGTGACTGGTTGCTGTCGTGTGCTTCGCTTTGCGCAGTAACTTTAAATCCCTCAAGTACGCTAGACGGTGTCGCAAATCCCTCTTTTGCGAATACTTGAGTCAACACATCGCGCGTTTTTCCACAAAGCTCGGTGCGGCCTTGGTCAATAAAAACCAACTCATCGCTGAACAAGGCAAGGTCATCTAAATCGTGAGAAATCACAAGGCATATGAGCTTCCCCGACACACACAAATTGTTCAAAAACTGGTAAATTTTGCGACGGGTAAAGATATCAATCGCGCTTAGCGATTCATCTAGCAATAACACATCTGGTCCATTGACCAACGCACGCGCAATCGCTACCCGCTGCGCTTCTCCGCCAGAAAGCGCTTGAACTGGCTTATCAATTAAATGTTCGCAATAACAGCCGCGCAAGCAGGCGTCGATAGACATTGCATTAGGGCTTGCGTGACGCTGCGCCAAGGCTAAATTACCGCGCACATCGGTATGGGGAAATAACATGGGCTGCTGAAAAACGATACCGACCTTTTGAGAGGTCCACGGCGTTTGCACTTTTGCGCTTTTTTCTACGCCACCTAGGGCGCGAAACAAGCTGCTTTTTCCCGCACCTGATGGACCGGTAACCCCAATGAATCGGCTTTGTGGCTGCAACGAGATTTGTGCGTTAATGCGATTTGGTAGTAGCGCAGATATTTGCA
>Ga0208060_1000330_pt1 | contig 14548 bp, 10 predicted proteins | sample DeeseametaMP0901_FD_184200 | JGI IMG/M metagenome (GOLD analysis project Ga0208060, IMG submission 184200) | Marine microbial communities from the Deep Indian Ocean - MP0901 (SPAdes) | ecosystem: Environmental > Aquatic > Marine > Oceanic | place: East of Durban, South Africa, South Indian Ocean... | reverse complement strand
TACGATTGTATAACAGGGCAGGGCGCTGAACATGTTGAGCTTGTGGGCTTTAGCGCTAACAAATCTCGTTTTTTCATTTCAAATCGATTATCGGTGACTTTATACGATACTCGCACTGGGCGTAGTATTGGTACTTGGCTCACCGGGCAAGAAATCGCAAGAGACATCGCTATTTCAGCCGTAGGCGATACGTTGGTTATCGCTTATCGTAGCGGCAAGGCTGAGGTAATAAATACTCGCACAGGTGATACTAAGCGTTTTGATATTCATCGCTTAGATATTAATAGCGTGGCGTTATCGGCTGATGGGCAGTGGGCGTTTACCGGCTCAAGCGACAAGTACGTTAAGCTTTGGTCAACAAGTGATGGCAGCACTCGCTTTGAAGAGCGTTTAGCGACTAGAGTGAATCACGTTACTTTAAATAAAACAGCAAGCTTGGGCTTTGCAATTGACTCGGTTGATGATCGTGTATTCTTTGATTTAGCCAATAAAAAAGAGTTATCAGAAGTGGCCTCATACTCTAACTTTATTGAGTTCACCGCATCGCAATTTATTAATCGAGATAAATGGCTATTAACTGGGTCGCCAAAAATGAAGATGCGTTTATATCGCGTTGCAGATGGTGAACTAATCGCTGAGTACGAAGCTAAACAACAGCGCCAGCGAACGTCAGTACTGAGTGTGGCTTACGATGGTAAGCAGCTATATTCAGAAACCAGTGACGGCCTATTGCAAGCTTGGCCTTATAAAGCAAATAAAAGCTAAAACAAAAACGCCTACTTGCAGTAGGCGTTTGTTTTTGAGTCCGATTAAATTAGTAATCAAACTTATGCTTGGTAAACAAGCTTTGCACTTGTTGCCAAACTGCACCAGGCTTACCATCGCCAACTAACTTGCCATTTACTTTTACAACTGGGCCAACTTCTTTAGTGGCGCTAGTGATCCATACTTCGTCGGCATCAAGTAACTCGTCTTTACTAATAATGCGCTCTTGCACTTTAAAGTTACTGTAACTGTGAAGAATATTGAGGATTAACCAGCGGGTGATCCCCGGTAAAATTTGGTTATCAAGTGGTGGCGTACTGATCACACCATCTTTAACAATAAACACATTACTTGAACTAGCTTCGGTAATTTCTTCTAAGCGGTTAAATAGAATAGTTTCTTTGTTGCCCGCTGCTGCACCGTGCTGGTAATGGATCACGTTGCCAAGCAGTGCCGTTGATTTTATATGGCAGCGTTGCCAGCGACGGTCTTGCTCAAGCGATACAGTGTAAGTTGTTGCATTGTCGATATCGCCTTTTGGCTCTGCCGGAATTTCAAAAGCAAACGCGAATACGGTCGGGGTAATATTAGTTGGGTAACCGTGGGCACGTTTAGTATCAGCGCCACGGCTCACGTGTAAATAAATCCCTAGATTATCACCTTGGTTTTTCTCGCATAAATCATTACAGATTTTACGCCACGTATCGGCACTGTAATCGAGCTTAATTTCAAGTTCGTTTAAACCGTTATTCATACGCTCAATATGTGCGCCAAAGCCAAGCATTTTGCCTTGGTATGATGGGATCACTTCATAGATGCCATCGCCAAATAAGAAGCCGCGATCCATGGGTGAAATCTTTGCTTCATCAGCGCCAAGGTATTCACCGTTTAGGTATACCGTGCCCATTGTTAAACCTCATTCTCTGTCGTAAAGCCGCCAAGTTGGCGAAGCCGAGTTATTAATTGTTGACCATGCATTGCATGCAGGCCGTCTTCGGTGAGCTCATTTTTATGGGTGACGCCATCGACACTACCGCGCTCACTTAGGTAATGTAAAATGTTGAGTGGCTCAATATCAGCCAACAAATCAGTGTTATGCCAGCGACTTAAAAAGGCAATGAGTCCGTATGCTGCCCAGTTAGATACATCGGCGAGTAATAGCTCATCACAGGTTGTTAAACAAGGAGTGATGTTTAGCGCTTGCATATGCTGTGCAAGGTTACCCATGCCTATTTCGTTACCGCCATCACCAATCGCTATGGTGGGGCAAGGTGCTTCTGTCACAAAAAAATCAAAGCAGCCGCAATGCTCCGAAATATCAATACCGCGCATATTATAATAACGCTGATGCTCGTTAAGCCCCGGGCGTTCTATTGATAAAACACACTCAGGTTTTAGCTGCGCAAGGGCTTTAATGCTAAAAGTGTGTGCATTATCAATGCTATTTATAGGTAGCTCAAAACAGTTAAAGTCATTTTTCAGGGCACTGTAAAGGGGGTTGCCAGTAACCAAAATAGGCTGTTTACCAAGCTTTTCGAGTACCTTGTAAAGTGCAATTGCACCAACCGGACCATCAGTCTCGAAGGTATTGTTGACCGCAAAGCCCGTACCTATCAACATAGTACCTTGTGCTTTATAAAGGTATTTTGCTGCGCGTAAATACGTACCCGTAAGTTGTTTTGCGTATAAATGCTGCATTCCACGCGGGTTTTGTTCAACCATCATGGTTTCAATTTGTTGGCTGAGCGCAGCGTCGCTTAGGCTTGCTGACATAGTGCTTTGATCTCTTGAATGAGCGCAATACCCGCTTCATTATCGCCATGCACACACAGGCTATCAGCATTAAGTGCCAGCTGCTCACCACTTCGTGTAGTGACTGTGCCATGTGCAACTAACTGTTTAACTTGCGCCATTAGCGCCGCTTTGTCGTGTAAGCTGCCCGCTAAAGAACGTGCAACAAGCTTACCTTCGTCTGTGTATTGACGGTCGGCAAACGCTTCTAAAATGAGTTCTAGTTGAAGCTCGTTTGCTTGTACTTTGTGTTTGGCAGCTTGGTTGGTAGCTAAAATCATTAATTTTAATGGCTTTGCATAACTTGCCACTGCGCGCATAACGATATTCAGCGTTTGCTCGTCACTCATCATATCGTTATACAATGCACCATGTGGCTTAACGTATTCGAGCGTTAAACCATGTACTGCAGCCATACCATCAATTGCAGCAATTTGATAATGCAGGCAATTTGTCAGCTCTTTTTCGCTCATAGCCATTGAGCGGCGACCAAAGCCTTGTTTATCAGGGTAACTTGGGTGCGCGCCAACCATTACTTTGTGCTGCTTGGCGAGGGTTAGGGTGTTTGCCATCACATCGGCATCGCCAGCATGAAAGCCACAAGCAATATTTGCCATATCAATATGTGGCATAACTTGCTCATCTAAGCCCATTTTCCACATGCCATAGCTTTCACCAAGGTCGCAGTTTAATTTCATCGTCATTTATAACGCTGCCATTTTACTATTTGGAATATCAGTGATCAGCATGTGTCCTGGACTATGCGTGATACAAAAATCAGGAGCCGCGTTGGCAATCGCGACTTGTGGAGTAACACCACAGGCCCAAAATACGGGCACTTCGCCTTCTTTAATGGTCACCGCATCACCAAACTCAGGTTTGTTAATATCTTTAATGCCAATTGCAGCAGGGTCGCCAAAATGCACTGGCGCACCATGTACACTTGGAAAGCGGCTGCAAATTTGGATAGCGCGAATGGCATCGGCAGGTTTCATCGGGCGCATACTCACAACCATATTGGCGTGGAAAATTCCCGCACTCTGGCACGCCATATTAGTCACATACATAGGCACATTCTTTTGCTCGCTGATGTTTCTGATTTCAAGACCTGCGGCAATCAGCGCTTCTTCAAATGAGAACGAGCAACCAATTAAAAAGGTGACTAAATCGTCGCGCCAATGATTCGTAATATCGGTAACCTCTTCAACCATTTGGCCATGTTTGAAGACGCGGTAACGAGGTAAATCGCTACGAATATCAATGTCTTCACCAACACTTGGCATATCGGCAACGCCCGGTAAGCGACTAGAGGCAATAATTGGGCACGATTTTGGGTTTGCTTGACTAAACTGCAAAAAATCAAACGCGTACTGTTTGGGTAAAATGACTAAATTAGCCTGCACAAAGCCCGGTGCAAAGCCCGATGTATTACCACTGTAATCTCCTGCGCGAACCATTTTTCGTATAGCTGCGGGAGTGGTTAATGATGCATTTTTTTGCATATACCGATCCTTACCAAATGCTTAACTGATAGTTTTACAATAACACTCAGTTCAGATCATTAATAGTAACGGGTAGCTGTCCTTTTGCAGGAGCTTTTCCTAGTAATACTTTTGCCAGTGCTGTGAAAGCTGGCCCTGCAATTTTCTCATCAGTATCTACATCAATATTGTAAGCATAAGTAGCAAGTACAGCGTCGCTAAATTTCCCGAATTGGGCAATATCGTAAGGGGCACGTAAGCTTACAAATATAGTCTTCTTATGGGCTAATTTTGCTTGTTTTAGCAATGACTCTAATGCCGCAGATTGGTCGGCTTTAGCAATTGCAAACTCCGGGTTGTCAGCTAAGTCATCCATCCCACCGACTTCAACAGCACTTTGTTTTGGTGACGCATTGGCGGCAATGATTATATCCGATTCGTTAATTTCTTTTAATGTTGCAAGCGGCTCATAACCTTGCAAACTTGTGCAGCTAAAGCTGATTAACTTATCGGTGTTGTCAATTAACGCCTGCTGCAGAGCATAGCATTTACGGGTATCTGGCATAATAATATGCACTTTGCTGCCCGATTTAATGCTAAGCGGTAGAGTGCTTTTCTCGTTTTTCACTTCGGTGATAGCAGCTAATGCTAATTCGGCTTCTACTTTTCTATGGCTTTGATCACCGAGTAAAAGCTGCGCTTTTTTGATGGCTGCTTTGTCATCAAGCAACGAAGTGAGCTTAAACTTTTCTTTAAGTTTTAAAATGCGTGTAGCAGAAGCACTCATTTCGTTGGCATTTAACGTGCCGCGTTGTACTTCTTGTTCTAATCGCTCAATCAGGGCTTCAAGCACAGCTAAGTCTTTAGGGCTTCTGATTTCGATTGGCATCAGGGCAATATCAACACCCGCTGCAAAGGTATTTACGACCGCTTCAATTGGTTCAAAAAAGTGGCTGATCCCCGCCATATCAAGAGCATCTGTGATCACCACACCTTGATAACCAAGTTCGTCACGTAATAAGTCAGTGATGATTTTGCGCGACATCGTTGCAGGCTTGATCATGGTTTTGCCTTCTTTACTGACAAACGTGCTGTCGTCAAGGGCAGGGTATTGGATATGTGCGGTCATGATCATACCCGGCTGTTGGTTTTTAATAATTTCTTTAAAAGGGGGTAAGTCTTGCTGCCAAATGGTTTCTTTATCATGCATTACTTTTGGCAGACCTGTGTGGCTATCTACATTGGTATCGCCATGCCCCGGAAAGTGCTTTAACGATGAAATAACGCCGTTGTTTTCAAACCCAGCTACTTGGGCACCACCTAGTTTTGCAACCAATTGCGGATCTTCACCGTAAGAGCGCACGTTAATAACGGGGTTATCTGGGTTCATGTTTACATCAACCGTGGGTGCATAGTTAACATTAACACCCAGTGCTAATAGTTCGTCGGCAATAATGCGGGCAGACTCAGTCGCGAAGTGGGTACCATGTTCTTTATAGGTCGCGCCAATCGACATGTTACCGGTAAACGATGTACCTACATCACGAGGAATACGGGCAACTCGGCCGCCCTCTTGGTCTATCGAAATAAACAGCGGTAAGCCTAACTCTGACTTAGCAGCGGCTTTTTGTAGGTCATTGTTAAGTTTGATCACTTGCGGCACAGTATCGATATTTTCTGCAAATAAGATCACCCCACCAATGTTATGTTTAGTGATGATATTTGCTAAATCGGCCGGCAGTTCTGTCACCGGTGTACGGCATTTTTGCTCACCCGGGTCTTGCTCGCAGTAATAACGTAGGTCAAGCATGAGCTTTTGCCCTAACTGTTGTTTTAAAGTTAATGCAGACTCAGCAAATGATGATTGTAATGGCATGAAACATCCTAATCCGATAACCAGTGACGATAGTGCAAACTTATTTAACACAGCAAGCTCCAAAGCAAAACGCTTATTTAGTTTTTAGAATAAATTATTCTTGATGTTAATGGGTTTTTAAATATAAATACAGTATTTTTTTGCTACCCTAGCGGTTTTTGAGTCCGACTGCAAAAAGCTAAGTTAGATCACCAAATAGGGCTAATAAGCTTAAGTAACCAAACCTTTATACTGATGAAAAGCGTGGCAAGTTGATAATTTATCAATTTAATGGGTCGCTTTTTAGTACAATTTAAAGTAATAATATATTCCATAATCATCAGCGTAAATATGACAAGCCTGGGGGCGAGATGGCTTTTACTCGATTGCACGCATTTAAACAGCAAATTAAACCTTTTTTACCAGAGTCTGCATTAATAGAAGATTACTCGCGCCGTTATGCGTACGGGACTGACGCTAGCTTTTATCGATTAATCCCTGAGTTAATTGTATTAGTGAGCAATCAAAATCAAGCACGGCAAGTGATCATTACTGCCAACGAGCTACAGGTTCCCATTACTTTTCGCGCCGCTGGCACGAGTTTATCTGGGCAAGCAATTACCGATTCGGTATTAGTTTTATTGTGCGATAGTTGGAGCAAGTTTGAGATTATTGATGACGCCGAGGCAATACGTTTACAACCGGCGATCATTGGTGCTCGAGTAAATCAAGTATTAGCCCCGTTTGGTAAAAAAATTGGCCCTGATCCCGCTTCAATTAATAGCTGCAAAATAGCCGGAATGGCGGCAAATAATTCATCGGGTATGTGTTGTGGGGTGGCGCAAAACAGCTACCACACAGTAAAAGATATGACCCTCATTTTTGCCGATGGCACTGTGCTAGATACGGCTGATAGCCAAAGCTGTAATGCCTTTTTACAAAGCCATAGTCTTTGGGTTGATGAGCTAATGAGCCTTGTTGATAGGGTAAAGCAAAACCCCGATTTGAGTGAGCGCATCGCCCATAAATACCGTTTAAAAAATACCACGGGTTATGGTTTAAATGCACTGCTGGATTTTTCTGATCCAATCGAAATCATTAAGCACTTAATTATCGGCTCTGAAGGCACCTTAGCTTTTATCGCCGATATCACTTACCACACAGTGGTTGAGCATAAGTACAAACACACAGGTTTCTTTATTTTTGACGATATCAGCAAGGTGTGTGAGCTGGTACAAAGGCTGAGTGAAGTTGATGTTGCGGCCGTTGAGCTGCTAGATAAACGTGCCCTGATGTCGGTATCTGAACACGCCATCATGCCAAAAGAAGTGGCCAGCTACCCTGAGCAGTCAGCGGCACTGTTAATTGAGTTAAGAGCTGAAAATGCACAAGCTCTCGATGTGCTCACTAAGGTCACCGAACAACTTCTTGCTGAGTTTAAGCAAAGCCAACTGGCAGCGATTGAGTTTTCAGCAGACAGCGCCCGTAATGCGGCACTTTGGAATATCCGTAAAGGTACCTTTCCTGCTGTTGGCGCAGTGCGCGAAACTGGCACTACTGTGATTATTGAAGATGTTGCCTTTGCTCTTGATAAATTAGCTGAGGGCGTAAATGCGCTGCATCAATTATTTATCAAATATGGTTATGATGAAGCCATTATTTTTGGGCATGCCCTTGCCGGAAATCTGCATTTTGTATTCACCCAAGCTTTCGATACACCAGAGCAAGTAAGCCGATACGAACAATTTATGGCTGATGTGGCGAACTTAGTGGCGGTTGAACTAAAAGGGTCATTAAAAGCTGAGCATGGTACTGGGCGTAACATGGCACCGTTTGTTGCCACCGAATGGGGAGACGATGGCTTTGCGGTGATGGTTGCGCTTAAAGCATTATTCGATAAACAAAATATTCTTAACCCTGGGGTTATTATAAATCACGACAAAAATGCTCACACTCAGCATTTAAAAGTCATGCCAAAAAGTGATGATATTATCGATACCTGTATTGAATGTGGTTTTTGCGAAGTTGTTTGCCCGTCAAAAGGGCTTAGCTTAACACCGAGGCAGCGTATTACTTTATGGCGACACCGCACCGAGTTACACAATCAATTGCTAACAACCGAAGATTTAGCAAGCAAGCAGAAGTTAAATCAAAAGCTCAGTGTTATCGAGGCCGACTTTAAATACTTAGGTATAGATTCATGCGCGGCAACGGGCCTTTGTGGCCTTAAATGCCCGGTGGGAATAAACACGGGCGAATTTATAAAATCGCTCAGAGCAGAGCAAGCCTCATCGAACAAAGTTGCGCGATCATTATCACGTTTTGCTAGCAAGCATTTTGCGGTTGTTGCTAAGGGTGCACGGTTTGGTTTAACTGTGATGCAGGTGCTCGAAAAAGCAATCGGCAGCAGTAAGCTAAGAAGCCTAAGCAAGCCTGCCAATAAGTTGCTTGGTACACCGCTGTATTACTCGGCATGGCCAAGAGCTGAGCAACCAATTAATAAGCAATTCAAGCAGCTCCAACAAACGAAAAAGTTGGTGTATATGCCAAGCTGCGCCAGCCGGATTTTTGCCCCCGATAAGTTTGCGGATGATAAGCGCCCACTGCTAGATGTTATCTATTCACTCGCTGCCAAAGCAGGCTATGAAGTGCTACTTCCGCAACAAGTAGATTCACTTTGTTGCGGTATGCCATTTGCTAGTAAAGGCTTTAATGAAGAGTTTAAAAATAAAAGTAAGCAGTTACTTACTGAGCTCGAGGCGCTTTCAAATAATGGCCAATATCCCATTGTTTTTGATGCCAGCCCTTGTGCACTTACTACTCTTAATACCGCGCAAAATACGGCACTCACAATTTATGAAAGTGCTGATTTTGCAGCCCAACATTTACTGCCTAATTTGCAGGTAACCCCCGTGCAAGATCCGGTGATGCTCCATGTTACTTGTAGTTCTAAGCGATTAGGTAAAGAGCAAAGCCTAGTATCACTTGCCAAGGCATGTAGTAATGAGGTGATTATTCCAGCTGATATTGAGTGTTGTGGTTTTGCAGGTGATAAGGGCTTTAACTTGCCAGAACTCAATGGCAATGCGTTAAAAACCCTTAAACAACAGGTACCAAAGAACTGTAATCGCGGCGTGTCTAATAGCCGTAGTTGCGAAATTGGTTTAACTGAACACAGTGGCATTAGTTATCAGTCAATTTTGTATCTACTCGATAAGCAAAGCCATGCAATAAAACAGGCTTAATTGCTAATTTGATGAGCCAGTTGCTGACTGGCTCATCTATTTTTTAAAGCTTACACTTTCCAAAAAATGCCTTTGCGGTAGCAGCCGTACATCACACCATAAGACACCATTAAAAACAGCAGTGAAAAGCTAAATGAAGCGAGGTGATCATTACTGAACACTAATTGTATTAAGCCATAAATACTGCCTTTTAAACTGCTATCGCCGAGCGGGATCATAATTAATAGCCGTGCAAACACGCCCGCAAACATAAAAAATAATATCGCATTCGCACCAAATACAATAAACGGAGCGCCCCAACTACGCAGCTTATAAATATCTAAAATAGCACTGCACAGTGCATAGAAAATCGCTGCAAGCCCTGAGCTGAGTAGCACATAGCTCGGCGTCCATAAGGCTTTATTGATAGGTGTTATTAGTGCAATCGCATAGCCAGCAATAACGGCTAATGTGCCCAGTAAGATAAGTGTACGGGCTTGTTTTTTAAGGTCGGGTTGCTTAGTTAAATAAACCGCAGCCAATATGCCGCTTAGCGCACTTGCAATGGCAGGCAGTGTTGAGAACAGTCCTTCAGGGTCAAATGGCAGTGGCTTAGCATTGGCATAATACAGGTGATGACTACCAAGTACGGTATTGTCTATGAAGGCACTTAAGTTATTGCCATGTAACCATAAACCACTCACTACCTCGCCGTTTGGCAAGGTATACGGGATATAAAGCATGGCGGCACCATAAAATAATAAAAGAGCGATGCAAGTAATGGCTATTTTCTTAGGTGATAAATAAAGATAACAACACAGAGCTACTAAATAGACCAAACCGATACGTTGCAGCACACCTAACACGCGCAGCTGTAATAACTTGTCATCAACCCAGCTAAAAGAAGGATCTCGAAAGTTGTAATAAAACAAGGCTAAAAACCAACCGAGAGCAATGAGTTTAATGGTACGAATAACCCCTGCTTTTAGTATGTGTTGATCACTGATCCCTTTAGCACGCAAGCTATTTACTGATAGCGTGATAGACATGCCGACAATAAAAATAAAAAACGGAAAAATTAAATCGGTAGGTGTCCAACCATGCCAGTCAGCATGCTTTAAAGGCCAATACATCGCTCCCCAGCTGCCAGGGTTATTCACTAATATCATTGCGGTAATAGTCAAACCGCGCATTACATCTAACGCCATCAGGCGATGTGAAGGGAGTTTATTGATGATCGCAGAACTATGTTTAAACATGAAAAATTTCTATATTTTTTCTTTATTGTAATAAATTATTCCTTTTGGGCAAGTTTATTTGTCAATATAAATTTTGACTTTATTGCATCATCATTGAGCTAAATCAAATTATGACGAAAGTTTTATAGAGGCTGTAGTGATAAATTGCTAGTATAAATGTATTAGATGTACCCGATATGGACATTGGGCTTTGATGTGAGAATTACAGTGCTTAATGGTCTTAAGGCAGGTTTAAATCTGCGCCGCTTAATTTTATTATTAGCGTTTTCGGCAACGCTAATCACCTTTCTAAACAGTTATTACTCGAGCTATCAAGTTCAAAAGCAACAACTAATAGATAAAACGCTTGAAAATCACAAAGCTTACGCAGCTAAACTGGTATCGGCCACCGATAATTTTTTATTGGCGGCGCAGCAGCAACTGGCTTATGTAGGTAAAATTCTTGAAAATGACTTTAATAATCAAGGGTTGATAAATGCTGAAGCAGAACGATTGAGATTACAAACTAACAGTTTTAACTCGACCATTATTGTTAATAAACAAGGCGATATCTTAGGGGTATCACCGCAATCCTTAAAACTTAAAAATCGCAAAGTTGATAGTTTTGGGACTAAAGCTGCGCTTTCTTATCGAACCCCGATGATCAGCGAACCGTATATTTCGATGGCGGGAAATTTGCTGATTTTTATTTCTCAGCCTTTATTTGATAAGCAAGGTGAATTCATTGGCTATGTCGGCGGTACATTATATTTGAAGCGCACAAGCATTCTAAACCAGCTTTTACAAGTTCACTATTATCGCGATGGTTCATATTTATATGTTGTTGATGAGAATCATCGCTTGCTTTATCACCCTGATACAAAAAGGATAGGGGAGCAAGTTTTTGAAAACCCTGTGATCAAGGCTGTTTTGAAAGGGCAAGCCGGAACTGAACTATTAAGTAATAGCAAAGGGGTTGAAATGTTGGCTGGCTTTGCTCCTTTAACCGTTGCTCCTTGGGGAGTCATTGCACAACGACCCCTTGAAGACACATTAGCACCGCTTGATAATTTAATGTGGCAAGTCTTCATAAAAACGGCGCCCGTGGGTGTCATCACTTTAATATTAATTTGGGTATTAGCTAGAAAAATAGCGAGCCCATTGAGGCAACTTGCTGAAACCGCAAATACGTTGGATAGGCCAACCACAACACGCGAGTTAATGCTAATCCGCTCATGGTATTTTGAAAGTAATGAGCTTAGAAAAGCAATGTTAAAGGGAGTTGGTTTATTACACAGTAAAATTGGTTTGTTACGTCAAGAAGCACAGACAGACTCACTAACAGGGTTACACAACCGTAGAAGCTTTGATGCGCAGTTAAGTCATTTTATTGCACAGCGCTGCCCGTTTGCAGTTTTGGCAATCGATATTGATCACTTTAAGCGGGTTAACGACGAGTTTGGGCATGATATTGGTGATGTGGTATTACAGTCGCTTGCTAAAATTTTGTTAGATGTAACTCGTGATAGCGACGTTGTTGCTCGTACTGGTGGAGAAGAATTTATTGTGATCATGCCAAGAGTTGAGGTCAAACGGGCGTATCAGCTTGCAGAGCGCTTGCGGATGCGGATATCTGAAAGCTACATTGACCCTGTTGGCTGCATTAATGTATCTATTGGTATATCTGGTTGGCCGATTGAGCAACTGAACATTGATGAAGTACTTAAGCTCGCTGACCAAGCCTTATATCAAGCTAAAAAAACGGGCCGCAATCGTTCTGTAGTTAATGCAAGTTATGGCCAAGATTTCACAACTATTTCTGAGTCTCCAATCTTGGAATAAGTTATTTAATGTGCAATAGTGAATGTTATTAAGTTATTTATGGAAAACCAAAATGGCATTCACTTTTTTGACTCGTTTACCTAAATCCATTTCCTTGTTAAGTATTGCTGTTATTTTAACAGGCAATGTTTATGCAGACTCAAGCGATGATAAACGTAGCGAATTTGTGGATGTTGGTGCTTTGCTACCTAATGCTGTGTTAGATATTCGTTATTTTGGCCATCATAACTTTGTTGGCAAACCTGTTGATGGTTACAATGCGCCAAAATGTTTATTGCACAACAGTGCTGCTACAGCCCTTAAAAAAGTGCAAGTAGCAGCGCAAACCCAAGGCCTGAGCTTGAAAATATATGATTGTTATCGCCCGCAGCGCGCTGTTGATCACTTTGTACGTTGGGTTAACGATTTAGAAGATACCCGCACTAAAGCTGAGTTTTATCCAAACTTAGGCAAAGACAAACTGCTTGGTGATTACATCGCTGCTAAATCGGGTCATAGCCGTGGTTCAACGATTGATTTAACCTTAGTTGATGCAAAAGGCAATGAGCTCGATATGGGCTCACCATTTGATATGTTCGACACTCTTTCTAACACCGACGACTCACGCATTAGTGCAGAGCAAAAAGCCAATCGATACAAATTAAAAAGCCTGATGACTGAGGCCGGCTTTGCGCCTTATTCAATGGAATGGTGGCATTTTACTTACAAACCGCAAGCATACCCCGCAACCTATTTTGATTTTGTGGTGGAGTAGGTAAAACAGCTTAAAGCTTTCAGCTGTAAGTTTTAAGCCGAAAGTGTTGTTTTTGAATGTTGAGTTAGCTTGATTAAATGGCGTTGAATGTTAGACACGCCATGTAAGCATGACGCCTACGGTTTGATGTAGGCGTGAAACTTGTTTCGCGCGTCTGACGGCTCCTTCTAGAACCTAGCGCATGATGACGCGGGATAAACCCGCTGCTACAGGCTGACAGCTTCTTCACGATGGGTTTCGCTGCGCTCTACCCAACCTACATCACCTCTTTTATCGGTGAATAATCAACTTTAATTTCAACAACATCGACATTGACATTTTGTTTAAAAGCGTTTTGCACTTTTAATAAATCAGTGTCTTTTTCAGCAAGGTAGCGGTAGCTTTTGTTGGTCATTTTTTTCAGCGCATATTGACTGCTAAGCTCTACCGGTAAGCTATTCTCTTTTAGCGTTAAGTAAATTGCACCCGTTGCAATGCCGCGCTCTTGCATTGCGTGATTAAAGACTTCTGTGCCCTTGGTTAAAGTCGGTGCATCAAAGGTAATTTTTTCGCCATTATTACTAAAAGCATTCGTCGATTTTTGTTTATTGATTTCAACTACTTTTTTAACATCTTTTTCTAAACTTTGTTCTTTTTGTGAACTAGCTGTTGGTTGCTGTTCTGTGTCTTGATCAGATATTTCACTTTTTTGACAGCCAGATACTAGTACTAATGATATCATAAGTGCTTGTATTTTAATTTTTTGTTTCATTTTTACTCTGCTTATTTGTTACTTTTGTTTACAATTAATTCTGTTTTTTAATTGCCGTATTAGGTACATTGGGGTTGGTTATGATTGTTAACCGAAAATAAAAATATAACAATAGGGAACGTAAGGAATGTCTCAATTTAAAGTAACGGCAGTTGCTACCATGGTAACGGCTATCTTGGCATCATCTCAAGTACAGGCAAGTGAACAAACTCGCTTTTATAATGCTTCAAGTGTTAGCTCTCAAGTACAATTTAATCCTCAAGTATCTCAGCAACGTGCATTAGCTGAGCGAAGAACTGTTTCGGGTCACAAATCTATTTTCGATGCGCAATTAGGTAAAGCTACGTTCCTATGGAATGCAGTTGGTCAAGCTAAGCCTGACATGGCCATGGTGCTTCCTGAGCAACGTAATGCTTACGCTGCAGATTTTTATTTAAATGCCTTAACTGGGGTTAGTACAGCGAAAAAAGGTGTATCAAGCGCTGTATTAACAGATTTATCTGAGCAAAAACTTGGCTCAATCACAGCTAAATACAAACAAAAAGTTCATGATATTGAAGTATTCAACCGTGAATACAACCTGATCATGGACAAAGAATATAACCTAGTTGCAGGTTCTGGTTATTTCGCTAACACAAGTTCAAATGCAACGCAGTCGTTCGCGCCGCTTGCTGAGTTTGTAGGTGCTGAGCAAAGCATCAAACGTGCGATTAAAGAACTTGCTGATATCAATGTGTCGTTAACTAAATCAACTGAGCAAGGCGACTATGTTAAATATACTGTGTCTAACCAAAGTGGTGACAAAGTTGTATTAGGTCAGCCACGTGCTAAGAAAGTATTCTTTGAA
>Ga0208060_1000324_pt1 | contig 14694 bp, 10 predicted proteins | sample DeeseametaMP0901_FD_184200 | JGI IMG/M metagenome (GOLD analysis project Ga0208060, IMG submission 184200) | Marine microbial communities from the Deep Indian Ocean - MP0901 (SPAdes) | ecosystem: Environmental > Aquatic > Marine > Oceanic | place: East of Durban, South Africa, South Indian Ocean... | reverse complement strand
CTTTTTAGGATTTGTTTATCGAGAAATAAGACGCGCCCTAACCGATTTAGAAAACATGCTGGGCTTACTTAATAAAAAACCACAGGTAACGCAGCGACCCCATGCTCAACACCTTTGTGTTAGCAAAGGCAATATAGCCTTTAATAATGTCAGTTTTAGTTACGATGCCAGCCGCCCTATTCTTAGTAATATTAGCTTTAAAGTTAAAGCAGGCAGTAAGGTTGCCGTTGTAGGTGCAAGTGGTGCAGGTAAAAGCTCGTTGGCGCGGTTACTTTATCGCTTTTACAATATTAGCGCGGGCAGTATAACCATAGATAACCAAGCTATAGACTCCGTCACCCTAGATAGCCTGCGTAAAGCCATTGCTATAGTGCCACAAGACACCGTGCTATTTAACACCAGCATACGCGAAAACATTGCCTATGGCAGACCCACAGCAAGCGATAGTGAAATAGATAAAGCAATAGAAATGGCCCATTTAAAGGACTTTATTTCAACTTTAGCGCAAGGCGATAAAACGTTAGTGGGCGAGCGCGGTTTAAAAGTATCTGGCGGCGAAAAACAACGTATTGCAATTGCACGTGCAATTTTAAAGCAATCTCCTATTTTAATTTTTGATGAGGCAACCTCGGCGCTCGACTCGCACGCGGAGCAAGCCATTTTAAAGGCAATGCGCGATGTAACTCAAAACCACACCAGTATTGTGATTGCACACCGGCTATCAACTATAGTTGATGCGATAACATATTAGTATTTAAAAAAGGCGAACTAGTTGAACAAGGCACACATTCAGCGCTTTTATTACAAAACGGACAATACGCTCAAATGTGGCAATTACAGCAGCAGGAAGATTAATTAACGCCATTTACTGGCGATACTGCGGCTTTACCTTTAGAATACGGCCTTGCAATTTTATTCAATAATTTACATATATTAAGGCGAAACGCAGATGGGAAGAGCTTACCAAAACAAAAAAGATTCAATGGCTAAAACTGCGGGTGCTAAAACTAAAGTTTATTCTAAGTACGGTAAAGAAATATACATTTGCGCTAAAAATGGTGGCGTAGATCCAGATGGTAACCTTGCGCTGCGCCGTTTAATCGAGCGCGCTAAAAAAGACCAGGTACCCGCACACGTTATTGAGCGCGCAATAGACAAAGCCAAAGGCGGTGGCGGTGAAGATTACGCAGCCACACGCTATGAGGGTTACGGCCCTGGTAACTGTATGATTATTGTTGACTGTTTAACCGACAACAACAAACGTACGTTTGCTGATGTGCGTATTTGTTTTACCAAAGCAAACGCTAAAATAGGCGCACAAAATTCGGTATCACATTTATTTGATCACCTTGCTATTTTTGTTTTTGATGGCGATGACGATGAAGCTGTACTAGAAGCCCTTATGATGGCCGATGTTGATGTAACAGATGTAGAAGTAGAAAACGGTAAAGTGACGGTTTTTGCACCACATACAGAATACAACAACACCCGTACAGCGCTTGAAGAAATGGGTATTACAGATTTTGACGTAGATTTAATTTCGTTTGTACCACAAGTTGAAGCCCCTATTGAAGGTGAAGACGTAGAAGTAATGGAGCGCTTTTTAGCCATGCTTGAAGATTGTGACGACGTGCAAAACGTTTACCATAACGCGCAATTTTAAACTTTACTAAACGTATTTACTTTAAGCCAACAGCGATGTTGGCTTTTTTATTTTAAAAGGCTTGTGAAAATTTATGAATACCCTTGCAGAGCTTAAAGCTGGTAGGTTGAATGGTGTTACTCGCTTACAACTCGTAGAAGGCTTAACTGAGTTTCCTTTAGAAATTTTAACCCTTGCAGATACCTTAGAAGTACTCGATTTATCAAACAATAATCTCACTACACTGCCAGATGAGTTTGCGTGCTTAACAAAGCTTAAGCGGGTGTTTTTATCGTTTAACCAATTTAAACTTATACCTAAAGTACTCGCTAAGTGCCCTGCTTTAATTATGGTTGCATTTAAAGGCAATCAAATAACAGAGTTTGCACTAAACAGCTTACCTAAAAATATTGAATGGTTAATACTTACCGATAACAAATTAAGCGCATTGCCAAGTGACTTTGGTAATTACACACAGCTTAAAAAGCTCGCCCTTGCAGGAAATAACCTAAAACAACTACCCGCGAGTATGGCCTCTTGTACTAATTTAGAGCTAGTTAGGCTCTCTGCTAATAACCTAACAAAACTTGATAATTGGCTATTAGAACTCCCCAAACTTGCTTGGCTTGCCTTTGCGGGTAATGCATTTAATAAAGCTCAGTGCTTAACTAACAGTCGTTTGCAAAACACGCCACTTGAAAATTTTCAGCTTAAAAAAGTAATTGGCCAAGGTGCATCGGGCGTTATTCATTTAGCTAAAACAGCACAGCACGATGTGGCGGTAAAATTATTTAAAGGGGCAATAACAAGCGATGGCTACCCACTTGATGAAGTAAACTGCTGTTTACAAGCAGGCTATCATAAAAACTTAATTAACGTATTAAGCTACATAGAGCAAAGCACACAGCTTGGTTTAGTAATGGAGCTAATAGATACACGCTTTACTAATTTAGGTTTGCCGCCAAGTTTAGAAACCTGTACGCGCGATACCTTTAATACACACTGTCACTATTCGCCTGAGGCAATTTATAAAGTTGCCCAGCAAATGATAAGCACCCTTGCCCACTTACATGCTAACAACGTAAGTCATGGCGATATTTACGCACACAACACCATGATAAATGAACAATATGACGTTTTATTTGGTGATTTTGGTGCAGCAACAAATTTAGCCATGCTTAGCGAATATCAGCAACAGCAAATACAGTTAATAGAAGTCCGCGCTTTTGGTTGTTTAATTGAGGACTTGCTAAGCACTGTTAGCGCTGCAGATAAGCAAAACGAACTGTTTGGTAAAATGTCTGATATAGCAGCGCGTGCTATAAATACGGATATTGCATCGCGGCCTAGTTTTAAAGAGCTAAGCGCTTTATTAAACGAGCGGGTATAAATCAATCAAAATAAAAAAGCCTGCATAATGCAGGCTTGGTTGGATAAAGCTAAACTTTTACAGGGTCAATTATAAGTACTGACCTAATGCTTTAACTTGGTCTAACATGCGGTTTGAGAAACCCCACTCGTTGTCGTACCAAGCCATTACTTTAACTAGTTTGCCATCAGCTTTAGTTTGCGTTGCATCAAAAATTGATGACGCAGGGTTGTGATTAAAATCAATAGAAACAAGCGGAAGCTCGTTGTACTCTAAAATTTCTTTCATTGAACCCGTTGCTGCGGCTTTCATTACTTCGTTGATTTCTTCAGCTGTTGTTTCGCGCTTAGTAATAAACGTAAAATCAACTAAAGAAACATTGATAGTAGGTACACGTACCGACATACCGTCTAATTTACCCGCAAGCTCAGGAAGTACTAAGCCAACAGCTGCAGCAGCACCTGTTTTAGTTGGGATCATAGACTGAGTTGCACTACGTGCACGGTATAGGTCTGGGTGATAAACGTCAGATAAGTTTTGATCGTTTGTATATGCATGAATTGTAGTCATGCTACCTTGCTCAATACCTACTGTGTCGTTAATTGCTTTTGCAATTGGCGCTAAACAGTTAGTCGTACATGATGCGTTAGAGATAATGTTGCTATCAGCGTTAATTACATCGCTGTTAACGCCGTGTACTACCGTTGCATCTAAACCTTTACCAGGAGCAGACACAATTACTTTTTTAGCACCTGCTGTAATGTGCTTAGCTGCGTCTTCACGCTTAGTGAAAAAACCAGTACATTCTAAAACGATATCTACGTTTAACTCTTTCCACGGTAAGTTTGTAGGGTCACGCTCTTGAGTCAAAGTAATTACGTCATCACCAATCAGCATAGTGTTATCTGATAACGTTACTTTTTGAGAAAATTGACCGTGAACTGAGTCAAATTGTGTTAAATGCGCATTTACGTTAGCCGGTGCTAAATCGTTAATTGCTACAATTTTAATTTCACTGTTTTGTGCTGACTCGTAAAGTGCACGTAATACGTTGCGACCGATACGGCCATAGCCATTAATTGCTACATTAATCATTTTTAGACTCCTATTTAACTTCACTTGCTTGTCGAGCAAGCGCTTCAATGGCTTGCCAGTCTTTGTTTTCAATTAGTTGCTTATCTAGCATCCACGTACCACCAACACAAATAACGTTATTAAGCGCTAAGTAATTAGGGGCTGTTGCTAGGCTAATACCACCGGTTGGGCAAAAAGTAATGTGCGGCAATGGCCCGCCAATCGACTTAAGCATTGCCGTTCCACCTGCAGCCTCTGCAGGGAAGAATTTTAAGTACTTAAAGCCATGGCTTGCTAACTGCATTACTTCGCTTGCAGTTGCTGCACCCGGTAAAAAAGGGATGTCTGAATCTTTAGCTAATGCTAATAATTCATCACTTACACCTGGGCTTACCATAAAATCAGCGCCTGCTTCTACTGAAGCATCAAAGCTAGCTTTATCAACCACTGTACCTGTACCAACGTAAGCTTCTGGAACTTCTGCTTTCATTAGTTTTACAGCTTCCACTGCAACAGGCGTGCGTAGCGTAATTTCAAGGGCTTTTAAGCCACCGTTGTATAACGCTCTAGCGAGTGGTGCTGCATCTTCTAGTTTTTCGATTACAACCACTGGCACCACAGGTGCCGACGCTAAGATTTTTTCAATACTCATTACTTGTTCCTCATTACCCAGTGTGTGGCAATTATTATTCAAGTCCAAAAGCACTCGCACCTAAATCGGCGCTGCTTACAATATTTCTAAATCCAGTAAATAACTCTCGGCCGGTACCAAAGGTTAAGCTTGGTTGGCTAAGTTGTAGTTCACGCTTAGCAAGCTCTTCGTCGCTAACATGTACTTTTAATATTCCGTTTGGCGCATCCAGTGTTACTAAATCGCCCTCAAGAATTTTTGCAATAATGCCACCTTCAACAGCTTCTGGCGCTAAGTGAATAGCAGCAGGTACTTTACCTGATGCGCCCGACATACGGCCATCAGTCACAATAGCTACTTTAAAGCCTTCGTCTTGAAGTGTTGCCATTACAGGCGTTAATTTATGCAGCTCTGGCATACCTTTCGCTTTAGGGCCTTGCTCTTTAAGCACGGCAATAAAGTCTTGGTTTAACTCGCCACGGCTGTATGCCTCTTGCAGTTCGCCTTGTGAGCTAAATACTTTAGCTGGAGCTGTTACTACTTGGTGCTCAGTGGCTACAGCAGACACTTTAATGACTGCTTTACCTAGGTTACCCGTAAGTAGTTGTAGGCCGCCTTGCTTACTAAATGGATTGCTAATTGGACGCAGTACTTCTTCATCGAGTGAGTTTTCTGGGCAATCTACCCATTTCACTTTTGAAGGGCCTGTTGAGTTGCTCATAATTAAGCTGTCGTCTTTATCTAAACGCGGCTCCATCATGTAAGGCGCTAAGCCTTCACCAAGCATAGTTTTAACATCAGTATGCAAGTAACCTGCGCCGGCTAATTCACGCATTAAGAAACCCATACCGCCTGCGGCTTGGAAATGGTTTACATCGGCTGAGCCGTTAGGGTAAATACGCGTAAGTAGTGGTACAACTTCTGATAAGTCAGACATGTCTTTCCACGTTACTTGAATACCCGCCGCTTTTGCGATAGCAACAATATGAATAGCGTGGTTAGTTGAGCCACCTGTAGATAGCAAGCCAACTAAACCATTAATAATGGTTTTTTCGCTGATTACATCTGCTAAACACGGGCTTTCTTTATCATCTGTAAGCTGCTTAAGCATGGTTTCTACAGCATTACCTGTTAAACCATCGCGAAGCTCAGTGTAAGGGTTAATAAACGAGCTACCTGGAAGGTGTAAGCCCATTATTTCCATTAACATTTGGTTTGAGTTAGCAGTACCGTAAAACGTACAAGTACCTGCGCTGTGGTACGAGGCGCTTTCAGCTTCAAGCAAGTCTTCACGGCTTACTAAACCTTGTGCAAATTTTTGGCGAATACGTGCTTTTTCTTTGTTAGGAATACCAGATTGCATTGGCCCAGCAGGTAAAAAGAATACCGGTAAGTGACCAAAAGATAAGGCACCAATTAATAAACCTGGGACAATTTTGTCACATACGCCTAAACAAAAAACGCCGTCAAATACGTCATGCGATAGTGATACCGCAGTAGACATAGCAATTACGTCGCGAGAAAAAAGCGATAATTCCATGCCGTCACGCCCTTGCGTAACGCCATCACACATTGCTGGTACACCGCCTGCAACTTGGGCAGTTGCGTCGTACTTAGTAGCAAGGTCTTTAATTAAATCTGGGAAATCTTTGTATGGCACATGGGCCGAAAGCATATCGTTATATGAGTTGATAATAGCAAGATTTGGCTGCTCATCAGCCTTTAAGCGCGCTTTGTCGTCGCTGCTACACGCAGCCATAACGTGAGCGATGTTTCCGCAGCCTAGTCCGGCACGGACTCTTGTTTGTTTTTTTGCGTGCGAAATACGATCTAAATAATCTTGACGGGTTTGTTTACTGCGTTCAATAACGCGTTGGGTGACTTCTTCAATGCGAGGGTGCAACATAATTTAGCTCATCTCTATTAGTTAGAGGAAAAAGGCTCAGTAGCAATTACAGACTCCACGTAAATAACTGCACTGAGCATCTTTGATTTACCCGTTCAAAGGTACGCTACCAGGGAGCCTCTCACAACAACCCTGACACCGGTGTCACTGTATTAACGCATAGCATTGACACCGGTGTCAACCCTGAGTAACAAAAATAGTGTAAAATTTTAACGTGACCAATTAATGACCATGCTAATTTTAGTTTATTTGCTAAAATCCGCACAAAAAAAACCCGAATAAGCGTCACTCAAATTCGGGTTACTGTGAAAAACAAAAAAGGGGGTTATTTTATTGCAGCAGTAGACTCGCGGGTAATTAAGCGTGATTCTAGCGTTACCTGATACGGCGGCTCTTGTGGCTGCGAAATATGCGATATAAGCTGCGTAACAGCTTGTTTAGTCATTTCTTCTACAGGTTGTGCAATAGTCGTTAAGCCCGGCCATATATGGCGAGCAATTGGTGCATTATCAAACCCTGCAATAGAGATATCATCGGGTACGCGTAATTGGCGCTGTGTGGCAAGTTTTAATACCGCCGCCGCCATGTAATCGTTTGATGCAAATACCGCGGTAGGACGTGGCGATAAATCTAAAATGCTGCGCGCACTGTCTACACCTGAGTGATAACTAAAGTTACCCTCTTCTACTAACCGCTCGTCAAATTCTATACCGTGGCTTGCTAAAGCTCGTCTGTAACCTTTAAAGCGCTGCTGAGTTGCACTGTGATCAGGGTGCCCTTTAATAAAAGCAATCGACTTATGACCAAGCGAAATTAAGTGCTCGGTTATTTCATAGGCGCCCTGCTCGTCGTTGCTGCGCACTGAAATTGAATCATCTTCTAGCAGTGCCGATGCAACCCGTGCATAGGGTATTTTTTTAGCTTTTAAAAAATTAGCGAGTTTTTCAAAATCACCAAATGGCGGGGTAAGTACTACGCCATCTAAACGCGAGGTTTGTAATAACTGCTCTATATCGTTAATTAAATCATCGCCACGTAATTCACACGGGTGTATTAGTAAGTTGTAGTTATTTTCTTTACAGGCAGCAAGCGCACCCGTTTGTACGCGTGTTATATAACTTTTACTGGGGTTGTCATATAAGCAGCCAATAATAAAGCTGCGATTTTGCGCAAGTCCGCGTGCTATTGGGTTAGGCGTGTAATCAAGCTCTTTAAATACTTTAAGTACTTTTTCGCGCGTAGCTGCACTCACGTTAGGCTCATTATTTAAAACCCGCGACACGGTTTTTTTAGAAACGCCTGCATGGCTTGCTACGCTATTTATGGTTACTTTTTTCATTTGTTCATTATCCAAATACAACCATTAAGCAAATTTACTTGCTGTTATATAAACACGCACCCGCCCCAATTAGCGGTATGTTATCTTGTGTTACTAAAGTAACTGGAATTTGCCCTGCATATTGCGACATAACACCTTTTTGTGAAAAACGCTCTACAAAGCGGCTTTCAAGTAATCGTGTTTGCATGCGCGGTAAAATACCGCCGCCTATAAATAGGCCACCTAATGCGCCGTATACTACCGCTAAATCGCCTGCCACACTGCCAATCCAGTCACAAAACTGATTAAGCGTTGCATCGCACACTTCACACTCGCCACTGTTCGCAAGGCTACTAATTTGTGCTGCATCTAAATTTTTAGCTGTAACCCCTTTCACGGCTGCCATTGCTTTGTATAAATGAGCAATACCTGGGCCTGAAAAAACAGTTTCTATAGATACATGAGGGTGTTCTTTACGAAGCTCGTTAATTAATAAAGCGTCTAGCTCGTTTACAGGAGCAAGCGACATATGCCCGCCCTCAGAGCTTAATACTGCAGTTGACTGCGCTGTACGCACTAAACACGCAGCACCAAAGCCAGTACCTGGGCCCATAACACCAATGTTTGCATTTGCATCGGCTTGACCAGGCTTAATAGTAATATTTTGCGTTGAGTCTAAATACGGCGCTGCATAAGCAAATGCAGCAAAGTCATTAATTACTTCTAATTGTGTTAAATTAAAATGTGCTTTAAATTCACTAACACTAAAGTGCCAACCTAAATTGGTTAAATGCACTTGGCCTGCTTTTATAGGGCCTGCAACAGCTAAACATGCCTGAGTTGGCGTAACATGAGGAATCGTTGTTAGGTATTGTTCAAGTGCGCTTTCCAAAGAGCCAAAATTAGCACTGGGAAATATGTTAATATGCTCAATAACAAATTGGTTAGTTTGCTCATTAAAGTCGGTAATTAATGCAAAGCGCGCATTGGTGCCACCAATATCGGCAACTAAGATAGGGTTAAACTTGGCAGAAGAATTTTGGCTCATGGTATTATCTCTTTTGTGTAAGCGGCTTATGCTTATTATTTTACAACGGCTATGCGTTGTTATTTATACACTTTGAGCTATCACCTCAAAGTAGCTATCACAGTAAAAAAGGCTGCTATATAAAATAGCAGCTAATACGTTTTGACAACAAAATGATAAAACATTGGCATTATGACACCGGTGTCAGGATTAGATCAATAATAAATCGCAAAAAGCTTGAAATAATTCACTAATAGTCGAAAATGACACAATTATTTAGCATTTAATTAAGTTGTAACAATGAAAGGTAAAGCCACCTCATTTGACATTGCCCATTATGCAGGGGTTTCACAATCAACTGTATCTCGCGCTTTACGTAACAGCCCCCTTGTTAATGAAGAAACACGCAAACGCGTCCACGACATAGCAAAACAACTTAACTATAAAGTTGATAAAAATGCCAGCAACTTGCGTACTCAGCAAAGTAGTACCCTTGCGCTATTGTTGTTTGAAGACCCAACATCAGATGAATCACAAATCAATCCATTCTTTTTATCAATGCTGGGCAGTATTACCCGTGCGTGTGCAAAAGAAGGTTACGACTTATTAGTGTCGTTTCAATCAGCTAGTGCCGATTGGCAAGCCGACTACGAAGACAGCCACAGAGCCGATGGTATTATTTTGCTCGGCTATGGTGATTACATAGACTTTCAACCAAAATTTAAAACCTTGCTTGACCAAAACACTAAGTTTGTATGCTGGGGCGCCACAGTAGATAACCGCCCAGATCTTACTGTATGCTGCGACAACTACGGCGGGGGCAAACTAGCCGCTGGCCATTTAATTGCCCATAACCGCACCGATTGCGCGTTTATCGGTGATGCATCTGATCACAGCCCAGAATTTTTTGCCCGCTTTCAGGGGTTTAAAGATGAGCTACTTACTAATGGTATAACCATTAATGAGCGAAAAATGGCCAATGCTATTTCAACTGAAGAGTCTGGTTATCATGCTACACGCTCACTTATTGCTAATAACATAAAATTTAACGCCTTATTTGCCGCCAGTGATTTAATTGCCATTGGTGCAATTCGCGCTTTAAAAGAAGCCAATATTAATGTTCCTAACGAAGTGGCCGTGGTCGGTTTTGATAACATAGCCATTGCAAGCTACATAAACCCACCGCTTACAACCATAGCGCAAGACACCACCGTTGCAGGGCAAATGTTAGTAGAAAACCTACTTAAATTAATACGTGAAGAAGAGGTGCAAAGCACCCTTTTACCGCCGGTATTAATTGCCAGAGGGTCTAGTTAAGAATTTATAACTCAACGTCATTGTGCTTACTAAGCATTAACACCCCATTTAGATACAAAAAAGCCACGGCTGTTAACCGTGGCTTTAATTTTACATTTTGAACTAGCCTTATTTTAAAGCTTTCTCAACAACTGGGTAATGATCCCAAACTTGTTTGTCGCTCAGTGAACGGACTAATTTAATATACTCGGCATGAGTCCATGCCAATGGTGTTGCTGAATTAGTCCCCTCGCCTAGCTCATAACCTGCTTTGTTAAACCCTACACCATCCCATACTTGCTCTGGTAACATAAGGCCGTTATTAGCAAATTGCTCTAAGCCTTTTACATAGCTGTTTTTAATTTGCGCTTGTTTAGCATCATCCAGAGCGCTGTTTGCATTAGCTGCTGCGATTTCGTAATGTCCGCGCTCACCGGTGAAAAATGGCCATACACGCCCACGTTGGCCTGGTGTATTGCTGCCACCCTCAGCATAGTTTGTGCCTTTAACTTCATCTTCACCGTAGCCATCATTGCCATAGCGGCGGTAGCCTGCAAAAGTGCCGCTGCCATCATCAAAACTAAAGCTGTATTTAACTTGTAGGTTATCTTCAAGCGTTTCGTCGTCATACTCAGGTAGTGTTTTAACGATGCTTTCATGATTTGCACCGCGAACGCCATAGCGTACTAGCTCTAAAAACCCGCCATCTAAAATTTGCTTTTTATTAAACCCTTCGCGGCCATTATTAGCGTTAATTTTAGTGTTTGAGTTTGCATCGGTATCTTGGCCTATACGAATAAAGTATTCGCCATCGCTATTTTCGCCTTTTAAGTTACCTTCGGTAGTAAACATTTGCGATTCAATATCGTTGCTGTATTTTTTAGCCGTAGCAAGATAGCGCTGCGCGTTTTTATCATCGCCACTAAGCGTTGCGATATCACTTGCGGTAATAAGGCCTGCCACTATTGCCGCAGTTGTAGATGGCGAATAACCGCTTTGCTCTTCCCAGCGCTCTTGTTGTGTTGCCGGTGGTGTAATTTGTGTGTCGTTCCACAAAATTTTAGCAAGTCCCCCCTCGACTAAAAAATCTGCCGCTGGTTTTAACATTTTGCCGTACCAGTTTTTTAGCTCTTCATCGCTAAGTACGTTGGCTTTATGTAACTTCCATGCCAGCATGATAGGCATAGCAGTTTGATCAAGCTGTACGCCTACCCATTCTAATTCACCATCGACGTGTGTTTTTTGTAAAAACCAGCCGGTATCGCCTTTATTACCTGGTGTTTTGCTGCTTACTTGCACTTTTTCAAGGTATTCGAACGCTGTTTTTGCTGTGGCAGTATCGCCAAGCGCCATAAATGCCATAGCTACTTGATAAAAATCGCGCACCCATACCGCTTTATAACCCGTAGAACCTTCTTTGGCTGAAACCGTTTCGCCCCATGGGTTAGATAAAGAAGCAATTAATGCTCCTGCGTGTGTTTTATCTTCTTGTGCTTTTAATACCATGGCGCTGGTGTATAAAAGCTTACCGTTATCGGCTGTTTGTTTAACCATGGTATTAAGCGGTTTTAGGCTTTGTAGGTAATCTTCCCAGCCTAGCGCTTCACCTTTGCCGTTGTAGTGATCAAGTACCGCTTGGTACCCTTTAGCTAAGCTTTTTTCGCCTTGCTGAATACTTTGCTGCTGCGTTTTACCAAAGCTCAGGGCTAAATCAAAAGTGGTATTTGCACTTATCTCGCCAAGCTCTGCAAGCATGCTTACATTACCAGCAGTTTCGCCGGTATTTGTGTATTGGTTATTTATAGATTGCGTAGTTTTAAGTGCATTAATGCCGTCACTTTTTCCTGTAAACCCGACCGTTTTTGTTTTAAATGGTGATGCGGATTGAAGTGATAGATAGTTATCGTTTTCCCATGCTACTAGGCCTTGCTCTGTTGTTTTAGCAAAGTCACCTAAGCCGTTATTATTAATGTACGGATTAACAGACACATACGCTTTTAACCCTTCAAGCTCAGTATTAAATACGCTGCGTACAAACAGGGTTTGCCCATCTGGGTCAGTAAATATGTGTTTTTCTAGGCTAAAGCGGCCTTGTTTATCAGTGCTTGTTACTTTATAAGCCAGCGATAACGGGCGACCTTGTGCATCTTTATGTAAGTAATCAATGGTGACATTTAAATCATCCGCTTCACTAACGGTAAAATCTTTACCTGTTACTATAAATTGCATGTCTTTTATTTGTGCTTGGTGAATAAGCCCAAACATGGTTTCGGTGATCATCCCTTTAGCAATTGAAAACCATACTTTAGACACATCCCCCGTTGCAGCTGCATCAGTGTATTGGCCGTTTTGGTATTGCTCGTATGATGTACCAATTCCTGTTTTACCTGCATAGGCCCAAAAAGGCTCTGCACCTGGGGCGCCTGGTGCCGATGTAACCTGTGCTGTGGTACTTTCGTTAGTCGTGCTTGTGTTTTGAGCGCCGCAAGCCGTTAAACCTAACGTTAAAAGAGAGGCGGTTATAAGGTTATATTTTTTCATTGTGTGTCCTTAATGAGAATTTTTAACGCGCATTACTGCAACAGCAGCAACAACAAACGAAGCTGCACCAATTAATAATGCATAAATAGGCTGATTAGAAAATACGTGGTGTAAAATAAGCCCTAAAACACTGGCGGCAAGTAACTGAGGTATAACTATAAAAAAGTTAAAAATCCCCATATAAACGCCCATTTTGTTACTCGGTACTGCGTTACTTAACATGGCATACGGGAGTGATAAAATAGACGCCCACGCAAACCCTACGCCTATCATAGGTATAAGTAGCATTTTAGGGTCTTGAATAAACATGAAGCTTGCAAGACTTAACGCGCCCAGCAATAAATTAAAGCAATGCGCGCCTTTTAATCCCATTTTTTTAACTAAAAACGGAATACACATAGCGGCAATTGCGGCAAATCCATTGTAGGCGGCAAATAAAATACCCACCCAATCTGCACCATCGTTAAATGCTTTAGAAGTTGCATCGCTACTACCATAATGAAAACTTGTTACTGCAGCGGTGGTATAAATCCACATAGCAAATAAAGTAAACCAGCTAAAAAACTGCACCCAGGCAAGCTGCTTCATGGCCTCTGGCATAGTAAATACATCTTGTACTACTTGGTAAAAACCACCTTGGGTTTTATTCGCACTTTTAAGCGCCGCTGCAATCCACTGCACAATACCAAAGGCTAATAAACCACCAGCAAGTAGGTATAATTCTTTTTCAAGGGATAAGCCCATGACTAATGCAAGAGTTGCTAAACCCAGTACCACAAAAATAATGGCACCTTTATTAAAGTTAATATCAACCACTTTGCTTGTTGTAGGTTGAGCACATTGCTTTTCAAAAGCCGCTAATTGCTCAGGGCTGTATTCTTTAGTACGTGCAACGGTCCAAAGCACGGCAACAAGTAACACCACCCCGCCCCAATAAAATGAGTATTTAACAGATTCAGGAATTTGCCCTGGGGCTGCGGTATTACTTACATCAAACCAGTTGGTCATCATCCATGGTAGCGCCGAGGCTAACACCGCCCCAATACCAATAAAAAAGCTTTGTAAACCGTAACCTGTCGCGCGTTGTTTTTCTGGCAAGTTATCACCAACAAGTGCTCTAAACGGTTCCATGGTTACGTTGATTGACGCATCCATGATCCATAACATACCCGCGGCAATCCAAAGCGTTGGTGAATGCGGCATAATAAATAGTGAAAGCGTTGTTAACACTGCGCCTATAAAAAAGAACGGACGACGGCGGCCAAAGCGACCCCAGGTTTTATCGCTCCAATAACCTATAATAGGCTGAACAATTAAGCCTGTAAGTGGGGCTGCAACCCATAAAATGGGAATATCATCAACTTGTGCGCCTAATGTTTGAAATATTCGGCTCACATTGCCGTTTTGCAGGGCAAAACCAAATTGTATGCCTAAAAAGCCAAAGCACATGTTCCATATTTGCCAAAAACTTAAATTTGGCTTATCGGTATTATTATTTTGATTATTCATTATTAGCCTTATTTGTTAATACTGCGCTGCTAAATGCATCAAGTGTGAGGTTAAATGTAGCGCCTTGCGGGTGAGCTTTAAGCTCGGTGGTGTGATTTTCAAGTAAATCATTTAATAGCGTATTCTCACTCATTGCACCTAATTGTGCCTTTGATAAATTAACCGTAACTGTTTGTGGCTGCTCGCTAAAGTTACTTAACACATATACACTTTGCTGGCCTAAAGAGCGGGTAAAACCAACAACACGTTCACTTCCTACAAGGTTAAGTGCCGACATTTCTCCGCCTACTACAGCAGGTAAACTATTAAGTGACATAACCCCTTTGTAGTAATCACGAAGTGCTACTTGCTCTGCGGTTAAGTTAGCGCCATCAAATTTTC
>Ga0208060_1000323_pt1 | contig 14759 bp, 13 predicted proteins | sample DeeseametaMP0901_FD_184200 | JGI IMG/M metagenome (GOLD analysis project Ga0208060, IMG submission 184200) | Marine microbial communities from the Deep Indian Ocean - MP0901 (SPAdes) | ecosystem: Environmental > Aquatic > Marine > Oceanic | place: East of Durban, South Africa, South Indian Ocean... | reverse complement strand
AGTGAAGTAAAATAATTAACGGGAGATATTAGAATGATTAATGTTGCAATTAATGGCTATGGACGTATCGGTCGTAACGTATTACGTGCTCTTTATGAGTCAGCTCAAAACAAGGAAATCAAAATTGTTGCTATCAACGATTTAGCACCAGCAAATGTTAACGCGCATTTAACTCAATTTGACTCTGTACACGGTCAATTTTCTCAAAAAGTAACACTTGCTGAAAACACCATGCTAATTGGTAATGATGAAATTACCCTTACGCAAGAGCGTGATCCTGCAAACCTTCCTTGGAAAGCATTAAACGTCGATATCGTTTTAGAATGTACAGGTTTATTCACTTCACGTGACGCAGCGGCTAAACACATTGAAGCGGGTGCTAAAAAAGTTATTGTTTCTGCACCTGGTACTGACATGGATGCAACAGTTGTTCACGGTGTTAACAGCGAAGTATTAAACGCTGACAGCAACATCATTTCAAATGCATCTTGTACAACAAACTGTTTAGCACCGATTGCAAAAGCAATCAACGACACAGTCGGTATCGAGCAAGGTAGCATGACAACAATTCATGCTTACACAAACGATCAAAACTTATCTGACGTTTATCACCCAGACTTATACCGTGCACGTAGCGCAACTCAGTCAATGATCCCAACGAAAACAGGTGCAGCTAAAGCAGTTGGTTTAGTACTTCCTGAACTTGCGGGTAAACTTGACGGCATGGCAGTACGTGTACCAACAATCAACGTTTCTTTAGTAGACTTAACGTTTGTTGCTAAGCGCGAAACAACTGCAGCAGAAATCAACGAAGTAGTTAAAGCAGCATCAGAAGGTGCAATGCAAGGTATTCTTGAATACAACGAACTACCACTTGTTTCTATCGACTTTAACCACAACCCAGCGTCTTCAATCTTCGATTCTACCCAAACTAAAGTAGATGGTAAGCTTGTTAAAGTGATGGCTTGGTACGATAACGAGTGGGGTTTCTCAAACCGCATGTTAGACCAAGTTAAAGCGCTAGGTCAGTTCTTATAATAGAACAGTAAAAGTTTAAGCTTTATCCAACAAAGCCACGTTTATCGTGGCTTTTTTGGTTTTAAAAAATACGCCTTAAATGTCAGCTTCATTTTTATGCGTTATTTTTCTGATTTTTGAGTAACTTTTTATATAGGAAAAAAACTATAACTGAAAGAAATATAAATGAAGGAAGTACATAAATAAAAAGCAAAGGAGCATTTTCTACTCTTTGTTCTTCATTCATAAATGGAATAGAGAGTTTCTTATAAGCTTCTAAAAACAACATGAAATTCGCGAATGCGCTAACTAAAATAAGACTTATATTCAAAATATATGACTTAGCCTTTGACATAGTTATTTAATCTCCCAAAACCAAATATCTTTGCTGTTGTTAAGATCTGATACTACACCAAAGAATTCATATATTGATCTTGTCAGCATACCACCACTAGTAATTTGATCTTCATTCCAAAGATCGATGTGGTCTCCACTACGGTTAGTAACAGACTCACTGCCTCGTTGCCAATAATCTTTAAAAAATATAATTCCAGTTTTACCATCTAGGTCATCTTGGAAAGTTTTTGGATTAATTTTTTGTAGATCACCTAACCAACTAAAGTTTGAAGTTTTAAGCCAACTGGCCATTTCTTCTGCTAAAAGAATATGTTTCATGCCCGCGTGTCCCCAGCATTTCTTAACTTTAGCTCCTGCAGTTGATACGCCAGATTTAATTAATGCGTCACTTAAGTTAATAGCGCAATAGTTTCCAAATGGGGAAGAGCTATTAGTTTGCTTATTTTGACATCTTGCTCTGATCAGTTCTTTTTCAGGAAAGTTTTCCCATAAATCATTAAATTGTAACATTTTATATCCTTATAATAGAGATGGTCTTGATTGTAAATATCTTCAAAGGTTTGAACAAAATCGACTAAAGTTCATTTTTTGTAATTAATTACTATCGAGTATGGTACTTCAATAATTGCTGCTAAAACTCTAAGTTAATCAGCCGAATTGTTTGGTAAATCGCAAGATAGGTTATCTTTTAAGAAAGTAGACATTTTTATTCCTTTAAAAATAATTTACTTGTGCAGGTTAGTTTGTTCCTCATTTTAAGTCAATGAGGATTCGTTTGTATTTTAGTTGGCTACTTACATTTGATTCTATCGATACTTGCTAGCAAACACTCACGCTGTTTTATAATGTCTTACTTTACAATATTTGTTCCTAAATTCTTCTGTGTTATGCTGCGAAAAATTGATAAATGGATTTTTATATCATGACACGTCTTTATCATCAGCTATTTAGAGCTGAGCAGTTTCAAGTGGGTGAAGGCAATATTAGCGGTTATATTGCTTGTTTCTTAGCGGTGTTATCCTGTTTAGGGGTATTAGCTTTTCATTTTCCAGAGTACTTAACGACCCCAGAGCTCAGGCAAAACTACAGTGTTGAGTTTTTACGTCAGCTAATGTTTGTGGCATTAATTATTTCGGGCAGTTTAGGGCTTTTGAATTTTGTTCGTAATACTAATAAACGGCTCGGTGCAACGGCTTGGGTATTTATAGTTGTGGCAATTGCATTTGGCGGTCCGAATGTTGAAGTGGGCGACTTTAAAGATAACACGCCGTACTTGGGGCTGGATTGGTTCATTCTTGACTTACTTGGCTCCACACTGATTTTTATTCTAATTGAGAAGCTACTGCCGCACCGTAAAGAACAAAAAATTCTCCGCTCTGAGTGGCAGGGTGATTTAAATCATTTCTTTGTTAATCACTTAATTATTGGTTTTGTGTTGCTGGCAACCAATCAGTTCGTGCATCATGCTTTTGGCTGGGCTGTGTCTGATACAGTGCAAGGCTTTATTATTCAACTGCCATTTTTACTCCAATTATTTTTAATCATTTTAGTTGCTGATTTAATGCAGTACTTTGTGCATAGGGCTTATCACGAAGTGCCCCTGCTTTGGCGTTTTCATGCCGTGCATCACAGTGCAAAAGAGATGGATTGGCTTGCTGGCTCTCGTCAACATATTTTAGAAATACTCGTGACGCGCAGCTTAGTGCTTACGCCAATTTTTGTGCTCGGCTTTCCATCGGATGTCATTAGCTTATATGTCATTATTGTTGGCTTTCAGGCTGTGTTTAACCACGCTAATGTTCGGGTAAAATTTGGATGGTTAAAGTATTTGCTGGTTACCCCTCAGTTTCATCATTGGCATCATTCATCTGATAAAGCGGCCATTGACCGTAACTATGCTGCGCATTTTTCATTTTTAGATTATCTATTTGGCACGGCAGTCAAAGGTCAAGCAGAGTGGCCCGATAAATATGGAGTGGTTGGGGATTACATGCCAGAAGGTATGTTAAAGCAGCAGGTGTTCCCGTTTAAAAAGCAAAAATAAAGCCTCACAGAGGCTTTATTTATAATTACACTACACTCATAATCGCGAAACTAGCTCAGAAAGGCGAGGGCGTTTGTCTGAGTTTAGTACCAAGCACTCTTGAGCGATGTCAGAAAGCATCTTAGTAATGTCGTTTTGTTCACTCACTACGGTCAGTAGATCATCAATGAAATAACCAAGGGCGCGTACTTCAATGCTTTCTAATCGCTGCTGTTGATCAGGCGTCAGCATGGATAAGTCGGTTGCTGCACCAAAGTCACCAAATAATAACTCGCCCTGTGAATTGATCATGCTGTTATGGGCATAAATGTCACCATGGCTTACTTGCTTTTGATGCAAATGAGCGAGGGTACTTGCCATTTGCTTAACGATTTTTAGCACCATTTCTGGCGCGTAGTGGCAGTTGTCTTCGAAGGTATCACGGGTACAGCTTGCAAGGGAGGGTGGCAAACCAAGATTCGTGAACTCTTTACTGATAAGCTCCATCACTAAACCAAGTTGTGACTCTTCATCGACATAGCCCAATGCTTTAATGAGATTTGGATGCTCACTGGCTTTTAAACAACAATTTAGCTCATCGAGTGGATAGCCATCACTGGTGATTTCGCCTTTAAATAACTTAAGGGCAACAGGACGTTGATGCCAATTGGCCAAATGAATAACCCCAGACGCACCTTGGCCAATCTGCTTTTTAACTTGGATTTCATCCAGTGTGATTTTGCTAAACTGCTCACAGTGTAAGCTAGTTGAGCGATTTAAATCGTTACCAGAGAAGGCAAGCCAAGCAAGTTTCGGTAAAGCTAAAAGCCAATCTTCAACTTTTGTAAGCTTATTGGCACTTAATCGTATTAGCTCAAGCTCGTTACAATTAGCCATTGAAGCTGGTAAATGAGTTAACTGATTACCTGCCAGTGCGAGCTTTTTAAGCTTGCTGTACTCACCAAATGAATCAGGTAAAGCGGGGATTTGATTATCCGTTAAGATCAGCCATTCAATCTGCGTTGGCAAACAGTGCGCTTTAAATTCAGTAATTTGATTACCTTTAAATGCCACCATGATTAAGTTAGGGCATTCTCTTAGCACGTCTGGAATATGTTTAAACTGATTAAATGATAAAAACAGCCGTTTGAGATTTTTTAATTTGTAAAAATCGTCAGGTAAATCACTTAGCTGGTTATTAGATAAATCGAGGATTTCTAACGTATCGGCTAGAGTATAAATTTCTTTTGGGAACTCGGTTAGTTTTGCAACAAGCTGAAGCCGTGTACAACCTTGTAGAGAACCGGCTTTTAACTCTTCGAGGGTATTCAATGTTGATTCCTTTGGGCTAAAAGGTAAAAGGCCAACTTGGTTGGCCTTTTTAATTAAAACTGTGCGTTATGGTAAACGTTTTGTACGTCGTCACAGTCTTCTAGCATGGCTAAAAAGCGTTCCATGACTTCAACGTCTTCACCTGCAATGGGTGCTTCTACTTGCGGCACAAAAGCAATTAGATCTTCGTGGAAATCAGTAATTCCCATTTCTTCAAGTGCTGTTCGGGTGTTGTTGTATTCAGTGTGTGGCGCGAATACCGTCACTTTACCGTCTTCAACTTCTACATCCGTTACATCTACATCAGCCATCATTAGCGCTTCTAAAACAGCTTCGTCATCATCACCATCAAAGACAAAAATAGCAAGGTGATCAAATAAGTGTGATACTGAGTTTTGCGCGCCAATTTTTGCATTTGCTTTAGTAAAACAAACACGTACGTCAGCGAATGTACGTTTGTTGTTGTCGGTTAAACAGTCAACAATGATCATACAGTTACCCGGGCCGTAACCTTCATAGCGAGTTGCTACATAATCTTCGCCGCCACCGCCTTTGGCTTTATCGATTGCACGCTCAATCACGTGCGTAGGTACTTGGTCTTTCTTAGCACGCTCAATTAAGCGACGAAGCGCTAAGTTGCCATCGGGATCAACACCACCATTCTTAGCGCAGATATAAATTTCTTTTCCGTACTTTGAATAAACTTTGGTTTTTGCACCCGCAGTTTTTGCCATTGAGTCTTTTTTGTTTTGATAAGCTCTGCCCATCTGCGTGTTGCCTTTTTGTTATAGATAAAAATAAAGCGGTTATTCTAATCATTTAACCTACTAGTTAACAGTGTTTATTCTTCGCTTTGCTGTAACTGCCACATTCGTGCGTATTCACCATTCGCTGCAAGCAGTTGATGGTGCTGACCTTGCTCAACAATCTGTCCTTGTTTCATAACAATAATTCTGTCTGCGTCAGTAATTGTTGATAAACGATGTGCAATAACCAAGCTGGTATGTCTTTGTGCGACTTCACGCATCGCGCTGAGAATGGCTTGTTCTGAATGCGAATCTAGCGCCGATGTTGCCTCATCAAATAATAAAATGGGTGAACCTTTTAAAATGGCTCTAGCAATTGCAATGCGCTGCTTTTCACCGCCCGACACTTTTAAACCGCGCTCACCAACAAGGGTTTTATCACCTTTATCTAGGCTGGCAATAAATCCATCTAAATGGGCAAGGCTTATGGCTTTATCAATTTCATCTTCGCTTGCTGTTGGGTTTCCGTAGGCGATATTTTCGCGAATGCTGGTATTAAATAGCACGGTATCTTGCGGTACGATGGCAATAGCTTGGCGCAAACTTTCAAGTGTCACTGTGTTGATTGCTTGCTCATCGATATAAATTTTACCTGCATCAACATCATAAAAGCGGTAGAGCAGACGGCTTAAGGTGCTTTTACCTGCGCCACTGGCACCCACAATCGCCACTTTGCTGCCAGAAGTAACCTCAAAGCTTAAGTTATTTAGAATTGGCCGTTGTTTGTCGTAACTAAACGACACATTTTCAAATCGAATAGCAGCTTTGGTTGCATTTAATGGTTGTGCATCTTTGTCATCGCTAATGGCGGCTTTTCGATTTAACAGCCCGAGCATGTTTTCAAGGTCGGTCAGTGCACGGCGTATTTCACGATAAACAAAACCTAAAAAGTTAAGTGGTAAAAATAACTGGATCATATAAGCATTGATCATCACAAGCTCACCTATTGTCAGCTCTTTATTGACCACTGAGCTGGCACCGAGCCACATTAGCGCTGTTATAGCCGTGGCTATAATAAGTGCTTGTCCTGAATTAAGGGCTAGTAACGATAAACGATTTTTAAGCCTTGCTTGCTCCCATTTAGCTAAAAAGCCGTCGTAGGTGCTCGCTTCATAGTGTTCATTGTTGAAGTACTTAACGGTTTCGTAATTTAGTAAGCTGTCGATTGCACGGGTGTTTGAGTTGTTATCGGCAGCATTTGCTTCACGAATAAATCGGTTACGCCACTGAGTTACAATCACAGTAAAAGCAATGTAACTAGCAACCGCAATTAATGTGACCAGTGCAAACCAAGGTGAAAATAAGGTTGCAAAAATAATGGCTACTGTGATTATTTCAAATAGCGTTGGCACAATATTAAACATTAAAAAGCGCATTAAAAAGCTGAGGCCACTTGTGCCACGCTCTATATCGCGACTGATACCGCCTGTTTGCCTGTCAAGATGAAAGGCAAGCTCTAAACTGTGCAAGTGCTTAAATACTTTTAGGCCAATATGGCGCATAGCGTGCTCTGTAACACGGCCAAATAATGCATCGCGTACTTCACCAAAAAATACACTGGCAAAGCGCAGTAAACCATAGGCGATCAGCAAGGCAATAGGAACACTTAATAGCGGGTTGATACTCGCATCAACCGCGTCAATTATTTCTTTTAGTGCCCAAGGCATCAGCAATGTGGCGCCTTTTGCAGCAATAAGCGCTAAGACGGCTAAAATAACGCGGCCTTTAAAGGTCATTAAATAGGGCCAAAGTGTTTTGATGCTTTGTGAAAGGTTCATTGCATCAGGCGATCTCGTTACCTGTTCTTTGCGGCTCATTCCACGCATTGGGCTCTCTTGAATCAATTTGATAAAAATAGGCAAAAGCTTTCGTGTTTTAGGCAAGTGTACTTTGCTAAATTACCTCTATACTGAGTGCAGTATACACCAGCGCATTAGCAAATTAGTTAAATGCATGAGTTAAACACGAAGAAAATTAAGGAGTAAGCATGAAAACTGTCGGTTATGCAGCACATGATTCTGAAAAACCATTAGAGCCGTATCATTTTGAACGCCGTGCACTTCGTGATGAAGATGTATCAATTGAAATTCTGTATTGTGGCGTGTGCCATTCTGACTTACACACGGCAGAAAACGACTGGGGCTGGACTCAGTACCCAGTGGTACCAGGCCATGAAATCGTTGGTCGCGTCCTTGAAGTAGGTAGCGGCGTTACTAAATACAAAGTGGGCGATAATGTTGCTGTGGGTTGTATGGTTGATAGCTGTTTAAGCTGTGACCAGTGTCATAACGGTGAAGAGCAGTTTTGTCGCGAAGGTATGGTAGGAACTTACTCAGGACAAGACCGTATTAGTGGTGAACTCACTCAAGGTGGTTATTCAAAACACATTGTGGTGCGTGAAGAGTTTGTACTAAGTGTGCCTGAAGGCTTAGACCTTGCTAAGTGTGCGCCAATTCTATGTGCGGGTATCACAACGTATTCGCCATTACGTACGTGGAATGTCGGCCCTGGTAGCCGTGTTGGTGTGATTGGTTTAGGTGGTTTAGGCCACATGGCAATTAAAATCGCAGCTGCAATGGGCGCAAATGTTACAGCTATTAGCCGCAGTGATAAGAAAAAACAGCAGGTTTTATCTTATGGCGCAAAAGATTTATTGGTATCGAGCGATGAAGATGCCATGCAAGCGCATGCTAATCAATTTGATGTGATCATCAATACCATTCCGGTAAAACACGACTTTACGCCGTATATTCCGCTTTTAGATATTGATGGTACGCAAGTATTGGTTGGTCAAGTAGGTGAGCTTGCTGAGTCTAACTCAGTGCCGTTATTAATGGGGCGTCGCCGTGTTGCTGGCTCATTAATTGGCGGTATAGCGCAAACCCAAGAGATCCTCGATTTCTGTGCGTTACATAATATTCTGCCAGAAGTTGAAATGATCAAAATGGACCAAATTAACGACGCATTCGATAAATTAAAGCAAGGTGATATGGCCTCACGCTTTGTTATCGACATGTCATCATTAGAAGTTTAACAAAGTTAAATGACTAAGCGGGCCTAATTAGGCCCGCTTTTTGTTTTAGTCACTTTTATTTAAGTAATACCTTGTGTTTTATTTTTTTACCCTCATTATATCCCTGTCATCCGCTTAATTTATTGGTCAGTTCTTGTTACGGTTTTTCTCAGTCATTATCTTGCTCTTTACAGTGTTCTTTAGTGCACAGAGCATGGCTATGCCTGACACTCAGTCACACTTTTCTGCAACTAAATTGTTCCAAGTCGAGCTGACTAAAACACCAGTTATTTCCCAAACTCATACAGCTGAGCATCCTAAACCGGATGAACCATCGGGGTTTGATACCCTTATGCCGCGTTTAACTGCCAGTAATTCATCATTATTTCTTTATCATAGTCAGGTTGATCCTGATTACGAACTATTAATTGAATTCTTTGCTGAAGATTGGGGGAAAGAGCACTTTTTAGCGCCGCCAGGTGCTGTACGTGTGATCCCATGGTTTGCATTAGCCACTCAATGTAAATCCCGCATTAGTGGCTGGAAAGACGCTAATCTCTTGTACAAAGCCAATACCACCTACCATAGCTAAACGGCTTCCTTCGTTACTTTTTATTTTTTGGAATTAAATTTTTACCGGCTGACAATGCCGGAAGGAAGTCATGTATGTCACATAAATCAAAGCCGGCTCTATGGCGTCGTCTAAAAATGAGTTATGTCGCTATGATAGCGGCGTGTATTTTATTAGCGGTTAGCGCACTACCTAACCTTTACCCTAACAAATCTTGGTTGCACATTAGCTTGCCAGATCAGACTGTGACGCTGCAAAGTGTGACAACGGCACTAAATCAACATGGTTTTGAAGTGACTGAAGCCAATGATAGCCAAGCACAACTGGCTATTTTATTAGCTGAACCGACTCAAAGTGCTAATGCGTTGAGCTTTATAAAAACGCAATACCCACAGCTAGAGGCTAAAATTGTTGAGCATGCGACAAGCCCACAATGGCTTCAGCAACTTGGGCTTTCACCGATTAAGTTGGGACTCGACTTAAATGGTGGGGTGTTATTTGTGCTTGATGTTGACCTAGATAAAGCAATGCAAGAGCACTTAAACAGTGTCTATCAACAAACTAAATTAACGCTTCGTAAAGACAAAATTCGTGGTATTCGGGCAAGTATTGTAAAAGAAGGGGTTGAGCTACAAATTTTACCAAGCGGCGAGGAGCAACTCGCAGGGCTTGTTTCAACGTTACAAGGTCAATTTAAAGGCCTGATGCAAACTAAATCAACAACGAATAACCTAACCACGGTATTACTGCATTTTAATGAGCAAAGCCAAAGCGAATTTAATAAACAAGTTATGGCGCAAAGCTTAACAACCCTGCGTGGTCGCATTGAAGAGCTTGGTATCACAGAAGCGGTAACGCAAAGACAAGGTAAGCAGCGTATTCGCATTGAGTTACCCGGTGTGCAAGACCCATCAGAAGCGAAACGTATTATTGGTGCAACTGCGACTCTCGATTTTTACCAAGTCGTCGAAGTAGGTGGTAAAGCGTTTAATGTGCAAGGTGGTGGCGTTGTTAATTTAAATCCTGTTGCGATTTTTTCAGGTGATCACATTAATAATGCCAGTGTTGGCAAAGATGAATGGGGCAAGCCTTTAGTGCAGCTTAGTTTAGATTCGCAAGGTGGCGATGCCATGTCTGCATTTTCTAAGCACAACATAGGTAAGCCTATGGCCACGGTGTATTCTGAATACTCGCGGGATGCAAATGGCGACGTTGTGAAAAAAAGCGAAGTGATCAATGTGGCAAACATTGCCCAGCATTTAAGTTCTCGTTTTAGCATTACTAATATGAAAAGCCCGCAAGCAGCCTATGATCTAGCGCTTTTACTACGCGCTGGGTCGCTCACAGCGCCAGTGACAATTGTTCAAGAACAAACCATAGGCCCAAGCTTAGGCAGTGAAAACATTGAACATGGTTTAGCAGCGTTAATGCTGGGTATCGGAATTACCCTTGCCTTTATGGCGCTTTGGTATCGTCGCTTAGGGCTGATTGCCAATATTGCTTTATTGCTTAATCTAACGGCTTTAGTTGGTTTAATGTCGTTATTACCGGGGGTTGTGCTGACCTTACCGGGTATTGCTGGGCTTGTACTGACGATAGGGATGGCAGTTGATACCAATGTGATTATCTTTGAGCGAATAAAAGAAGAGAAGCGTAAAGGCCGGCCTACTTATCAAGCGATAGAGCAAGGTTACAACCAAGCATTTTCGACCATTTTTGATGCCAATGTGACTACGATGATCACGGCAATTATTTTATATGCCATTGGTTATGGGCCGGTGAAAGGCTTTGCAATCACATTGGCGCTTGGGCTATTAACTAGTGTCTTTACTGGCGTTTATATTTCGAAAGCGCTTAGCCAAACACTCTACATTAAACTAACTAATTTAACGGGGGCTAAAGCATGAGTTGGTCAACATTAACTGCAGCTAGTAAAGCGCGCGTTTTAGGATTATTGCTTAGTTGTGTTTTAGTCATTATGAGCTTAACTGTTTTATCTGTAAAAGGGCTAAACTTTGGTCTTGATTTTACAGGTGGCTACATCACGGAAATTAACACAGCGTCAGTCACAACAATTACAGATTTAAAGGCAAAGTTAAGCCCTGAGGTTGCGAGTAAATTAACTATAAGTAAAGCGGGTGAATATCACTTTGTTTTAAGAGAAGCACCAGAGGTTAGTAAAGCCAGTACTTGGCAAGCAGAGCTGAATGAGCAAGGGGTAGACTATACCGTTTTATCTAGCTCATTTTTAGGCTCACAAGTGGGTGATGAGCTTTTTGAACAAGGTTGTTTAGCTTTATTTGCAGCGCTGATTGCAATTATGGTTTATCTTGCTGTGCGCTTTGAATGGCGACTCGCGGTAGGTTCAGTGGTTGCACTGTTACATGATTTAATCTTAGTGCTTGGTTTATTTTCCTTACTTGGGCTTGAGTTTAATTTAACCGTGCTGGCGAGTTTACTGGCTATTATTGGTTATTCATTGAATGACTCAATTATTGTTGGCGACAGAGTTAGAGAGCTTTTACGTATTCAGCCAGACAATCAACGCATAAATACCCATGTTGTGATTAACGATGCAATTGGTTCTACCTTAACACGTACATTGATCACCTCAGGCACAACACTTGCGACCATTGCTTGTATTTGGCTGCTTGCAGGGGCTGCATTAACGGGTTTTGCTATCGCGTTATTTGTGGGTATTGTGGTAGGGACCTTCTCATCGATTTGTATCGCCGCGACCTTGCCGCAGTTATTGGGGTTAAGTTCAGAAAATTACACCCAAACACTGGATGATAAAACTAAAGCCTATATGGAGTTGCCGTAAGCCAGTTTTATAACTTACTTTCATCAGCCGCTATTTTTCCATAGAATAGCGGCTTTTCTGTTTTAGCTACTTTGATATGAATAAAACACACGTAATTGAACATTTACGCTTTGCGCTAGAGGCACAACTGCAAAACGCCAAAGCAGCGGCAAAAGCGGCCCATGATGCAGCAACTCACGAAGAAAGTGTTGCTGAAACTCAATACGATACCTTGGGTTTAGAAGCCGCTTATTTAGCCCAAGGGCAAGCTGAGCGAGTTAATGAATGCTACCGTGATATTCAGGCATTCAATGCGGTGTTTAAAGAAAGCGAGTTTAATAAGGTTCGTGAAGGTGCATTAGTGTGTCTTATCGATGAGCAAGATAACGCAAAGTGGTTTTTTATGGGCCCAAGTGCAGGTGGCTTAGTGGTTACCGTAAAAGAGCAGCCTATTTATGTTGTAACCCGAGAAGCGCCGTTAGGTAAGCAATTGATTGGAAAGAGCCTTGATGATGAAGTTGAACTCTCAATAGCTGGCAATAAACAACTGTACAGCATAGATCAGTTAATTTAATTATTGGTATTTTTAATCAGTAAATTTCATCTTCAAGTAAAAAATATCTCGTTGGTCACAAAGCAAAAAAACCTCTATAAATCACATCAAGCTTAAGGCTTATACCAATACGCTTAATTACCAATTATTGTGTTTTGGTATTTCAAGCACCCATCTAGTTAAGTGAAGTTTAGCCTCATGCGTTCACTTAATTGGTTGGGTGTTTTCATTTTTCTCATAAGACTTAATTTAGGAAAAGTCGTGTTTAAAACCTTGATAGTGGTTGATAACAATGAGCAACGTATTGCTCAAAATTTCGAAAATGTCATTACCTTTGACACCTACTTACGTGATTATCCAAAACATAATGAGCCAAAAACGCGCATTTTAAACTTGTGTGATACAGGGCAGTATTTAAGTAAAGGTTATTATTGTTCTTTGCTTGCTGAAGCGAGAAAGCATCAGGTATTACCGAGTGTAAAAACAATTAATGCGCTACGTAGCGATGAGCACAGCTCGCGTCATAAAGAACTTGCTGGTGGCACTGTATTTTTTGGCCATACAGATCAAGAGCAGCATAGTAAAGCAACCAAAGCACTATTCTCACAATATCCCGCACCTATTTTAGTGTGTGATGAGCAAGGAGTTGTTAAGCAAGGCACGATTGCATCATTAGATGACACAGCCTTTACAGAATTTGTAAAACAGCTCAGTAGTTTTACAGAGTCAGTATGGCGTATTCACGATAAAAAACGTCGTTACCGTTGGGATATGGCTATTTTGGTTGATCACCAAGAAAAAGTGCCGCCAAGTGATAAAGATGCCATTGCTAAATTCATTAAAGCAGCCGCTAAACATGGTATTTATGCTCAAGCACTGACATTTGATGAAATAACCAATATTGCACAATTTGATGCGTTATTTATTCGTCAAACAACGGCTATCGACCATCCAACTTATCGCTTAGCTAGTAAAGCACAAAGCTTAGGGTTAGTGGTCATTGATGATGCTGAGTCAATACTACGCTGTTGTAATAAAGTGTATTTGCACGATGCCTTTAATTATCAAAAAGTGCCGAGTTTAAAAACGCATGTTGTTGCTGATACAAGTGAAGAGACAATTGATAATTTAGAAGCAAACTTTAGCTATCCGCTGGTTTTAAAAATGCCAGAAGGCTCTTTTTCGAAAGGCGTATTTAAAGTCGCTAATCGTGATGAGTTAATTGCTAAGTTAACAGAGCTGTTTGAGTTCAGTGCACTTGTGCTTGCACAAGAATACATGTATACCGAATACGACTGGCGTGTCGGGGTGTTAAATGGTCGTGCAATTTATGCGTGTCGTTATTTAATGGCGCGTAATCACTGGCAAATTTACAACCATGATGCAAAACGCTTTTTCTCAGGTGGTTTTGAAACTTTGCCAACGTTTGAGCTACCTAAAGTGGTCCTCGATGCAGCATTAAAAGCTTGTAAAACGGTGGGTAAAGGTTTGTATGGTGTTGATGTTAAAGAGCATCAAGGTAAAGCATACGTGTTAGAAGTGAATGATAACCCAAGTATCGACCATAAAGTCGAAGATGCCTATTTAGGTGATGAGCTTTATATGATCATTATGGATGAATTTAAACAACGCCTAGAAGCAAGAGGCCGCGGTTAATGAACGCATCTGTTTGTCAAATCCGCTTTGCACAGGCCACGGATTTGATGGCTCTTGTTGCCATTGAAGAGCAAAGCTTTAGCCAAGATAGATTAAGTAGCCGTAGTTTAAAACGCTGGATCAGCGCAACTCACGGCTTACTGATGGTGGCCGAGGTAGATAATCAACTAGTTGGATATGGCTTAGTGTGGTGTCACAAAGGGACACGCCTTGCTCGGTTATATTCACTGGCGGTTTTGCAATCTCAGCAAGGTAAAGGTATTGCTGCGCAGTTACTGCTTGCGCTTGAAAGTGAAACGGCTAAACGGGGCCGTTTATACATGCGCTTAGAAGTTGCGGTAAACAACCAATCAGCAATTCGTTTATATGAAAAACTGGGCTACCAAGTTTTTGGTCATTACAGTGATTACTATGATGACCACAGTGACGCCCATCGAATGCAAAAAAACATTCGTCGTAATATCGAATTTAATGCCGATAAACACACACCTTGGTACCAGCAAACTACCGAATTTACCTGTGGCCCAGCGGCGTTATTAATGGCAATGTCATCCTTGAATGATACCGCAATGAGCCAACACAAAGAGCTGGATATATGGCGTGAAGCCACGACTATCTTCATGACTTC
>Ga0208060_1000310_pt1 | contig 15030 bp, 17 predicted proteins | sample DeeseametaMP0901_FD_184200 | JGI IMG/M metagenome (GOLD analysis project Ga0208060, IMG submission 184200) | Marine microbial communities from the Deep Indian Ocean - MP0901 (SPAdes) | ecosystem: Environmental > Aquatic > Marine > Oceanic | place: East of Durban, South Africa, South Indian Ocean... | reverse complement strand
TTGTGAAACAGGGCGTGTCGTTAAGGTTACGCGGCGGTCAAACACGTTGTCTTCGTAGTTATTTGAATCGGCAACACTTTGCTGCTCACCAAAGGCGGTAGCGGTTAAGCGCGTATGAGGCACACCTTGTTTAATTAAGTAGCTTTGCACTGCATTTACACGCTGTTTTGAGAGCATTAAATTAGCCAACTCATCACCACGCTGATCTGCAAAGCCATTTAAGTCGATAGCCAGATTTGGCTGAGCAATAAGTAACTGTGCGACTTTATTGAGCTGGTTAGCAAAGTGTGGGGCAATTTCGCTAGAGCCAGTTTTAAACTGTACCGTCATGGCCAATAAGGTGTTCAATTGGGCTTGTAGTAACTGCTCTTTTTCGTCAGCTAATAATTCAAGCTGCTCACTTAAGGCGGCGTTATCGGCAATTACTTGTTGGTAATCAGCGGTTTGCTCTTTCATTACAACTAATGCGTGTGCTTGTTCATCAATGGTGTTGTCTGCCGCTTCTTTTTCGCCAATTAAGCCACCAGCAAACGCGCCAATAAATGCACCCACTGGGCCGCCGACTAGGCCGCCAACAACGGCACCTGCACCTAAGCCAATGGCTGTTTCTTTTGGTGTTTCTTGTTTAGCTTGACTCGCAGCGTCTGCAAAAGGGGCTACAGATACAGCAGACGTGATAACAGCGGCAATAATTAATTTTTTCATGGTTTAATCCTTTTTCTACTTAATTGCTTGGCAACATTGGTTGGTGTTGCGAACTTGGTATGGAGCTATTAAAACAAGTCGAAATGGCAATAAAGGGGATCAAAAAAGGCAAACTGCTGAGCAATTGTGGCAGAAAAATGGCAATCGCGTTTTTGCCAGTACGCAAGGCAAAAAATTAGGTATAGTTCGCTATAGAAAGAATTTAAGTAAGTATTAACAATGAAGAAAATAGCAATCGTTGAAGATGAAACAGCAATCCGCGAAAACTACACAGAAATGCTCAGCGCTCAGGGCTATCAGGTTGTAGGCTTTGCTGACAGAGCCAGTGCTGAATTAGCATTTAGTCAATCTTTACCAGATTTAGCCATTGTTGATATTGGCCTTGGCCATGAAGTGGATGGTGGTTTTTTACTTTGCCAAACATTACGCAGTCTTTCTAAAACCTTACCGATTATATTTTTAACCGCCCGCGATAGCGAAATTGATACCGTATGTGGCCTGCGCATGGGTGCTGACGATTACTTAACCAAAGACATCAGTATGGCGCATCTTGCTGCTCGCATAGGTGCCTTGTTTAGACGCCTTGATGCCTTCGATCAACCCGCCGATCAAACCGCTCTTTTACATCGCGGCCCGTTAAAGTTAGATACCCAGCGCATGCAGGTTTTTTGGCAAGAGCAACTGGTTGATTTAACTGTGACAGAATTTTGGATGGTACATTCACTTGCACAGCGTCCAGGCCATGTAAAAAGCCGCAACGAATTAATGAGTGATGCGAAAATTTATGTTGATGACAGCACTATTACCTCACACGTAAAACGCATTCGTAAAAAGTTTATTGCTTTAGATGGTGCATTTGACTGCATTGATACCGTTTACGGTATGGGTTATCGCTGGGAGCAAGCTTAATGCTGCGTTTGGGGCTTAGAACAAAGTTTATTTTCTTATCCTGCTTTTTATTTTTATTGCCTTGGCTTGGCTATGAATATGTTTGGGAAATGGAAAAATTCTTAAGACAAGGGCAAGAAAAAACCTTAGTGGGCACCACCCGCGCACTCGCAACCGCATTACATGAGCGCCCTGCTTTGTTTGACTCGCAAACCAACTTTTTAGATCAAGTTGTAAAAGGCCGAGATTTATATGCCTATAACCTAAATAACCCGATTCAACTTGATGGTAAATTGTCAGAGTGGCAGCCTTATCAAAACCTATTTTGGCATTACGACGAGCGCTATTTACAGGGGTTAAGCCATGAGCATCATGATAGTGATCTAAGTTTTGATCATATGGTGGGCAAATACGAAAACTACCTCTATGCGGCTTTTAAAGTCACTGACAGCTCACTGGTGTATCGTGCTAAAAATGTGCTTAGCTTTACCCGTAATGATCACTTACAGATCATGTTAAAAACACCTGAAGGTGAGTTTAAAAGTTATGTGGTGGCTGCCCGCCAAGATGGTTGGGTTAATGCCTTTGATGCTGCTACACAAGAGCCGGTCACTAAAATCCAAGGCTATTTTAAAAGCACCAACGCGGGTTACAACATAGAGCTGCGTTTTCCACTTTCGATGCTAGGTAATAAGCTTGGTTTTGCTATTGAAGATTGGGATGAAGACAAGGTTGAGCCTCAGCTTATGTCGACCTCAAATCTACAAAACCCCAATGATATCGGCTCTGTTTTAGTGCCTTCGCCAGAAATTAACCGTATCTTGAAAGGCATGGGCCACAGTGGCAGCCGAATTTGGGTCGTCGATAACCATCATCGTGTACTTGCACAATCTGGCTCAATTCATCATGCCGATGGCGTTTGGGCAGACGGCCTAAAAGATGCGCCCGCAACAACCTGGTGGCAACGCTTTGAGCAAGATTACTTACACCCACTTTACTATAAAATTTTAACTCGCCCAGAAAATGAGTTTATTGATACCTTACATGATGTCGCAGCGATGCAAGGTACTCACATAGCCAGCGCTTTAAATGGTAAACCCGCATCATCATGGCGCTTAACCCCAGATAACAAAGCCGTTATTTTATCGGCGGCCTACCCTATTTGGATCCAAGACAAAGTAATAGGTGCAGTAATCGCAGAAGAAACCACCAACGGCGTGCGTACTCTGCGTAATAAATCGTTAGAAAAGCTATTTAATGTCATTTTAGCGGTGATGCTTGTTGGTACTGTGACACTGTTCTTTTTTGCTTCAAGAATTTCCAGCCGTATTCGCCGCTTGCGTGACAACGCCGAACAAGCCATTGATGCTCAAGGGCGGATCACCGGCAAAATTACTTATGCCGATTCGAATGACGAAATTGGCGATCTTTCTCGCAGCTTTGCCAACATTGTTAGCCGTTTAAGTGGTTATACTGATTACTTAGAAAATATGTCATCACGACTCTCCCATGAACTGCGTACGCCCGTGGCTGTTGTGCGCTCATCGCTTGAAAATTTACAAATGCAGCCGCAATCTGAACTGAGTCAAAAATACCTCGACCGTGCCAGTGAAGGGGTTGAGCGGTTAGGTAAAATTATTACCACCATGAGTGAAGCAACGCGCCTTGAACAAAGTATTCAAAGTGCCGAGGCAGAAGAGTTTGACCTGACCAAGGTGATCACCGGCTGCATGCAGGGCTATCAAATAACCTATGGTGAAAGCCTATTTACATTGTCGCTTTGTAAAGAGCCGTTAAATGTTAGTGGCGCACCAGAATTTATTGCCCAATTACTCGATAAGCTCATCAACAACGCACTTGAGTTTAAAACCCCGCAAAGCACAATTTCAGTCAGCTTAACCAAGCAAGAGCAGCATGCATTATTAAAAATCAGCAACCAAGGGCCTTTGCTCCCTGACGGTTTAGTTGAACACATTTTCGACTCAATGGTCTCGGTGAGAAGTCAGCAACATCAGCAGCAGCCACACTTGGGTTTAGGTCTTTATATTGTAAGGCTTATTTGCGATTACCATCACGGTAAAGTATTGGCAGAAAATTTAGATGATGGCACAGGTGTTGTGTTTACTGTGGAGTTGCCTATTAAATAAGCATATTTGCGTTACATATGATTACAGTTTAATGACTAGGTATTCACCGATAATTCAGATTACAGGACGTAATATTTGTAATACAAAAGGCAAATTATTCTTTGGAGGGCATCATGCGATCTGGATTACAACGTGAAGAGATTGAATTCATTATGGGGCTGTTTAGCTATAATGAAGCAACCGATAAACCAGCGGCTCCAAAAAAGCAGCCTGTAAAAGCTGACACTAAAAAAGTTGATACAGCGCAATATAAAGCAAACTACAAAGCAACTTATTTGACCTAGCTAAGGGTAGCTCATTACAATGGCGCACCTTTGGAATATAACGCCTTGTAATGAAAAAACACTCACCTAAAAAAGAACTGATTTTACTGCCCGTTTTATTCGTGGCTATTTTACTTTGTGTTGCAGGTCACTTCCTACTCCAGCCCAACTATCAAGACAGCCATACCGTTGAGTATTTACTCGCTGCACTGCCATTTGCCTTGTTTGGATTGGTGATTATCGCCTTTAAAGTTGCCAGTAAAAACGATAACCAAGAATAGATCACAACACGTGATAGCCAAACCAATCGGGCTTCATTGCTTGTGCTTGCCCGCTTGGCGTTAATTTGATTGATAAGTTGCTATCTAACAAGTCAATCGCAAAACAATCGTCTACATCGTGTAAATCATCTTTATGAAGATGAGTCATTCCCGCCAATAAAGACTCTTTAGCGCGTTGCTTTGCTTCTTCACTGCTACGCGCAACGTACAATGCAAAATCATGCTGCTCTGCAAGGCTATCAGCTCTATAGGCACCTAAGTTCACAAAATACAGTTTTTCGGCTTGGTGATGCGCACTATCAACCACTTCGACCTGATAACCATCAATGTGCTGAATTTGCATGTAGCTATCCATGTGTACGTTGCTTTTATCACCCACCCATTGTGCTTTTAGTTTTGAGTAGGTTTGCTCAATGCTATCGCCTACGACAAATCGAACGTCGTGCATTTCAATGTGGCAACCTTGAATACGACCGCCCAGATAGACTAAAAAAAGCGCCATGTTTTTCCTTATATTAAGCTTTCAACATTAATGTTGTGCTTTTTGATTAATTTATAAAAATCTGAGCGATTACGTTTCGCAAGCTTTGCGGCTTCGGCAACATTACCCGCTGACATTTTCAGCGTATTAATTAAATAATCTCGCTCAAATTCTTTTTTTGCATCATTTAACGAAAGTGGCTCAGCAATACTAACATTACTATTTAATGCACTTTCAACTAACTGAGCAGCTATCACTTTACCAGGTGTAAGGGCTACTACCTGCTCTATCACATTTTGTAATTGACGGATATTACCCGGCCAATCATAGCGCACCAAAGCATGCATCGCATCATTGGCAAACTGCTTTTGCTCTTGCCCCATACGTTTAGCAATTAGACCTGCAAAATGCTGTGCTAGCAAACTAATATCTTCTCGGCGTTCACAAAGCGGAGGCAGTTTTAAGTTCACCACATTTAATCGGTAATATAAATCTTCACGGAACTGCTGATTATTGATTGCCTCTGGGAGGTTCTTATGAGTCGCCGACACCACCCGCACATCAATTGGGATCTCTTCTTGAAAGCCCACAGGGCGAATGGTTTTCTCTTGTAAAACCCTCAGTAGTTTTACCTGTAAATTTAGCGGCATATCACCAATTTCGTCTAGAAAAAGGGTCCCACCTTGAGCTTGTTGAAACAAACCTTGATGGTCTTTGACTGCGCCTGTAAACGCGCCTTTTTTATGCCCAAACAATTCAGACTCTAAAAGCTCCCCCGGCACAGCGCCGCAGTTAATTGCCACAAATGGCCCGTCACTAACATGGCTATGTTGATGTATTGCTTGTGCAAGCAACTCTTTACCTGTGCCGCTAGCACCGGAGATCAACACATTCACTTGCGTTGGACCAAGCAATTTAACTTGCTCAAGTAAATGCAACATCGCGCCGCTACGGGTGACAATATTTGTTTGTGTCGGTGTTTCATCACCGTGTACACCATGGATCTCAATAGCTTTAGCAAGGCTGTCGAACAGCTCATCTTTATCAACTGGTTTGGTAATAAATGCAAAAATACCTTGCTTCGTCGCTTCCACTGCATCAGGTATCGAACCATGTGCTGTCATCATAATCACCGGCATTGAAGGGTAACGACTTTGTAACTGGCGATGTAGAGCCATGCCGTCCATTTCATCCATTCTTAAGTCAGTGATCACCGCATCATAGGTTTGGTTTTTTAGTGTTTGTAATGCCTCAATGCCACTTTCAACTGTGTTTACCAAATAGCCTTTAGACTCAATTCTAATCGCTAGTAACTTTAATAAACTCGCATCGTCATCTACTAATAAAACCCGTGGTTTTGTTACTTCATTCATGGTTACTGCTCCTTGGTCTCTTCACGTAGCAGAAGTTGTTGTTCGATAGTCGCAAGCGACGATAAGGTTTTTTCCATTTCATCACTCAGTGCTTGCTTAGCTTGTTTTGCCGCTAAATTCTGTTGTAAATATTGCTTTTGTAACCATAGATACTGCTTAATATCATCTGGCCAATAAAAAGCATGGTCACTTTTTTCAAGCTGACTAAGAGCTTTTTCTGGCTCTGAAGCACCGAGTAAACAAATCGACTCAAACAGACGCTTTAGCTCATTTTCGCCAACATAATTTGCTTTATCAGAGCTTGCTTTAAAGCCACCGCACTTGGCAGCATGCCAAGCAATGACTGTACTTGCAGGCGGGTATAACGGCTCACTTTTCGGCCGAGGCTTTGGATTAGGTTGCCCTTGAGATTTCACATCTGCTGTCGGCTCTATTTGCTCTGCCTCAACATGCTTTTGCGTGATCGTGCACCCTGTTATAAAAAGTGTGCCTATAACAAGCATAAAACTGGCTTTATTCGCTAAGCCCATATCAGTTAACTCCTTGGGTTAATTGAATTGGTAAAATGGCTGTAAATACACATCCTTGCGGCTCATTATCAGTAATAGAGAGCTTACCGTTTAATTGTTCAACAGTTTCTTTAACTATGGTTAAACCGAGTCCACTGCCCATTTCAGTATGTTGTTTTGCATTCTTGCCTTTGTAAAAAGCCCCAAACACGGCGGCTTTTTCAGTATCTTCTATGCCTATTCCTAAGTCGCTGACACTCAAAATTAACTGTCCCTGCTTTAAGCTTGCTTTTATTGTCACTGACTCATGTTCTGGCGAAAACTTTAACGCATTTGAGGTAAGCTGAATAAGCACCATTTCAAGTAGCTCAATTGAGATAAACAAAGCTTTATTTGGTAATTCATTCACCCACACAATGGATAAGTCACGCGCTGATAATCGGTGCTCAAAATGACGCTCAATTTTGTTCATCATCAAATTAAAGTTAAGCTCGCTTAGGCTTTGCTTACTGGTGCGAATGGCGTTGTAACTCAATAAGCTTTCAATCATGGCTCTGAGTCGCACCATACTTTGCGTTATTAGCTCAAGAACGGCTTGTTGCTCGCTATTGATAGGACCAACAATTTCATCTGCGAGTAAGTCTGTGCCTTCAACCATCGAAGCTAGGGGCGTTTTTAATTCATGTGTCACATGGCGTAAAAACGTATCTTTTTGCTGCTCAAGCATATGTAACTGCGCTTGAACCCACTCTAATTTATTACCTAATTCAACTAACTCTGACGAGCCGCGAACTTGAATTTTTTGCTGCCAGTGACCTTGTCCAACTTTATCAATCACATGTGTGAGTTCTCTGAGCCGCCCGCTGATCCGCCAAAGAAAGCCGCCCCCGACCAATAACGTGAGTGGAATTAACGCAACTAACCAATTAATAAATGAAGCTTGAAGCGCTTTTAATTGCTGCTGATTTTTTGTGATGCGCAATTCATTTTGCTCTTTGAGCCAATTTGTTTGCTCACTGATAAGCTTACTAGCGGGTGCAAACAGCTCACCATCTTGCTTTTGTTCTATTAATAAATGCTGATGCGCAAATTGTAATACCTCAGCCAATTGCCGCCACTGCGAGACATAATCAGCGGTTGGGCTTAAGAAAATGAGCTCATCGACACTTTGCAATGACGATTGCCACTTGTTGGCAATCAAGCTATCGAGGGATTCACTTTTAAGCACCCAGTTTTGTCGAGTTGCTCGTTCAAGGCTATTTAAGTCTTGTTTGAGGTTGTTAAATGCTTTAGTAATCTCGTAATTGTCACCGACGATTTCTTGAGTCACTGCAAGCTGCTTATTGAGCGCATTTAAAAATAAAATCACCACCAAAGATAACGGTAGTAAAGACAGCAAAATGCTACAGACGAACTGGCCAATAAGACTAGGTCGCCAATTGAGTAACTGTTTTATTTTTATCGCTACTGTATTTTGCATATTCACTCTCAACATAATTGCAGATGCTGATTATTAGCGAACAAACTTAGACACTCGCTGAATCCGACCTTAAAAAGTACTGATTTTCCCCCAAAAACCGATACAAAGTTGCTATTTGGCAACAAACTAACTCATTGAAATAAAATAGATAAACTTTTAACACCTGAAAATCGTTGCAAAAAAGACACAACACCCTGTAACTATTTCGCATTCAAATCCACACAAAAACCATAACCACCTGATAACTAATAACTTTTAATATTGGCACTGATTTTGATTAGTACTAAGCAAATTAGTTATTTAGGACACAAAATGAAAGTAACGGCCCCGGTAGCCACCCTGCTTATAAGTCTGTTCTCAGTTCATAGTTACGCACTTGATTTGCAGACAACATTTAATGAGCTAGATAAAGACAGCAATGGTTTTTTGAGTGAGGCAGAAGCATCTGAAGATGCCTTGTTGCACGGCAACTTTACGCAAATTGATAGTAATCAAAATGGCCAAATTTCATTTTCTGAGTTTCAGTCGTTTATTCAATAGGAGATTGTAATGAAACAACTTTTAGCTGCATTCTCGCTGATGTTTTTAGTTATCAGCGCCACCGTTTTAGCATCACAAATGGATGTTCGATTTGCTAAATTTGATACAAACGCCGATGGCGAGATTTCATTAACTGAAGCAACCAAACACGATAACTTACTTAAGCAATTTGCCGATCTGGATGAAAACGGCGATCAGGTTTTGTCTGAACAAGAGTTTGAAAAATTCAAACCTTAACGGCTTAAAGTGCTTGCCATAATCCCAGAGGGAATGTGTAAACGGATTTAAATTTTGGGAGTTAAATTATGGCAAGCACTTTTATTTAGGAGGCAATTATGAGAATTTTCTGGCTTGCTCCATGCACCTTAATTACTATAAGCTTCAATAGCTTAGCATTGGACGTAAAACAACGCTTTGATCACCTAGATAAAGATAAAAATGGCTTTTTATCTGAGCAGGAACTGTCATCGCAACCGCACTTGCAAAAACGCATAGCGCAGTGGGATACAGATAAAGATCAACAAATCTCGCTCCTTGAGTTTAAACACTATTTAACAAACAAGAGTTAAAGTAATGTCAAAATTAACCTTTGCCAGCCTAGTTTTAAGTTGTGCATTTAGCACAATGAGTTTTGCTGCAGATAGTATTGGTGAAAAATTTAAACAACTTGATCGTAATGACGATGGTTACCTGACTCGCTCAGAGTCTGCGAGAGACCCAGCTCTGTGGTCGCGATTTAAAAATTACGACAGTGATAAAGATAATAAATTATCCCTCAGTGAGTTTAAGATTTATGCGAGCAAATAAAGAGTTATAGTTAATTATTAATCTCTGCTGAGTTGCAGTTTACTGCAACTCTGATACTGTTTTCATAAATCAATAAAAACTATTAGAAGATTATGAAACTCATCATCAGCTTACTCGCAACAGCTTCACTTAGCTGCTTTGCCAACACCACTGTTATTTATAATGTAAATGGCTATACGCCTACCTATAAAGGCGAAACCCAACACTTTTCTGCACTGGTTTTTAAAGACGGTAAAATCGTAAAAACAGGCAATGACTCAATTAAAAATAGCTTCCCTGATGCCACCGCAATTGATGGCAAGCAAGCCACATTGTTACCAGGCTTAGTCGATGCTCATGGCCATGTGATTGGTTTAGGAAATAACCTTTCACAACTTGATGTAAGGAATACGCGCTCGGCAGATGAGGTTGGCAAAATGCTGGCTGAGTTTGCCAAAGATAAACAAAGTTGGATCATTGGTCGCGGTTGGAACCAAGAGCAATGGCCTGGCGGTGAGTTTCCAACTGCAGCTGATTTAGACAAATACGTAAAAGACAAACCTGTGGTGCTTTCTCGCGTTGATGGTCATGCTGTGTGGGTTAACTCAAAAGCCATGGAACTTGCAGGTATTGCCAAACAAACTCCCTCTCCTGCTGGCGGTGAAATTTTAAAGCTAGATTCTGGCTTACCTTCAGGGGTATTCATTGATAAAGCCGAAACGCTTATTACTCAGCATGTACCAAAAGTAAGCCATGCCAGCATAAATACAGCCTTAGATAATGCAGGTAAACATCTACTAAGTTTAGGCATCACATCAACCCATGATGCCGGTATCGATTACGACACGTGGCAAGTATACAAGCAGCGCTCTGAGCAAAGTACTCTTCCTGTCAGAATCGTAGCCATGCTAAGTGCTGCCGATCCTCAATTAGAAACCATGCTCAAAGCGGGTAAATATAAAGACATGAATGACATGCTGTCGATTCGCAGTGTCAAAGTGTATGCGGATGGCGCTTTGGGAAGCCGAGGCGCAGCCCTCATTGAAGAGTACGCTGATCGTAAAAATCATCATGGCTTAATGCTTGAAACTCAAGAAAAGCTTGAGCAGCTATTTAACCTAAGCTTTTCCCACGGCTTTAGTGCAAACACTCATGCAATTGGTGATAAAGCCAATCACGTAGTACTCGATGCCTATGAAAATGTGTTCAAAAAAACCGGTGGTATTTTACTTCGTAACCGAATTGAACATGCACAAATTGTGACTCCTGAAGATATTCCTCGTTTTAAAACATTAAAAATTATTCCATCAATGCAGCCTGTTCATGCAACCTCTGATATGCATATGGCGGAGCAGCGCCTAACTGAAAAACAACTTGAAGGGGCGTATGCTTGGAAAACCTTTTTAGCGCAAGGCTCAGTAATTGCTGCAGGTTCTGACTTTCCTGTAGAGCTTGCTGATCCGTTTGATGGCTTATATTCAGCCATTACACGAATGGATCATAATCAACTTCCTGAAGGTGGCTGGCGACCACAAGAGCTGCTATCGCGTGATGAAGCTTTGCGTGCATTTACTTTAGGTGGTGCTTATGCTGCACATCAAGAGTTTAAGGTAGGCAGTTTAGAGCAAGGTAAATGGGCTGACTTTATTTTGATTGATAAAGACTATTACAAAGCGCCAATTTCTGAAATTCACGATATAAACGTGACGCAAACTTGGATTGCGGGCGAGCTGAAATATAAAAAAGAGGAATAATATTACTCGGCGTCAGCTTTTTGCTGACGCTTTAATTTAACGATGTGGTAAATATTCACAAACGCCAGTAAGCCATTAGTGAAGGCAACGGGCACGGCTCCTATTGCTAATCCGTAGAAGGTAAATGCAATACACCCTGCTAAGTTAAGCCAACGTAGTTTTACTACATCGCTCATTGTCAAAGAAGCAACCAACAGTGCTGACGCTAAATAGCCTAAATATTCCCAACTCAATTGTTCTCTCCTAGGCTTTAGGTTAGCATTGGAGCTTGTCATTTTTTTTGACGCACTCTGTGCTATTTTGACAATAAAATAAAAAAGCTAACTTACTAAAAACCTTGTAAAGCTTAAGAATAACCTTGGCTTTAAAATCATTACACGGGAAATGAAGGTATCAGTAACGTGAAACACCTTACTAGCAAGTTAGCGTAAATTCTTAGAATCTTAATGCTAACGTCATTAAGATGTAATAAATAGGACAATTGTCCGAAGAGCGGCGTTAATGTTTCAATATCATTTTTCAAGCTACCTTGTTGACCAATTACTGACATTTGCTGGCAGCAGTTTTCAACAAGCTAAAAAAGAGGTGCTGATCCACCAAGATCAACCCTTGTCAAAACTCGTATTAGTGAGAAGCGGCACAGTGTCGTTCAGCTATGACGTGGGTAATGGCCGACGCCTTCTTTTAGGCCAGCTTGATTGTAACAACACACTGATAGGTGAAATTGAAGCTCTGAATAACTATCCGTGTATTTATACAGTTACGTGCTTTAGCGATGTAAGCTATAACCTAATAGAGCTCAAGCATTGGCGCGCCCTTCTGTTAGAAAAGCCAGAGTTAAGCTTGTACACAGCGCAAACAATTGCCGCTAAATTCCAAGAAAACCAAAAAATAAACTTAGATAAGCTGCTATTACCTCTTAGCTACAATATAGCTAAAGATTGCTTATTAAGAGCTGAAAACAGCAACCCTACGTTACTGCGTGCCTACCCTACCGTAAATGCTGAAGCTGAGCGCTTTGCTACCACCGAAAGAGCATATAGACGCGTCGTTACAGAGTTAGTTGAAAAAGGCTTAGTGCAGCGAAGTAATCAAGGTTTACAAGTAGTAGATATCGACAAGCTTAGTGATTACGTCGAAAGTTTTGCGCAGTTATAAATGTGTTACAAATTTTTCTTAAATGCTTTAAAATAATTTTACCAAACTGAATAATAAAGTCAGCATAAGTTCAGTTGGACAATCTATAAATATTCATAGAGTTAAGCTTCTTAATGGCATAGCTCTGTATTATAATTTTGCAAAGCGGTTGGTTAACAGAATTTACACTCGAAAGATAAGGTAAAACTTTCTTATTTTATTAATGAAAGTATATATAATGTTCACTTGACGTATATATAATGTACGCTTATCCTTCAATAACAGATAACCATGTGTGGCGTATTTTCGGTGCACAAACCGGTACTATTTGCTCTAATAAAAGTCTGATTACTTTACGAGAAAGGAAAGAAAGGTAACGATTATGGGAAACAATGAATTTAAACTAACCAAGCTAGCGCTAGCGTTAGGTGTCACTTTAAGCTTAAGTGGTTGTTTGAGTGATGACGACAAAAACGACACAGTGCCTGAGCCACCTGTACCTACAGTAGACGTTCCTGTGGCTGATACACCTGAGGATTTAACGTTCTATGTTTCAGGAAACGTAGTTCAAAAATCAACAGGTAACCCAATTGCTGCAACTATTATGTTCTTCCAAGACGGTTCTCCTTCTGAAAATGTTGTAGATATCGATGGTAACGCTATTACTTCTATCACAACTGAAGATGGTTCTTTCACATTCAACCTAGCTTCTTCTGATGTATCTACGCTTAAAATGATTGTTTCTTCAGATGAGTTCATTTCTAAAACTTCAGTTTTAGACTTTTCTGAAGTTGATGATTCAGAACCATTTGAAGCATTCGTTCAACTTACAAAACTTGATGACACTGTTACTTCCGCCTCTGGAACAGGTACAACAACTTCTGGTCAACTTGCCGAAGAATTAACTGTATCAGCAGATGCAGACTCAAGCTCAGCTTCAGTTGCTATTGGTACTGATGTTGTATTACAAGATGCTGATGGCAATGCAATCTCTGACGGTGATATTAGCTTATCAATTGTTACTGCTGATGTTGATGCCGCTTCAGGTAAAGCAAAAGCAATTGACCTTGTCCCAGACGGTTTAAATGAATCAAGTACAACTACAGTTCAAGTTCCAGTTTCAATGATGAATGTTGAATTGAAAGCGGGTGATACAAAAGTTAAAAACTTTTCTAGCCCAATTTCTCTTACTGCATCATTACCAGCAACAGTTAATGGGCAAGCTATTTCTGAAGGCGATTCTCTAAGCGTAATGTCTTACAACGAAGATACAGGTGAGTGGGCTCCTGAAGATTCTGTAACTGTAGATGCTGACGGTAACGCGACAGTTTCTACCGATCACTTATCTGGCTGGCCTTTCCTGTGGAGCTTCCCTGCTTGTACAGCAGTTCCAACTTTTGCGCTAGGTGGTTATCCAGGCAGCGTACCTTTGATTATAGATATTGATACTCCTCAATTCTCTTACAGCCGTCGTATTAAATCTGGCAGTGGCAACCTATTTTTACGTGCTGCGGCTAAGTATGGTCTATGGAATACACTAAATGCTCGTGTTTCTGTGCGTGATTTACTTGGTAATTCATGGGGTTTCAGCTCACAATTAGTTTGTGGAGCCATTTCAATTCCGGTTGTTCAACCTTACGAAATTGTTAGTGAGAACATCAATGTTACTTATTCTTGTTCAAATGCTAGCGAAGATTTCCAAGATAATACATACCCATTCACAGGTGCTTTAGTTAAATATGCACAATCAAACAGAATCAAAACAGCGGCAAGTGGTTCTGAGGGTTCATACAGCTTAATTGGCTTACAAAGCGGTTCAGAGTATGATGTTGTATTCACACCTCGTGGAGTTGACGTTGATGAACAAACATTCACTATTACAGCCGATGGTAATGATGAAACATTTAACATCGTCCGAGATAACTGTGAAGTAGAAGAAGTTCCTGTAACTGGTGGTACTGGTGGTACTGGTGGTACTGGTGGTAATGGTAACGGTGGCTAGTCCACAGCTAATGAAGCTTTTAAAACCGCGCTTATGCGCGGTTTTTTATTGTCTTTTTAAACTATACACAACACTAATCTTCTATTTTGTGATAAGCATCAATGTATTTGCACAGCTTAAACTACCACTTTTATCAATAGAGTGTTTTATACCATTCCGCTTAAATATCTGAGCTAATATAGGCTATATAAAACCACCGGCTAATAACATTGAACCCAAACATATCTGAACAACTTTTGACGCTTTCTCGAAAAGAACCAAGCGCACGAAAACACTTGCGATTGCTCGCAGTGTCATTATTTTATGAAAGTAATAGCAGAACCGATATTGCAAAACGTCTAAACACAGCAAGAAGTAGTGTTAATAAATGGGTTTCTAGTTACCTAGAGCATGGGCTAGATGCCTTAGACAATAAGCCTATTCAAGGACGTCCATCAAGGCTGCAACAGCAACAACTTGTACAACTGTCTGAGTTTATAAAACGTACGAACACAGACCTTCGAGGTGGCCGCCTTACCGTTGAAGACATTGTGCATTACATTCAAACTGAGTTTGGTATTCATTACCACTTAAATCATGACTATAAAATTCTAAAGCAACTTGGCTTTAGTTGGATCACAAGCCGCTCTAAACACCCGAAGCAATCATCACAGAGCCAAGAGGCTTTTAAAAAACTTCCAACTG
>Ga0208060_1000302_pt1 | contig 15258 bp, 11 predicted proteins | sample DeeseametaMP0901_FD_184200 | JGI IMG/M metagenome (GOLD analysis project Ga0208060, IMG submission 184200) | Marine microbial communities from the Deep Indian Ocean - MP0901 (SPAdes) | ecosystem: Environmental > Aquatic > Marine > Oceanic | place: East of Durban, South Africa, South Indian Ocean... | reverse complement strand
CGGCAATCAGTATCAATAATTAATTGTTCACGCTGACAATCAAAGGCTTGTTGGCGTACTTTAGCCAGCGAATTACCTATATTGGCATTAGGAAAGTTATCTGCATAATGACTATCATCACCAAACCCTGGGTAACTGGTATTATTTGCGGTCGACACATTTAAGTTACCTTGGGCTTTGTAGTTGTAATCATTAAGCGACACACTTTGTGGATGCAACTGTGCTTTACGGCTTATTGCAAAAATGGTTTCGCTATTTCGAACTTGCCCTGATGGCGGCACATAGCTCAGGCTTACATCATCACACAAGGACGAAAAGTCTTTACTGCTATTACATACTTTGAAGGTGCAATCACCCCCTGTTTGCTCTACAAAACCATACACAAAGCCATACTTACGCATCAAACGTGTAACAAACTCATAGTCTGTTTCGTTGTATTGAACCGTCATTTCAAGGGTTGGGCCCGACGCTTGAATACTAAACTTTTGCATTGGAAAACCAGCTTTAGTAAATACGCTTTTTACTATGGCTGCTGGATCCATCATGGTGAAAACACGGTTAGAGTGTTGGTGCTTCAACAAGGTTAAATAAGAACTCATGGTCAGCGTATAGTGATAACCCTGATGGCTTTGCCCATGTGCAGTAAAAGCACTAATGATCCCAGAAATCGTGCGGTCGCTCATTGACCACACTAAATTGAGCTTGGCATCTTTACCTAACAGCATCTCGGCACTGAGGTGCTCTTGACTTAACACTTGAATAGAAAAAGCAAAGTCTTCACATAGGCTGTCATTGCTTGATTCAAAATCGGTCACCGAAACCATGCCATCCGGTAACCCTTGCACGCTGACACTAAAATGACTGGTGTTGGCTTTTAGTTCATTAAGGCTATCCATGAATCCCATTGTTCAAATCCTTTATGCTTGGTCCGCAAAGGTTGCGGTAATTTCATCATTCTCATCAACAGCTAGAGTGAGAATATCTGGCATGTCATCCTCTGCCATAAACTCTAAAATTGATTTCGCAATGCCTGGCAATATTTGCTGCTCTATCACCGCATTTACCATGCGCGCACCACTGTCTGATAACTGGCACTGTTCGGTCAGTTTGTTAAGTACGGTTTCATCAACACGTAGCTGCATTTTGTGATTATTCGCTAACCGCTTGGCAATACCGTCTAGTTTTAAACTGACAATAGATTGCAGTGCCTCTTTATCGAGCGCTAAATAAGGAATAACTTGCATACGCGCTAACAGTGCTGGGGCAAAAAATTGTAGTAACTGCGGCTTAATTAGCTCTGTTAGTGCTGTAATTGAAGGAACTTGCCATGGGCTGCCGTCTTCATTTAAAGGGGCTTGTTCATTATTCAATGCTGCATTGATTTGGTCTTGATTCTCAATGTCGGCATGTTCATCGTCAGTCGGTTCAGTTAAATCAATGACATTAGGTGGCGTGCAAGCATCAATAAGCTCAGCAGATCCTAAGTTTGAGGTCATGATGATCACGGTATTTTTAAAATCGATTTCGCGACCTTCGCCATCGCGCATACTGCCACGCTCAAAAACTTGATAGAACATGTTTAGTACATCTTTATGCGCTTTTTCTACTTCATCGAGTAAAATTACCGAGTACGGACGCTGCCTAACAGCCTCTGTTAATACCCCGCCTTCGCCGTAGCCAACGTATCCCGGTGGCGAACCCTTAAGCTGCGATACTGTATGCGCTTCTTGATACTCGCTCATGTTTATGGTGGTTAAAAACTTTTCACCACCAAATAGTTGCTTAGCTAAACATCGTGCTGTTTCGGTTTTACCCACCCCAGAAGGGCCAGCTAATAAAAACACGCCAAGCGGTCCATACTCATTGCTTATACCTGCCTTACTTACACGCAATGTTTGGGCAATTTTCGCAATGCCTGACTGCTGACCGATCACTTCTTGGCTTATGGCTTTTTCAAGGGTAATCAAATTGGTTATTTGGTCTTTCACCATCGCGCCAACAGGTACGCCTGTCCACTGCGAAATGATTTGCGCGACGGCATCGGCATCAACTTCACTGTAAAGGCCATTATCTTGGGTGTTCTGCTCTTTTAGCGTTTGTCGTAAGTTAAGTAACACAGAGCTATCTAATTCATTTTGCGAATTAGCTTGCTTAAACTCATTGATTTGGCCTAATGTCGAAATTTGTGACTCACGCGCACTCGTCAATGTTGCTAAGTTACTCTGCGCTGCATTTAGTTCTTGTTGTAGGTGCAGCAATTTATCCATATCAACCGCCAAACCTTGCTCGCTTTCTGCTGCAATGCTTTGGATACGTGTTTCAAGGTAATTAATGTGCTCACGCTCAGCTTCAATGGCTGCAGGATCGGTCGCAAACGACATTCGAACTCTTGCCGCAGCGGTATCTAGCACATCAATGGCTTTATCTGGTAGTTGACGACCCGTGATATAACGTGACGACAAGACCACTGCAGCTTCTATAGCATCATCAGTTATTTGAATGTTGTGATGTTGTTGATACTTATCTTTCAAACCCGCTAACATTAGCTGAGCTGCTTGCTCCGTTGGCTCATCTACTTTAATAAGTTGAAAACGGCGCTCAAGTGCAGCATCTCGCTCAAAGTATTTTTTGTATTCACTCCAAGTGGTTGCAGCGACTGTGCGTAACTCACCTCGGGCAAGCGCAGGCTTGAGCAAGTTAGCCGCATCACTCATACCAGCATCGCCACCAGCACCAATTAATGTGTGGGCTTCATCAATAAACATGATGATAGGGGTGGTTGAGTTTTTTACTTCATCGATCACTGTTTTTAAACGGCGTTCAAATTCACCTTTAACCCCTGCACCTGCTTGCAATAGGCCCATATCTAACACCAGTAATCGTACACCTTTAAGATCATCAGGAACCTGACCATCAACAATACGCTGAGCAAATCCTTCAACTACCGCAGTTTTACCTACCCCTGGCTCACCCACTAAAATTGGATTGTTTTTACGACGACGGCAAAGCACATCAACCATCATGCGAATTTCGTCATTGCGCCCAAGCACTGGGTCAATTTTGCCTTGTTTCGCTTTCTCGGTAAGGTCTTCACAATACTCATCAAGGGCACCACCTTGACCACTTTGCTGATCAGCAGCAGTATGCTGAGCACTTTGTTTTGCCTGTGGATTTAATCGCTCACTTGAGTTTTGGCAAAGCTTATCGAGGTTTTCAGCCATAAAACGGGCGTCAATTTTTTCAAGTAACGCAGGCAATTGCAGTACAGGGCTGTATGGCAATAACTCAGTTAAGGCATCAATCAACGCAGCGCCGGTGATCCAGTCACTTTTGTGCTGTACATTTGCACTTAACCAAGCTCGCTCAAGCCACTCATAAAGTCGACGAGAAAAAACCGGCTTACTCTGGTTACCCGCAGGTTGGCGGTTTAAAAAGTCGAGCAGCTCATGCCACACTGCGTCTTGATTAATATTAAAAAAGTGAAAAATATGCTCTAAATCGCCGTTACTACCTTCTTCCATCAACTTAATTAATAAATGTTCAGGTAACACTTCATAGTGACTACGACTGCTTGCAAACCCTGCCGCTGACTCAAGTGCTGTTGCAGTATGGCCATTTAGTTTGTCGATAAGCTGCTTTATGCCTTTTGCATCCATGTTGTTTTCCTTAAATCCTGATTACTTTTAATGTTGATATTGTTGATGTGTGTAACTGTGCACGCTGATATTTGCTTCAGCGCAGCCTAAATAAGAGTTGTGACCGAGTAGCAAATCGTTTTGCCCTAAGGCTTGCTCTGTTACTGCTTGATTAGCCACCTTAATTTGACAAATCCATTGCACATTACTAGGTAAATGAGTGCTTAACATGGCAGCCATTTTTTTGCCTTGTGAGTGCTGAGGATTAAGCGCTATCGCGGTGTCAGAATCCACAGGACCAATCACTATGGTCAATACGCTACCACTGACTAATACGCGCTCACCAAGAACCGCTGACTCGCCTAACACCATCTGTTGATCTTGACCAAATGAACTTGGCGAGTCTATTTGTTGCCAATTTGCACGGGTGTCATCCACAGTCAGTTGCTCAACCTCTAGTGAGTGGCGAAGTAATTGCGCTAAACCCGCAGCGCTGGTTTGTTTTAAACTGGCGATACCGCACTGAACTTTCTGCTCAGTTTTGGTTGATAAGATGGCTTCGATTAAATGATCGAATTGCTCTGCACCACGGCCTTCAACATTGATGTGCGACTTTTTCCATGCTTGAAACAATTGGCAATAAAGCACATGATTAAACATGTCTAAAAACCGCCTTACTCGGCCCCCACTTTCTTGATCACTTGCCGCCTGCTCGAGTAAATAATGTGGCATAGGTGCATCTACACCATACAAGCCTAAAAATGATGTCGATAAGCTTAATCGGCCACGACCAAGGTTATCTAATTCGCAGCTACGTACATCAGTGGCAGGAAAGCCAAGTTCTTTATAAGGCTTAAAGATAACTCGCTCGCTAATCCCTTTTTCAAGTTCTAAAGGGGTTGCCCAATGTTTTTCAATTAGGCTCATCGCCTTAAACAAATTAAACTGCCAAGGAGCTGCAATCAGCTTTTCTATTGGTTCAGGTAACTTTGCCCAAACAGGGTGATTTATTGACTCGTGCATATTCATAACTGATAACTCTTGCCCGGTTCAATTTCCCAGCAGTGGGTTTTATAACTCGGAATCGCATTGACTCGGGTTTGCACGCTTTCGTTAATTGGCGCATACATTAAAAAGAATTGATGCAGCATATTGCAAAAGTGGTATAAGTCGGCATCACAAACAAATTTGCTTTCATCAATATCAATCAGTACATCAACACCTTTAATAAAAATGCCACGCTTAATTTGACTAATCGGTGTTGCGGTAATTTTTTGAATGCTATCAATACGTAATCGGTTTTCAGCTTTTTGTGACCAATCAAATAATACCAGCAAGCGTTTTAATTCGGTGACTTGTGTAATCTGTGAAAACTTCACATTTAATAGGCTTATCAACTGCCAATGCTTTGGTTGTTCAGGGCATGGCAAATAGTTAGTCGGGCGAATTACATTTTCTACATTGGCAATGCTTGGCATATCTGGGCCGCCAATGTTTAAATCGCCCTCTTGGAGTAACTGCCTTGGCCAACCAGCATTAAAAACGGTTAAATCAACCGATAAGGTTTCTTTTTCTTCTTCAAGGTTAAATGGCAGCTGTAAATAGTGGCACGGCGCAGCCCCGCCTACATCTTTCGTTAAAACGGTAAACAGTTTCTTTTCGTCTTCAAACACGCTTTGATATCTGGGGGTATAATCATACGATTTGCCACTTAACGAGTTGCGTCCTTTAACCTCATTAACGGTGTAACTGAAGATATGATCTGTTCTGTTTTGATCAGCGGTGATCATGTAATCAGTTCGGTTTGACTCTATGCGTATTGGCTCTGCAGGTTGTGCAAACAAATTAATAGCTGGCACGCAATTGAGTAAAATATTATCGCGGCTTAATTGATGACCCGGCGGTAATTTACTACTGCCTCTAAACACCAGCTCAAATCGATCAATATGCTCAGGTAAGGTCAGATCTTTTAAACCATCAAAGCGCATAAAGTAAAAACGGTCTTTCGCGTTAAAGTAGTCTAACAGCAGCGCATAGCCCGGATGGCTTTGTTCTGCATGCGGTAATAAAGCGCCATCTATATCTAAATAAGTAGCACTACAACCTTTTACTTTTAACTTTTTATTATGTTCAAAATGCGAGGGGCCAAAATCAAGCTCTGTATACTGCTCTGCTGTTTTTAAAAGCTTAAACAAAGAACTACATAAAGGCGTGTCACCACGTAAGTAAAACTGTAAATTTGCAAGGTCGTAATTTTTGCGCTCACCTTGGCAAACAAAGCGTAGGCCAATACGTAGCTCAGATCCTAAATGCGACTCTTGATAACGCACATGCTCAACATCAAGAGGACTAACTTGTAGGTCGTGCGTTGTTGTAAAGGTGATATGTTTTTTATCAACCACTGACTTATCAGCGCTTAGCGTCAGCCCTTTTTCGATAAGATGTGATTTTTGCATTGCTAACTTAGGGCTAAACTTTACAACCGTGCTTGATGGGTAATAGCTCAATAATATAGGGCATAGCTGACGCAGCACTTGCTCTGATACCTCAGGAACAGACTCATCTAAACGCTTTTGCGTATGCGCAGTTAAATAGGCAACACCTTCTAGTAGTCGTTCAATATGGGGGTCACGATCTTTTAGCGCATCGATATTTAACATGCCTGCGTGCTCAGGGTAATGCTGAGCAAACTGTTTGCCGGCTTGGGTTAATAAGCGCATTTGTGCATCAAAATACTGTTGCATTGAACTATCCTTTTACGCTGAATTAATCAAACTGCTTGGCATGCTCTGCCACATCGGCTTTACCACCCGACTCAAATCGGGTGTTAAGTTTGATACATTGTCCTGAGGTTAAAAATGCTTGTATATCAAGCCTAATCACGCAATTTTCTTCACGAATTTCCATTGGAATGACATTGGCATAGCGAACTCGTGGTTCGTATTTTTCTATCAATTTTTTAACTTCAAACGCCAAGGTGTGCTGTGAATACGGAAGGCCCTCGTAGATATCTTCGACATCAGGCAACCCATAATCGGCCAAATGTTTTAACACGCCACGACGCGCATTAAGTAATTCATTTAGATGTTTGCAGACACTGTTTTGCTCATCAGTTTGAAAACCTTGATGACCATTTCGTGTGACTGGTTGAGTTAAAAAATCGAATAACGCCATAAACTTACCTCTAAGAAAAGGATATGCTTTCGCATATCCTTTAATTTTGCTGACTTATCGACCTTCAGTCCAAGAGTCAGAGAACTCGATGTTGCCATCAAGGTAAGTCCACGTAATGCGCTTATAACGTAGGCTAACTGTTTCAAGGTGCGGGTAACGCTCCTTGTCTAAGTCTTTTACGTTATGCATTGTTGGTAGAATTGAGGTGATTTTTACATCTTCCAACTTGTGGCAGAAATATTCACGCTCGGTCCCTGTGTCATCAATACGGTACCATTTAAGCTCAAGTTGCTTAAGTGTTTGACCGTTTGAGCACGCTTTGTACAGGTATGGTGTTGCTGCATCAACCGCTTTTGTAATAACAAAAGGTTCGTGCTTACGAGTACCTGTTAATTCGCCAGTGTCGTTATCTGTAGGAATGCGAAGTTCATGATCAAAGTGTAGGATCTCAATTGAACCTTCACGCTCTGCAACAGTTACAGAACCTTTGATGTCATTACCTTGGTCATCCTTTAACCACATATACGCTGGAATTGCCATTTCATTATTCTCCTTTTAGAATGAATTGTTTCCTGTTTAATGGCATAGGCATAAACAACCTTGTTTATGCCCCCCAAAAAGCCCGATGCTTCATGCCACTGGGGAACATGTCCCAAGTTGGCTGCAACCAACTTGGGGCCATTCTTTTACACCTAATCAACATATAGAATGAAAAATAGGTTAACTTTTCATTTTAATCGACCAAGTTACTGAGCATCACATCTAAAAATTGACGAGAAACTTGCCCAGAAATTGATACAACTTCTTCATTTTTGAACACGTAAACTGTTAATGAATCTATGTCTTCTATGAAAAATAAATTCACGCTAGCTTGTTCTACAAATGAAAACTTCGCATCAGATGAAATTGAAAAAACACGCTCAAAAGTCTCAAGTTGCTTAGCTGTTAATTCATGTGCACTTACTTGTCTAAATAAATCTGAGTTTTTTAATCCAAGTTTTTTGGCAAGTCCACCACTTACATTACTCTCAGGTAGATAAGTAATACCAACTTCCATGCATTCATCTTGCTGATTAACAAATAAAGTCATAGCTGCCATTGTCAAATTATGAACTTCAACGGAACAAATACTCTCTTTCGGTATTTCAAGGTTTAAACTAGCGAAGTTAATTTTAAACATTGAATTACTTTTGCCTTGTGCCGAAGTACAAAACACAACTAACGTGCAAACGAAAATTAAATTACTTAATAATCTCATAGACCCATGCCTGCCATTTGGATTTTGCGGTCCCATATTTGAATAACTCTTTTAGCGCAAGTTAAAGATGATTCATCTTTTAACTGATTTAAAACACTATTTGCAAAATTACGAACAACCCAAGAAATGCTAGCTTTTGCATTTGGTGGCTCAGGAACCCACGAAAGTGCTTTTGAGCACTTCTTAGTTTCCGAAATCATAACCCCAAATACAGCTGCTACATTTTCGTTAACTTGGCCATTAAACTTCTTATTTACACCTGCCCCTTTATAAAAGGCATTGATAGCCGCACGGACTCTTTCGTCATCCATTTTAATACTCCTTTACACGAAGCTAAGCATGCAAAACTTAATCAGTAAGCATGCCTAACTAAGTTTATTATCCCTACTCACCAAATTGACGTCTTTACACAGCCTGCTTAAATCCGTTTCATCGGCGGCTTGGCAGTTCATTTTTCGCCAGGCATTTGCCCAACAAGGGCAAGGCGAACATCAATACCTTCAACTTGGAAGTGCGGCACAATGTAAGTGCTCACGCGGTAATAACCTGGGTTACCTGGGATCTCAGATACCGTTACTTTTGCGTCTTTGAGCGGGTGTGTTGCAATTAACGACTCATCTGGGTTATTCATCTTCGTTACCAACGCACCTAGCCAATCGTTTAACTGCTGCTCTAGCTCATGACGAGGTTTGCTCGAACCAATATTTTCACGCTGCAATACTTTTAAGTAGTGAGCAATACGCGATACTAAGAAGATATAAGGTAAACGCGAGTTAATACGGGCGTTTGCAGTTGCTTCAGCTGTTTCAAGTACTTGCGGCTTCTGGGCACTATTTGCCGAGAAGAAACACGCAAAGTCAGAGTTTTTGTAATAGCTAAGAGGAATAAAGCCTTGGTTAGCAAACTCAAGCTCTTTGGTCTCTGAGATAAGCACTTCTGTAGGGATTTTAGTTTCAGAGCCCTTACCAGCTTCAAATGAATGCAATGGTAGATTTTCAACTTTACCACCCGATTGCGGGCCGCGAATATTCACAGACCAGCCATTATCATGGAAGCTACGAATAATGTTGGCAGCAAATGCAAATGTTGCATTACCCCATAAATAGCGCTCGTGGTGCTGACTGTTCACATCTTCTTGGTAGTTAAAGTTACGAATTGGGTTTGTTTCACCATACGGTAAACGTAGTAAGAAACGCGGGAAAGCAAGACCAATATAACGAGAGTCTTCTGACTCGCGGAAGTTTTTCCAGCGTAAGAATTCAGCACGCTCCATATAAGAGCCAATATCTTGAATTTTAGATACTTCGTCTAATGACTCTTTTAAGAAAAACTTAGGACCTACGCTGCCCATAAATGGACAATGCGCCGCTGCCGAAACGCGCGAGATTTCTTGTAGTAGTGAAACGTCTGGCGCTGAGCAATCAAACTCAAAGTTAGACACCATAGTCGATACCGGTTCGCCACCAGGAGTATCATAATCTGATGTGTAAACATGCTTATATAACGCTGATTGTGTGGTATCTGGCGCTTCTTCAAAGTCATCACGCAATGTTTCTTTATCAACATCGAGCATTTCAATTTTGATATTCGCGTTATTTGGCGTGCGGTTAATTAAATAACGCAGTGAACGCCACGCTGATTCTACTTTCTGAAAATCAGGGTGGTGTAAAATCTGATCCAACTGCTGCGAAATAATGGTGTCTACTTTTGCAATATAATCATCAAGCAATAGCTTATCGATGCGTGTTACTTCTTCGCCACTCATACCTGCCATATCTAAAAAGACATTAATAGCGGCAGTAAGGCGCTCATTCGCACGTGTTTCTGCTAGATTACCTGCATCTCTAAATGTATCTAGTTTGATTTCATCGCCTACAGGGGCAATATCAACCATGCTACATAGGTTTTCATAAGTTGATAATGGCGCTTGCTCTACCGTGTGAGCAGCTACATTTAATTGTTCTTGCATTGACATAGCGGCGTCCTTATTCCGTCACAGGTTGTTTTTCATCTTCAGAAGCAAGCGGTGCAATTTCATCTAGCTTGGCTTTTAGCTCATCAAGTTCTGGTTGGTTTTGTAAAACACGTTCCAACTCTTTTCTAAGTGATGAGTTATCAAGAAGGTTTGATTTTAAGTCACGTAATAAATTACGCATTGCCATCATTTTGTTTAATTCAGGCACCTGTGCAGCAACCTGCTCTGGATCGAACGATTTAAATGAATCAAACTGCAAATTAACATTGATATCACCGTCGCCTTTAATCTTATTTGCCACCTGAAAGTTCGCTTTTGGCGCGATATCTTTCAGCACTTGCTCAATGTTATTTTTATTGATCGTCACGCGTTCGCGCTCAGCAAGTTCTTGGCTATTCTGACCATTAGAATAGTCACCAATAACCAGCATTTTTAAAGGCAATTCGCTTTTTTGTGATGCCCCATCAGTATCAAGCTCTAACGATATGTTGATCCGAGCTCGTGGGATCTCTTTTTGAAATGTATCTGTCATGTTTCTTCCTTTGCAGTTTGTTTGTCTAACGACTAAATTCCAATTAGGCGTGTTACACCCAGGCTATTGCTTGAGCCGGGTTTGTAACCATCATTCGCTGACTAATTTGCTTAGCAGCTAAACTCATGTCATCACTCTCTGTCTGAGACAAATTGGCATAACATTGCTTGGCGAAACGCCATACTTCCATGCAAAACTGTTGTTGCCACTTCGCTAATTGATAAGTTTCAATTTGCTCGAGTAATTCGGTTAAAATTGCCAATGCGTGCTCATAATGCTCTGCTTTAAGTAGCAGCTTAGCTTTAAGCAATTGACTTTGAGCTTGGTCGAATCCAGTTGGCGTACTTAATTGTGCAACCAAGCTAAGTGCTGCACTTAACTGCCCTTTTGCAACTTGCTCGCTTAAGGCTATGTAATGCTCGTCAAATGGATTTGCTTGCACTTGAGTTGTTTCATTTTGCGAAGCATGTGAATTGGCAATGTCTAATAACGCTTCTTTGTTTTGTGGGCTGCATAACCCCGAACCATCGTCATATTTTAAATTGGTTAATAACGGAAATTGACTGACTAAAGAGACTAGCTGTTGCTCTAACCACTGTACTAATTTTGCTTTATTTAGCTGTTTCAGCGCTGACAAAGTAAGCATTTGCAGATTCAAATTAAACTGCATTGCACCTTCCATAAACAAACCCTCAGCAAGTAACAATGCTTGCTCTGCTTGTTCCGTTGCCAGTGCGTTTTCAATGGGGGCGAAGGCAGCCGCACGCGGCGCTGGCAGTCTTGTTTTGCCATTTTCATTGGCAGGTAACGCTAATCCAGACCAACGTGCTGCACGCGAGAGCTTTAAAACCCGTTCAATGTTGTTTTGTTCTTTATCAAAATTAAGCAGCTCACGAATTGCTGCTAGGTAAGCACTATCGCTGGCAATGTCAGCCACTTTAGGTGCAGTTGTCACTGGTTTTGCCTGAACAACTTGTTGCGCTACGGGCTCAGTCGTTGGCTCGCTAACTACGGTCGTCTCTTTTGCTTTAGGCTCTGCTTTAACTTCTGGCTCTGGCTTAGCAACAGGATTGCGAATTACTTGTTCTCTAACCCACTCATTCAGAGTTGATAAAGGCCCTGATTCAGCATCAAGTACAGGCACTGAAACCTGATTATATTCAGCTAACACAGTCTCTAATTCAGCCCATTGCTCAGGGCTCGATGATTGAGCTTGGGCGATTCCTTTTAAGCGTTCTTGCTGCTGTAAAAACCACGTGTTAACCGCACAACGCATACGTGCTTTTAAAGGATGAATCTGTTCACTAAACTGACTTAATAGTTGATTAAACAGTTTTAAAGAATGGGTTAAACCCACCACGCCAAACTCACTGGTAGCCGCGAGGCACAAGTAGCTCACTAAACGTAAATCTTTACTTTGGTTTTGCAAAAGGTCAGTGGCTTGAATAAACATGACTTTAAAATCAACTTCGCCCACACCTGATGATGAAGCTTTAAGTGCTTTAAAGGTTTCTTCGTATTTTAGATCTTCACCACACGCAAGCCCCGAAAGTGGCTTACTAAGCTCTTCAAGCCACAGCTCCCAGCTGTTATGGGTATGCGGATTAACTACACTCATGCTTTGCACCACCTTCTGAGCGCATCGTAAACACTCACATTGTCCATATCAGCAAAATTAAGGCTGTATTCGCTCGGCACTTTGTCTAGTGAGAGGTTTACTAAATCAATAATGTCTTTTGACTTATCCTCAGCAAGCCACACTGAACCAAAATAAGATGCCGGCACAGGGCGACAAAACACCGTTAGGCTCGGTTGCGAACTTTCATTTCCTAGCTGGTAAAAGAACCAAGGTTGCCAATTATGATCGGCAACGATCGAAGCAATTAAATGTAGCCAAAAACCTGCAACCAGGGCACTTTCGTGACTAAAGTGTGGCATAGGTAGTCGAATACCAAACTGTGTACGTAGGCAACCTCTATTCGCAATCGACTTTAATACCGCTGAAAGCTCTTCAATTAAAACAGCTCGGTGATGAATGTCTTTGATCCCTAAATGCTGCCAAACCACACTCATCGGAATACTGCGTAATTTATCAAGCTCTTGATTTAGATTTGGCTGCTGCTTTAATGCATCGGCCACTTTACTATACGATTTAGCTTGCTCAGCCATCGCATCAATTGAATGTGCTTCAACGATGCGCTGATTAACCCCTAATAGATGCTCAATGACATGGCTTGCATATAAAAATAGAAAAGCAGGGTGACGTTTGTAAGTCTCAAGTCCGCTATGAATAAACGAACTAAACGGGTAAAAACGACCACTGCTATCAGTGCTTGGCTGTAAAACACCAAACAAACTGCTGTCGTCACTGTTACCAGATACAAAAAATAACGAAGAAACTCCATTTAATGCAGTTGTTTTACCGCCAATAACACCACGGTTTATATGCGCGAAACCTTCTTGCAACCAATGGTCTAGTGCTACTGATTCCCTAGAAGATATATTTAACTTTACAAAGTCAGGCCTAACAGGTGTTTTACCCATGTACCCGTAGGTAAACTGCTTAACCAGCGTTGGCGACTTTTTCTTGGTGAACAAATTAAACATACCTGCCCCTATTGAACCGAGGCTCTGCTTGCTTGCGCAAGTTGTGGCTTAGGTGCAAACAACGAATTAGGCAATGCAAAAGAGGTCAACATGTACTTTGAAAAAATACCGCTATTGCGACCAGACTTTAATGAGAACTGGACTGTTAAACTTTGCTCTGATTTATCAACTAATTCCCAGGTAGCAAGAAACTCTGTACCCTTAATCCATTTCACATTTGCTTCGTTAAGTACTTTTAATAAAGCCCATGGACCATCTTGCTCAATAGTGACTCTTCGTCCGGCGTTATCTAAACCATACAAAATAGCTTTTTCTGCTGCACCTCTTCCTGGCCATGAGAAATTACGCCACTCTTCCGGTTCATTTCTATAGCGATAACCTTGCTCAGAGAAACCTAAATACGTTTCGCGAATGCCTTTTTGTGGTACAGGCATCATTTGGAAGTTAAAACCAGCCGCGTCTGAGCCGTTCAAGAATAAAGAGCGTGTTACTTTATTTGCTTTTGTTAAACCGTCTAATAGCTCTTGATTAAAACCAATCCCCACACCGTTCCATTGCTTTTCTTCCCATACACCTCGGCGTACTTTCATGAATGGTTTAAGTTGGCTATTAATAAAGTTCCAAAGCACCCCAGTTTCACTATTTAAGAACTCAGAAACATCGGCAATAGCAGCATCAGGGCCAGTCAAATTGAATGGGTACTTGCCAGCAATGCTGTTGCTATACATAGTATAAACTTGGTTTTCCCACTCTTCATTTAACTGGCTACGTGCTTTTGCCATGATACTTGCAATACCTGACTGCAATGGGGCTTTAAATAGCACGTCAAGCGTGTCTTTTGTTTCTGGGTCTAGCGCTCGAGTTTGGCTTTCTATAATGATCCAAGACGATTGCAATGCATTATCTTGGCTATTTCCAGACAATAAGTCTTGTACAAACACCATTGCTTGCGCATCATCTTCATTGCTAGCAGCCATCGCTTTTATATCTGAGTGAATGCTGCTCAAAGAACTAATGTACTGACTCATATAATCAGACATCTGCTTATCTTCATCATGCTGCGAGAAGCGACGCAAGTCAGCAAAACGCGTTTCAAGTTCAGGGGCTCTAACAGTACTAACTTGAGAAAAATCAGGGCGCTCTGCAACTTGCTTTGCTAGCTTTCCTTTGGCCACTTTTTTAGCCGCAGTATCTGTTGCACCAGAAAGAATGGTCGCTATTTTGTCGTTGTTTGCACTAACCGCAGATGGTTTATCTGCAACAACGATGTTGTCATTCACCAACGTCATCAGATCAATGAGTGGTCCATCAGTAGACGAAAGGCGAGCAAAATTAATACTGGCATCATTTAAATCTCTAAAAGTAGGCACTTTTATACTGTTCAAAAACGCGAACCATGTATTGCCATAGTCTTTAAAGTAATAACTACGCATTGCTTTTGCCAGTGCATCAGCTTGCGCTTCATCAACCGCATTTTGACCGCTTTCATTACTTGTGCCCATTACCCAATCACCAGAGAATACCAGTCGAGAAATACGTTTAATTTCTGGATAAACATACTCTTGCCAACCGGCATTGGTATAGACATAAGGAATGCTAAAGTTGCTTTTCAGTACATCGCGATTTTTCGCAGCCATAAACTGTTTAAGCTGAATGGCTTTTTTACGCTCAGCAAAGCTACTAATAATTTGTTGATATAGAGGTTCGGCTTCTGGTTGTGTGTTCAGGCTATTTCTTGCATTCAGTACAGCCGTTTCATTATTTTGCCAAAATAAAATTTCACCTGGGTTTTCTAGATCTGTGCTTATGTTCGCTAAATATAAATCAACTAAATCGTTTAATTGTGAGGTGATCGGTGAATCAGCTTGAGCATCAATCTCAATGTTAAAGTGCTGGCTAATAAAACTAAGTAACTGCTGCTTGGCAAACTCATCGTCTTTGTGTTCAGGGTGAGCACTTAACATTAGATGTAATTTCAAAGCATCGTAATATGCCTGACGACTTGCTGCGCGAGCATCGGCATCATCTGCTGACCAAATAGCTTCAAACTCTTTGAGCTGCGCAAGTGTTTGCTTTT